>Ga0116172_10001959_pt1 | contig 18320 bp, 10 predicted proteins | sample AD_UKC083_MetaG_FD_89799 | JGI IMG/M metagenome (GOLD analysis project Ga0116172, IMG submission 89799) | Active sludge microbial communities of municipal wastewater-treating anaerobic digesters from USA - AD_UKC083_MetaG | ecosystem: Engineered > Bioreactor > Anaerobic > Digestate | place: USA... | reverse complement strand
CCCTCCAGCAGCGGATACTCCTCCCCGCTGAAAAAACCCTCCGCCGCGACAACGGCCGCCACACACACCACCATACCCAAAACGCGCATCGTTCCTCTCCAATTTCCGGGACACAATACTAAAATATTTTCTTGACGGCGCCGGTCCGGATTTCGAAGACACCATACCAAAAATTGTCTGCATCGGCCCGGCAGCGGAATCGATTCTGTCAAGAGATAATTTTAGTATTGTGTCCCCGAAATTTGACATCTGATTAAATTTTCAGTATTCTGTCCTCCGGTGTGGAAACGGCCGCGGAGGATGCTGGGATGAAAATGACGGAATTGCTCCGGTATGACATTCCGCCGGAGGTAATTCGCCTGTGGCAGGCCCGGGAAAGCGACGCCCTCCTGCCCATCCAGGAACTGGCCATCAAACGCCACAGCCTGTTTGGCAATGGCAATCTGCTCATTCAGGCTCCCACGAGTTCCGGTAAGACGTTCGTGGGCGAAATGGCGGCGATTCAAACGGCCCTGCGCCGCAAGAAAGTCGTCTATCTGGTGCCGCTGAAGGCGTTGGCGGAAGAGAAACACCTCGATTTTGACGAGAAATACACTCCTTACGGTCTCAAGGTCATCATTTCGACGCGCGACCACCGCCAGTTTGACGCGCAACTGGAATCGGGGGACTTCTCCATCGCGATCGTGGTCTACGAGAAGCTCAGCCAGGTGCTGGTGCGGCGGCCGGAACGTTTCGCGGAAGTCGAGCTGGTGATCGCGGACGAGCTGGAGCTGTTGTCCGATCCCGAACGCGGGGCGAACGCGGAACTGCTTCTGACCCAGGTTTTGCAGAGCGGGTGCCGGGTCATCGGCATGTCTGCGGTGCTCGGGGAAGCCGACAAACTCGCCGGCTGGATGCGCGCGGACCTTGTGCAGCACGACCGCCGCCCGGTCGAATTACGGTACGGCGTGCTTCACGAGGGCCTGTTCCGTTACCGCACGTATAACGAACTGTCGGAAGGCGAAGAACGGCTGGCCGACACGGATCTCGAATGCTCGGCCTGGGAAACCCTGATGGAAAACGTCGCGGTTTTCGCGGCCCGGGAGGAACCCTGCCTGATCTTCGTCAAGGCGAAACACGAATCGCGCCGGGGCGCGGAACTGCTCGCCCGCCGCCTCTCGCTGCCGGCCGCCGAACGCACCATCGAGCGCCTCACACGCCTCGAGAGCACCCATTCGCGCGATACCCTCCTCGAAACCCTGGCGAACGGCGCCGCCTTCCACAACGCCGACCTTTCGCCCGAGGAACGCCGCATCGTCGAGGAGGGATTCCGCCAGGGCGAGATCAAGGCGCTGGTTTCGACCAGCACGCTGGCAACGGGCATGAATCTTCCCGCGCACAACGTCTTCATGACCTCGGAAAAATGGCAATACGACAACCGTTTCGGCATGCCCTGGAAGACCCCCATTCTCCGGGGCGAATACGAAAACATGGGCGGCCGCGCGGGACGCTACGGTTCGGGCAAGCCTTTCGGGCGCTCCATCCTCATCGCCCTGACGCCGTTTGACCACGAGACCTTCTGGCGGCGCTACGTCGAGGGCGAGCGGGAATGCATCCAGCCGCAACTGGCGGAGGGCGCCCTTGAAGATCACGCGTTGCGCCTGGTCGCCGCCCGAGCCTGCCACAGCGAAGACACCCTGCGGACCTTTTTCGAAAACACCCTGACGGGACAATGGCGGTGGAACGCGACCCTGACCCTCGAAGAAGTGGATTTCCGGGTCCGCGCCGCCGTGAACCGGGCCATCGACGCCGGCATGCTGGCCCGCGTGGGCGACCACGGCCTCGAGGCCACGCCGCTGGGACTCGCGGTAACGGCAAAGGGGGCGACCATCGCCACCGGCCTGCAACTGGCCGCCTGGATTCGTGAATCGGAGACCCGCCACTGGAGTCCCACCGATCTGCTGCTGGCGATGGCGCTCACCCCCGACGCCCGCGGCCCCTACCTCTCACTCAGCACCCGGGAATACGACCACGCGGATTATCCCGGCCGTCTTAAACGCCTCACCCTGGACGAAGACCTCTCGGCGAACGTGCCGCTCAACCGCCTGCGCAATTGCGATCTCATGCCTTTCTTTGAAGAAGTTCGGGCCATCAAGGCAACGCTTGTCATGCTGGAATGGATCGAACAGGCCAGCCTGTACGACATCGAAGAGAAGTTCCGCGTGTTCGCGGGACAGATTTTCGCCACGGCCGACCAGCTCGGCTGGCTCATCGACGCCACCGCCACGGTCGCCACGGCCTTCGGCGCGCAGGAATCGTTCGTCAAACGCCTGCTCACCTTCGCCGAACGTGTGCAATGGGGCATCCGCGATGCGCTCCTGCCCATCGCCCGGCTCCGGTTGAAGGACGTCGACCGCAACATGCTGCTGGCATTGCAGGCGCACCGTCTCGATTCTCCCGAAACGCTCCACGCCGCGGCCGAGTCTCAGGTGGCGCGCTGGGTCGGCAAAGCGAACGCCCAAACCCTCAAAGCCTGGGCGCAACGGGAAGTGCAGCGTGCCGCGCCCGGCCCCGAGGCCGGCCCGCCCGTGCCCGCGCTCATTGTCGATGAACGCCATCCCGGGCAGGTCGTGCTCGACGGACAGGTGATCCGTCTCCAGGACAAGCAGTACCGGCTCCTCCGCGTGCTGGCGGAAACCCCGGGAGAATGTGTTCCCTACGATCGCATTTACGAGGCGGTGTGGGGAGATACCGTCGTGGAACCCAACCAGATGCATTTCCAGAAGCGCAAGATCCTCGACCGGGTCAAGAACGTGCTTCCCGCACGCACCGGTCTGATCCGCACCATCCCGAAACGGGGTTTCGTGCTCGAACTGGCGCCCCAGGAGGTGATGCTGGCCGAAGGCGCGTCTTCCCAGACCGCCGCCTGAACCGGCGGAAAAGGCGTTAGACCGGCCTTGCCGCATCCCCGCCGGGCCGCAATATAATTCAATAAAATCAATGGCGCCAGCGCCGAAGGCTCGCTCTGCAAAGAATTCCCCGGTATGGTACAATTTCGACGCAGGAACAGGGCGGCTTTCAGCATCGGCACTGCCCCATTTGAAGCGCATAACTCGCCAAGTCAAGGCGAAAATACCCGATATGCGGTGTGCGAAACGCACGGAAAAACCGCATGTAGATGCTAAGCATCCATGTAGCACCGGGTTGCGAAAAGCAATGAAACTTGGCACCGCGATTGCGTATCTAATTCAGTGAAAGTTGAGGCATTCATAACCACGCGATCCGAATCGGCCTAATGTGGCGCATGACCAGGTCTGAAGTTCCCCACTTTGGACCCTTCCCTCCCCCGGGACCGGGCGTCCTCCCCAGCGTCCGGTCCCGGACGCTTTTCAGTGACTTGCGCAGACGCTCCCGCATCGATATAGTCACCCGAGTGTTGCCCGCGCGCGCAACCCGTGCGCAGGAATAACCCTGATCGGGCCTCTGTTTCGTCTGCTCAGGATAAGCACTGTGTGGCCAATCAGTTGCAGGGGAGCGAAGTAATGCAAAGGAGACTTTCCCGGCGGCATTTTCTTACCACGGGAGCCCTGGCCGCGGCGGGCGGGGCGATCTCGTGCGGAAAACGGCCGTCCAGCCCCGCCGAGCCGCCTGCACAGGCCCGGCAGGAAGCGTCCGCCCCGCCGGCCGCCCCATCTCCCCGGGGGAAGGGCAGGGTGATCATTCTCGGCTTCGACGGCGCGGAACCCACGATTGTCGAAGCGATGATGGACGCAGGCCGCCTGCCCCATCTCAAGCAGTTGCGGGATGGAGGGACTTTCGCCAGACTGCGGTCAACCATTCCTCCGCAGTCTCCGGCGGCCTGGAACTCGTTCACGACCTGCAAGAACCCCGGCGGCCACGGGATTTACGATTTCATCCGCAGAAACCCCGCCACGCATCTGCCCGAGATCGGCACTTCCAAAATACTCCATCCGTCCAAACGGCACGACGGCCGGGTCACGGAACGAGCCAAGGCCGTGGGGTTCCGCAAAGGCGAGCCGTTCTGGGTGGTGGCCGACCGCGCCGGCATCCGCTGCAAGCTGTTCAATGTGCCGTACGCGTTCCCCGCGGACCCGCTCGAGCACGGCAAGATGCTGTGCGGGCTCGATGTGCCCGAGATCCGCGGTTCGCAGAATTCCTTTTCCGCCTTCTCGGATGCCTACAGGCCCGAACAGCTCGAGGAGGACGTCGCGGGCGGCGCGCGGTACGCCCTCGAGTTCGTCGATGGCAAGGCGACCGTGAACGTGCGCGGCGCCCGCATCCCCAAAGGCGGGCAAGGCGCGCGCCGCGAACGCTCCGAAGACACCGAACTCCCGTTCGAGTTTGTGGTCGACCGCGACGCCCGCACCCTCACCGTGTCGGCCCAGGCCCACACGGTCACGCTGGCGGAGGGGACGTGGTCCGACTGGCTGGAGTGGACCTTTGAGCCCGCCAAGGAATTCACCGTCAGGGCGATCAGCCGGTTCTACCTCATGGAGGCGGGGGAACGGGTGCGGCTGTACATGTCGGCCTTCCAGTTTCACCCCGGCGCCCCCTATGCGCCCATGAGCTGTCCCGACGAGTTCACCCGCGAACTCGCGGAACGGTACGGCCTCTTCAAGACCCTGGGCTGGGCGCATGAGACCCATGCCCTGCGCGAAGGCGAATTGACCGAGGCGGGGTTCATGGAAGATTCCCTGCGCACCATGGACTGGCGCGCCATCCTGACCCTCGACGAACTGGACCGCGACGATTTCGACATCCTGATCGCCGCGTGGACCGCCACCGATCGCATCGGCCACATGTTCTGGCGGTACCGCGACCCCGAACACCCCATGTACGACGCCGAAGGGGCCAAGGTCTTCGGTGAAGCCCTCGAACAGTCCTACGAGAAAATGGACGAAATCGTGGGCAAGGTGATGCCGAAACTCCGCGAAGACGACCTGTTTATTGTCATGTCCGACCACGGCTTCGAGACGTTCCGCAAGGGATTCAACATCAACACCTGGCTGGTGCGCAACGGCTATGCCGCGGTGCAGGGCCAGGACGATCCCGCGACCGCCGTCGGCGAGAAGGGATTCCTCCTGGACTTCGACTGGTCGCACACGCGGGCATACGCCATCGGGCTCAGTTCGCTGTATCTCAACATTCAGGGCCGGGAGCGCCACGGCATCGTTCCGCCGGAGCAGGCCGACGCGCTCATACAGGAGCTGCGGGAGAAACTGCTCGCCGTCACCGACCCGGAGACGGGCCAGCCCATCTTCGACGAACTGTACTCGCGCGACGTGTACAGCGGCGCGGCCCTGTACGACGCGCCGGATATCTCCCTGGGCTACGCCCGCGGCTATCAGAACACCAAGAGCGCCGCCAAGGGCGCCGTCCCGAAGGCGCTCCTGATCCCGAACCTCGACAAGTGGAGCGGCGATCACGTGGCGGCCAACTTCACGCGCATCCCCGGCATGCTCTTCGTCAACAGGCCGCTGGCTGCCGGAGAGCCCGACATCCGCGATCTCGGCGTGACCTCGCTGGCCTATTCCGGCGTGCCCGCGCCCGAGGACTTCGAGGGGCGGAACCTGCTGTAGCGCCGTCCGCAGCGCGACGGCGTGTCCCCGTCTGGAGAAGGGAAAAGGATGCCGCGCGGCGTCAGCCGGGGCGCCGTCGGGTCAGCGCCTCCGGATTCACGCGAACCGGGCCACGCGTTTCTGGAGTTCCTGGGCACGATCCACCAGGCGGATGAGCGCCTGCGCCCGGTCCGGATGCCCCGAGTCTTTGGCGGCCACCATGGCAGCATTCAGCGCCTGTATCAGCGCGTCGAGCTGCCGGCTCATCTGTTCCGCCATCTGGCGCTCCGTGGGCACACGGGTCGTGAGGATCACATGCGGCACGAGGCGCAGCCCCGCGCCGTTCAGGTCGGCCTCCTGCAGATCCCGGGCGTCGAACTGGATCGGATCCACCACCTCAAACAACTCATGGTCGCGCAGAAAGTCGAGCAGTTCGGACTCCGTGAATGCGCCCAGGTCCTCCTCGCGCTGGAGGTACTCGAGCAACTGGTCAAACGGGACCAGCGGGTTCTTCGCCTGTTTCAGAAAACGGAGAACGCGCTGTTCGATGGCTTCCAGGTTCATGGGAAACACTCACTGTTGGGGCAGCAGGAAAGCCGCGGCCGTCACTCTTCGAGCAGATTGACTTCCCGCGCCTCCCAGGCGCCGGGCTCGAGCCTGAGGGTCTTGATTTCGTGCGGCGCGAAACGGGCCGTGATTTCCTTCTGGAAGTAGGGCCAGCGAATGCGGACCCCGGTCTCCACGCCGTCCGTCTCGTAGCCGCGCACGATCACGTCGCCGTTTTCTTCGCTGACTTTTACTACAGAGAGGATAACATTTCCGGCGTCCACTTCCATAAACGCCGCGCACGGGGGAAGCGTTCCGGAATGCGCCGACTCGACATGCACGGCCGGGGGCTCGTTGAGCGCCCAGGCTTTGCGCGGCACGCGCGCGTCCTGCCACGTGCCCGCGTGCGGCACGAGCCGGAAGTGCATGCGGTGCCAGCCCTGGTCCATGATTGGCCAGGGATACGACGCGTCGAGGCGGCCGTTATCGTGGTGGGCGTAGGCCGGACTCCGCAGCAGGGTCTGCCGAAGCACCCCGTCGCGAGCGTCGAACCCGTACTGGCCATCATTGAGCACGGCCAGGCCGTACGGCACGGCGCCGATCGTCCCCGTGAGGTCGATCCATTTCTGGCACGGTTCCTCCTCGCCGCTGGCCGTGCGCTCCTGTGCACCGTAGGCCGTGTCGCAGCAGACCCCGCCGCCCTCGATCCGGGTTTCGTAACCAAGTTTCAGCATCGTATACCGTTCCTGCCAGTTCACGCGGAACCGGCAGTCGATGGTGTCGACCAGGCGGTGCAGCGTCACGAGTGTCTCGGCCCGGGAACAGCCATACGACGACGTGACGAGCACGGTGGCGCGCACGGCGCCCGCCTCGAGGAGCGCGAGCGACGCGTTGCCAAAGCGGCCGGCCTCGACGCGGAATTCGTCGTACCCGTGGCTCCAGGTGTCCGACGAATCGACCATCGCTGCGAGGACGTTGCCCTTGTTCAACACTTCGACGCCGTGCTTCTTGTCGAACAGGCGCGACAGATGCCCGCCGTACGGATCGAACTCGAGGCGCCACCAGTCGTTCTCGAGGAAATCGCGTCCGGATTCGAGCCTGCCGGGAAGCTCCGGGGTTTTCGCACCCGTCCGAAAATGGTAGCAGCGATAGCCAAGGGCCGGGAGCTCGGCGGTAAACGCATAATTCACGTGGCCGATGCGTTCACCGGACACCGGCTGGACGGGCACGGCCTGCCCGCGGTCATCGGCCACGTGCACCGGCGCGTTGAGCGTGCGTGCGGCATTCTGCGGCGCGACGAGGGTCTCTGTGACCGGCCAGGGAAGCGGATTGAAGGCAACGACGGTGTTGCCCTCCGGGGTGGTGTCGAGCCGGCCCGCGATAACCTGAAGGGCCTCGTTGGCGGCTTCGACGGCGGCCGTGCGCGCGGCGCCCTGCTGGTCGCGCGAGTCCTCGTAGGCGGATTCGAGACTGGTGCCGGCGAGGATGTCGTGAAACTGGTTATAGAGCACATGCTGCCAGGCTTTGGCGAGCGCATCTTTTGGAAACGGATGCCCGGTGAGCAGGCTGGCCAGGGTGGCCAGGCGCTCGCCGCTCATCAAGGCGTGTTCCGCCCGGCGGTTCATGCGCTTGACCTCCGCGTGGGCGCTGTAGCAGCCCCGCGCGTGGTGCTGCAGGTCGCTGGTAATCACGGGGATGGAAACGTCCCTGGACGTGGCCATGAACCCTTCGAAATAGCCGATCAGGGTGGAGAATTCCGTGTTGGGCAGGTCCGGGCGGCGCTGGGCCTCGAGGATGTGCTCGATCGCGCGTTTGGTTGGTCCTCCCCCGTGGTTGCCGACCCCGAAGAAGGCGATGACGTGGGTCTGGCCGGGATTCAGGTGCGGATTGTCGGCAATCCGGCCGATCCGCTCCAGGGTTTCCGCATCCGCGTTGTACGTTTCCTGGAGGTTGCAGGCGAGGATGCGGGAGCCGTCCCTGGCCTCCCACCAGAACGTCGTGCCATTGGGATAGCGCATTTCATGCGCAGCGTCCGGGCGCATGTAGACGTAGTACTCGATGCCCATCTTCTTGTAGATCTGGGGCAGCGTGCCCGCATGCCCGAAGCTGTCCGGGTTGAACCCCACGCGCGCCCGTATGCCGAATTCGCGCTGCAGAAAGAGCTGGGAGTACAGGCCGTGCCGCACAAACGACTCGCCCTCGGGGAGGTTGCAGTCCGGTTCGACCCACCAGCCGCCGGCGATCTCCCAGCGCCCTTCCTTGACGCGCCGGCGAATCTCTTCGAACAGGGCGGGCTCGCAATCCCGTATCCACGCGTAAAAACAGGCGCTGCTCGCCGTGAACCGGAAATCCGGCGTTTCGTTCATGCGGTCGAGCGCGCTGCGAAAGGTCGCGCGGACCTCCTCGTAGCCTTCGGTCCACCGCCACAACCACGTCGGATCGATGTGGCCGTGGCCAATCATGTGAACGGTCTTCCGGTGTGCGTTGTCCGTCATCAAAACCCCCTGCGTTTGCGCGCTGCGTGCGCGACTCTCTGCATGGCCGGGCGCCGGGTTCGGAACATCAGACGCCCCGCTCCAGGAATTTCTTCCGCTGCTCCTCGACGAACCCGCCGCCGCTGACGTGCACGCTGCGGAAGATCGTCGGATTGACGCCCCGCGCCTGCAACCGTTCGACCGCCTCGGCATGGACCGCCCACAGACAGTACGCGCCGGCCATCCCGCTCATGGGGCACATCTTCTCGTTGTCTTTTACCTCCACGGCGGCGTCGCCGAACGGCGCGCAGTTGTCGAGGGCCACGTCGACCACATCAAACAGTTTCTTGCCGGAAGGATGGGCGGCGGTACACCCGCGCATCTGCTCGGACGACGAGATGCCGATGGTGACGATGCCCCGTTCGCGGCACTGCAGCGCGGTCTCGATCACGTTGGGCGTCCGCCCGGAATTGGAGTTGATGATGAGCACGTCGCCGGGCCTGAGCAGGCTGCGATCAAGCGCGAGGGCCACGGTGCGGCCTTCGACTTCCGCGTTCTCGGCCTCGGTGCGCGCATCGCTACGCTGCGTGAGGGGGTTCTCGACGCTCAACGCGTACGAAAACGGGGCGATCGCCATGAGCCCGCCGGCGCGGTTAAAGGCCTCGTGTTTGAGCATGTGGCCGGTATCCATGACGCACAAGGCCCCGCCGCCGGCCAGACTGGCGGCGATGGCCTCCGCGGCGCGTTCAATGGCCGTCCGCTGGGTCGTGCGGATCTTCGCGAACACACCGTCCGCCGCCGTGAAAAAACTGTCGAGGTATCCCATTACGAAACTCCCTGGCGCTGTTGTTCGATTATCTTGAATATGGCCTCCCCCGGTTCCGTCACCACGGGGAAGACCCGAAACGCTATGCCGCTTCTGCGAAGCACCCGTTTGAGCGGGGTCAGGATCAGCGCGCCGCCGTTGAACACCCCGCCGGTCAGCACGACCGGGACGGGCCGTTCAACGAGGCCCGCCCGCTGGACCGTGGCCACGATGGTGTGCCCGAGCGCATGGCCCGCGCGGCGGCACACCGTCTGGGCGACCGCGTCGCCCGAACGCGCCGTTTCAAACACGACGGGCGCGCACGAAGCCACCTTCGGCCCGGACACGTGCCCGCCCGGATCCCGGAATGTGTAGATCTCCATGATGTGGCCGATCCCATAAAACGCGCACAGCGCGGGACTGAGCGCGGTCTTCGGGCCCCGCCCGTCTTTTTCGCGCATCGCCGCCGCGATGGCCTCCCGGCCAATCCAGTACCCGCTGCCTTCATCGCCGAACTGCGGTCCGAAACCGCCGCAGCCCGCGCCCTCCCCCTGTTCGTTGAGGGCGACGCAACTCGCGCCCGTTCCCGCCACCAGGCTGACGCCCGACGTCAGGTCATGGCATGCCAGGGCGACGGCCGCCTCCGACGTGAACACACACGTCACCTCGCCCAGGACCTCGCGAATGAGTTTCGTCACAAGTTCCTGAACCATGGGAGCGGCCAGGCCCACGGCTGTCACGCGGCCCTGCACCGCATCGGCGGAAGCCTTGATGTTGCGCAGCAGGCCGCGCATACGCCCGGCGTAGGCCTCGTAGTCCGGCGCCTGTACGTACAGTCCGGAGGAGGTGCCGCCGATCTCGCGGGCCAGGATGTTGCGCGCCGTATCCGACAAAAGCAGCCGGGTCTTGCTGCCCCCGCCTTCAATGGCAAGCCACAATTCTTTCCTGATAGCGGCCATGGCGATGTTGATCGATCCTGCGACAACCCACCCGTCCGGACATCAGTCCGGACAGCGGTCCGGACATCGGTCCGGACAGCGGCGGCATTGTAGGTGCGGGAACACGCGATTTCAACAGACGGCGCAGGAGCGAGCAACACCGCCTCGGCGGTCCGGTGGAAATCCGCTGTCACGCTGAATTCAGGCCCGCCGGCGCTTCCCGGCCGGCCGTTGCGCGGCGCTCGAATACGAAAAGTGCAGCGAGATTCCGGTTGCGACGGGCATTTTCTCTCAAAAAGCACTATTCCCTTTTTTTGATTCCGTTGTGTGTATTGGCCTACCATATATGGGTAAAGCGTGTCCAACGCGGGCTGGCCAACCGGCTGACGCAACCTTCGTTGCCTGAAACCAGGGTGGTGGAAACACGATGAACACCGAAGCGATCAAACAGGGATTTCAACAGGCGGCGGCCCTCTTTCAGGCACAGCAGTACGACCAGGCGCTTCAGATCCTGGATCGACTCGACAACGCCGTGCCCAATACGCGGGACATCTTGTATTTCAAGGCGCGCGTGCTGGGCGTGCTGAACCGGGCTCAGGAAGCCGCCACGCTCTGTGACCGTCTCACGGCACTGGGAGACGCCCGGGGCGAACAGTTGAAGGCCGCGCTCGCGGTCGTCCCGTCCGGGCCACCGCCCGTGCCGTCCACGGGGAGCGACGGAACCGCGGGGCCGCCCCCTCTCCTGCCGGACCAGGACATGGCCCCTTCGTATGCCATGCCGCCCCAATTCGGCTCGGCGCGACGCAGCAAGAAAATGATGAACATCGTCGGCTTCGGGCTGATGGGGGCCCTGCTGCTGGCCGCGGTCATTGTCGTCATCGTGCGAGGGGGAGATGGCGGCAAGGGCGGCGCCACGCCCTCCAAGCCCCAGCCCCCGGAGGGCCACATGGCATCCGCGTCCGGCGAAGCGACGCCATCGGCCGTGACGCCCACGCCCCCGGACGAAGCCCCTTCGGAATCTCCGGAAACGGAAGGCGCCGCCCCGAAAGCAGGGGCCGCCTCCGAAGCTCCGGAGCCGACCGGCGCCGCGGACGCCGCTGAAACCTCCCCGGAACCGGCGGCCACCGCCGAACCGGCCCCGGCCGCGCCCGGCGTAGGCGAGTCGGTCGAATCCCTGGCGGCGAGACTGCAGCAAATGGACCCGGCCGAGCAGTTCAAGACCATGTCGGAGATGGATACGGCGCAGTTGGCGGAATTGATCAAGGTCCAGTCCAAAGCCCTCGTGGACGCAATGGCTCAGCAGGCCGCGACTCCGGAAGACCAGCAGGCCGTGGCGCAGATGCGCCAGGAGCTCGAGAACACCGATTTCCAGGAAGCCGCCCGGATGACCAAGGAGATGATGGCCCAGGCCGACCCGCAAGCGCTCGCCCAGATGGGCATCTCCCCCCTGGAAAGCAGCGCCCAGCCGAAGGAAAGTTATACCGACGAGATCATGCGCGGGTTTCATTTCGACAACGACGAAGACGCCGGGCAGGCCGAAGCCGGAGACACCGGCGCGGCGGAACAGGCCCCCGGTGACGCCACCATTGAAGAGAGCACGGAAAACGCGGTCCCCGAAACGCCCGAACCCGTGCCCGATGCGCCCGTCCGGCCCATCTTCGGCAACGTGCTGGCTCGAACGCTCGAGTTTCCGAAAGACGTGAATCTCGGCGTGGTGTACCTGCGCAAGACGGGCGCGCTGGAACGCGAACCCTGGGAGCGCGCGGCGGACGCCCGCGGCAAACTCGGCATCCCTCCCGGCTACGATGTGAAACTCCAGATACAGACGCGCAAGCTGGAGTATCTCGAGAAATTCGGGCCGGATGACATTCAGGTGTTGAGCCTGTGGAGCGTGAAGATTGACGACAAGAAACTCGAACCCATCAAGCGATTGACGGGGCTTAAGGAACTCGATATCCGCCAGACGGACGTCACGATGGAAGGTTGGGAAGCGCTTCGCAAAGCCCTTCCCGAGTGCCGTATTCTGTATTGAACACGGCAGCGCCATCCTCCGGCCGGCATCTCCTCTCAGCGGGCCCTCGGGGCCAAAAACGAAAGGCAAAACCAATGCGTGCATACTATTGTCCGGGGACCCACTGGGACCGTGAATGGTACGAACCGTTTCAGGAATTCCGCATGTGGCTGGTCGAACTGGTCGACGACCTGCTCGACCTGCTGGAACGTCAGCCCGCCTACACGTGCTTTCATCTCGACGGCCAGGCGGTCGTTCTCGAGGACTATCTCCGGGTGCGGCCCGAAAACCGCGACCGGCTTGTCGCCCAGATGCGCGCGGGTCGCATCGTGGCCGGCCCCTGGTATGTCCTTCCCGACGAGTGGCTGGTCTCCGGCGAGAGCTACATCCGCAATGTCATGAAAGGCCGGGCGGTCTGCCGCGAACTCGGCGTGCCTGCGATGCGTTTCGCCTACACGCCCGATCAGTTCGGCCATATCGCCGCGCTGCCCATGCTCATGCGCGGACTCGGCTTCGATGCCGGCATCTGCTGGCGCGGCGCACAGGATGAAAACTACCCTGCCCTGTTTCTGTGGATCGGTCCGGACGGAAGCCGGATGCCCACCTTCAAGCTCCGCGACGACGGCAGTTATGCCCCGTTTTTGTTCAAGTTCCGCAACCTGCTCGAGAACAATCAGCTGACCGAGGACCTGATCCGGGAACACTTCGAACCCTACTTCAAGGAGGAGTGCGAGCGGGGCCATGCCCCCCTGGTGCTTCTGCTCGACGCCATCGACCATTACCCCGCCGACGAACAGAGCGTGACCATCCTGCAGAAACTGAAGGAGATGTATCCCGACGTCGAATTCGTGTGGGCCTCGCTGGAAGAGTTCGGACGCGAGATGGCCGCGCACGCGGACCAATTGCCGGAACGTACGGGTGAGTTACGGGAACCGTGCCGCACCAGCGGCCGCGGCGGCCAGTATCTCATCGTGCATACGCTCTCCTCGCGGTATCCCCTCAAGAAAGCCAACGACGAGTGCCAGGCCCTGCTTGAATACTGGGCCGAACCGGCCGCCCTCATGGCGCGCATGCGCGGCGGGCAGCCCAACCTGCAGTATCTCGCGCTGGCCTGGGAATACCTCCTCAAGAACCATGCCCACGATTCCATCTGCGGCTGCAGCGTGGACCAGGTCCACCGCGACATGCGCTACCGCTTCGATCAGTGCCGGATGCTGGCGGACGGGCTGGTGCGCCGCCTTACCGCCGGCATCGGCGCCGCAAGCGATACCCCCGAAGCCCTCGCCAACACCGTCGTCCACAATCCCCTGCCGTATGAACGCAACGGCGTCTTCGAACTCGCACTGCCTTTCCCCAAAGACTACGCGCCCAAATACGTTGACGGGCTCGTCACCGGCGAGCCCATCAACCGCTTCCGCCTGTTCGCACCTGACGGGTCGCCCATCCCGTATCAGCTGTCGCGCATCGAACACGGCGTCCTGCACAAACGCATCCGAGACAACGGACGGTTTTCAAACTTCCACGGCGACGTGTATCACGTGGCCGCTGAGCTGTCCCTGCCCGCCTGCGGTTGCACGGGCCTTCGCATCGAGCCCACCGAGGCGGCCAACCGCAACGCAGGCACCCTGCTGTCCGGACCGCTCACCGCAGACAACGGCCACATCGCGCTCTCCATCCATCCCGACGGCACCGCGTCGCTGACCCACAAATCGTCCGGCAAAACCTATGGCCCGCTCTTCCTCTATGAAGATGCCGGCGATTGCGGCGACGGGTGGACCCGCGGCCCACTCGTCAATGACATCGTCTTCAAGACGCCGGGAAACGTCGTGTCGGTTGCCGTGGACGAAGACGGCCCCCTGCGCGCCGTGTTTCGCATCGAACGCGAGCTGCACCTTCCCCGGATGCTCGACAAGGCCACCCGCTGGCGCGCCAGCGACCGCGTCCCGCTGCGCATCACCGATCGGGTGTGCATCGATAAGGACGCGCCGTTCGTACGGGTGCGCACGCGCGTCGAGAACACGGTCGAGGACCATCGCCTGCGCGTGCTCTTTCCCACCCCTATCGCGACAGACCGTTCGTTCGCCGAAACGCCCTTCGCCATGGTGGACCGGCCCATCGACCCGCCGGCCGAGACCGCGGAGTGGCATGAACGCGTCAATCCGGAAACGGCGTTCACGAGCCTGTTCGGCATTCAGGACGCCGCCGGAGGCCTCGCCGTGCTGTGCCCGTTCGGACTCCACGAATACGAGGTCACCCGGACCCCGCAGCGCGTGCTGGCGCTCACCCTGTTCCGGTCAACGTACCAGACCGTCGGCACCGCCGGCGAACCCGACGGCCAACTGCTCGCACCCCTGGACTTCGAATACCTGGTGTATCCGTTTGCCGCGCCCCTCAATCCCGCGGCGGCCCTGCGGCTCGTGCAGGAGGCGCAAACGCCCATCCGCTGCCATCAGGCGAAGTCCCTGCCCGACACCGTGTCCTTCTGCCGTATCGAGAGCGGCGCCGCGGTGTTCACGGCCCTCAAACCGGCTGCGGACGGCAATGGCGGCATTGTGCGGTTCTGGAACCCCGGCGCTGCCGTCGCCGAAGCCGTCGTCGCCTTCCCGCAAGCCCTGAAGTCGGCCCACGCTTGCGACCTCAACGAGGAACCGGGCGAGGAGCTGGCCCTGCGCGACAACGGAAAGCGGTTCACCGTGGCCGTCCCGCCACGCGCCCCGGCCACCGTGCGCTTCACCTGGTAAACGCTGCGTCCACATAAGTGGGCGCCGGGCCCGCACCGGAGAAGAACGGGGACGCGCTCCAGGCGCCGCCCCCGGCGTGACCGCGTGTCCCCCGCTCGGGTATTGTGCGCGGAATGAGACCTATTTGAACGCGCCGGGCCAATTTCGTACAATTATGTATGGTTTGAAGGTCTTTTCTACCGATTTGTTGCCCGAAATTCCAGGCATTCCGGGAAGGTACCGTCACCATGTCCGAACCTGCTGACCCGCTCGCGTCCCACCGGCGCAACGAACTGGCGCTGCTGTTCGACATCAGCCTGATCCTCGACCGCAGCCTCGATCTGCGCGACGAGGTCGGGGCCATCCTCCGCGCCCTGGCCAAACATACCGGCATGGTGCGCGGCACCCTGACCCTGCTCAATCGCGAGACCGACGAGATCCTGATCGAGGAAGGCCACGGCCTCTCCGCGAAGCAGCGAGAGCGCACGCGCTACCGGCCCGGCGAGGGTGTCACCGGAATGGTCATCCAGACCGGGCGGCCCATGGTCATTCCGCGCATCTCCGAGGAACCCCTGTTCCTCGACAAGACCGGGGCGCGCAGCAAGATGCGCAAAGATGAGATCGCCTTCGTGTGCGTGCCCATCAAGATCGAGAACGAGGTCCTGGGCGCCCTCAGCGCCGACCGGATCTACCACGAACCCGTGTCGCTCGACGAGGACCTGCACCTCCTGAGCATCATCGCCCGGATGATCGCCCAGGCCGTCCAGCTGCGCCGCAAAGCCCTCGAAGACCAGCAACGCCTCATCGACCAGAACAAACGCCTTCAGCAGGAACTCCAGGACCGGTTTCGCCCCGCCAACATCATCGGCAATTCGGGCGTCATGCAGCAGGTCTACAACCTCGTCGCCCAGGTCGCCAAGAGCGACACCACCGTCCTCATTCGCGGGGAGAGCGGCGTCGGCAAGGAACTCGTGGCCCAGGCCATTCACTACAACAGCCACCGCACCGCCATGCCCTTTATCAAGGTGAACTGCGCCGCGCTGCCCGAATCGGTCATCGAAAGCGAGTTGTTTGGACACGAGAAAGGCGCGTTCACGGGGGCGATTCGCGAGCGACAAGGACGTTTTGAGCTGGCGGACCGCGGCTCGATCTTCCTCGACGAGATCGGCGACCTCACGCCCGCCATGCAAATCCGCCTGCTCCGCGTGCTTCAAGAGCGCGAGTTCGAGCGCGTCGGCAGCACCGACACCATCAAGGTGAACGTCCGGGTCATCGCCGCGACCAACCGCGAACTCGAAATGCTCATGGAACAGGGCACCTTCCGGCAGGACCTCTATTACCGGCTCAACGTGTTTCCCATCCACCTGCCCCCGCTGCGCGAGCGCAAAAGCGACATCCTCGATCTAGCAAACTTCTTCGTCGAGAAATACAGCAAAGCCAACGGAAAGAACGTCCGCCGCATCTCCACCCCCGCCATCGACATGCTCATGAGCTACCACTGGCCGGGAAATGTCCGCGAACTCGAAAACTGCATCGAACGCGCCGTGCTCCTCAGTAACGACGACGTCGTGCATGGACACCACCTGCCCCCCACGCTCCAGACCGCCGAGGCCAGCAATACCGTCATGGCCGGCACCCTCGAAAACGCGCTCGACGCCGTCGAGCGCGAGATGATCATCGAGGCCCTCAAAAATGCCCGCGGGAACAAGGCCAAAGCCGCCCGCGACCTCGGCATCAGCGAACGCATCATGGGGTTGCGCGTCCGCAAACACGCCATCAGCACAAAAGCCTTCCGTCCCGCCCGGACCCGCGCCTGACCACAACGCCCCCGCGGAAATCCACGGGCGTTTCCGGCACCCCCCTGTCAAGAGAATATTTTAGTATTGTGTCCCCTAAATTGGGGTAATTACTTGACAAGAGGGCGGGCGGGGGATAGTATTGTTGATGGGGAGATGTTTACACCTCCGTGACGGCGTGCGAGCGGCGCGCTGGCGCGGTTCTTGCTCCCGTATATGGGGTTGTACAACCGGATTTTGGGGACGTCCAGAATGGAGGGATTGACCGTGAAACACCTTAAGTATGTGACAAAACGGACACCTGGGAAGGCAAACATCTGGCAGGACATCGTCTGCTACGGCGCCCAGTTCATCGCGGATCTCCTGGGTGCGTTCGGCGGGGCCTCACCGATTCTTGACTATATGACGGAAAAATGTGATCTGCCTCTCGAAGAAGAGTCGTAAACCGCGTTCGTTCCCGGTCGTCTCGTGCCGGGGGCGCAGCGTTTCTGCCGGCCTCCGCCCATAGGGCAGACGCGGGGGCGGGAACAGGCATATCCCATCATGGGAAGGAGCCATACGGTGGCTTCTTCCCTTTTTTCTTTGATTCATTGCGGGGTACCCGGCGAGGAACGACATCTGCCCGCCGCGTTCCCGTTCGTGTTCGCGCGGGTTTCTGCTTGCGTTACACGGCAAGGAAAGGTATACTCGATTGGTGCTTTTTTTCACGAATCCGTGGGAAAGGGCGCCGAGCGCCGGGGACGAATTTGCACTGTCCCGCTAACTTATTGTAAGCTCTATTCCTACCGCGTGTTTTCACCGCAGTATGATGCACGCTTGACGACCGCCCCGCCCGGGCGGAACGGCGGGCCAGGGGAATGCAACACGTTGCCTTCCCGCTCCATCGTTGCTGGCCGGCGACGATGCAGAGAAAGCCGCGCCGACAGAGGAAAGTGGATGCTTGAGAATCTTCTAATTGCCGCGTTCATCATGGCGGGTCTCGGCGTGCTGCTGTCCGTCCTGGTGGCGATCGCGAGCAAACGCCTGTTCGTTTTCGAGGATCCCCGGATTGACGACGTCGAGCAGATGCTCCCTGGCGCGAACTGCGGCGCCTGCGGCCAGGCGGGCTGCCGCGCCTTTGCCGAGGCGGTCGTCGTGGGTAAGTCCGCTCCCTCCCAGTGTTCCGTAAACAGCAAGGACATGATCGAACAGATCGCCGCGTATCTGGGGGTCGACGCCGGCGTGCAGGTGCGCCGCGTGGCGCGTCTCGCCTGCGCCGGCGGCAGCAACGTGGCGCGTCAGATGGCCACGTATTACGGCGCCCGGACCTGCCGCGCCGCCGCCCTCGTGGCCGGCGGCGGTAAGGGCTGCGTCTGGGGCTGTCTCGGGTACGGCGACTGCATGGACGTGTGCCAGTTCGACGCCATCGTCATGAATGAGAATGGCCTGCCCGTGGTCAGCGAGGACAAGTGCACCGCCTGCGGCGCGTGCGT
>Ga0116172_10001955_pt1 | contig 18340 bp, 15 predicted proteins | sample AD_UKC083_MetaG_FD_89799 | JGI IMG/M metagenome (GOLD analysis project Ga0116172, IMG submission 89799) | Active sludge microbial communities of municipal wastewater-treating anaerobic digesters from USA - AD_UKC083_MetaG | ecosystem: Engineered > Bioreactor > Anaerobic > Digestate | place: USA... | reverse complement strand
TTGACATGTAAAACATAAATTTTTATAGGTCTCGCGGATGGCGTTAAAACAGTTTTTTCTCATCTCCTGTCCTGTGAAAACGTTTATATTAAAGATGACCGATAAAAACAAAAATCATTTGCGCAAATTTCCATCCGGGACCGTGGTTCGGGAAGCGCGACCGGAAGATGACGCGCAAATATGCGCCCTGATCAGAAGAAATTCCATGTCCGGACGCATCTCGCTGACCACCGACTGCGAACCGAGTTTCTTTTCCATGATCGAAGTGGAAGGACATGCCCATCGCGTGGCCGTCGCCCAGTCGGGCCGGGAGATCGTCGGCGTCGCATCGATGGCGAGACGCAGAATTTTTTTTAACGGCCAGCCTGAAGCTTTCGGATATCTCGGCAGTCTGCGCATTGATGCGTCTTTCCGCAACACAACCCTGCTGGCCCGCTTTTATAATATCTTGAAGAAATGGCACAAGGAAGATTTCGGCGTCCGATTCTATCTGTCCGCCATTCCTCAGGATAACAGGATCGCACGAGATACGGTTACCACGGGCCGGGCCGGAATGCCCGTCTTCCATAACACAGGTATTCTTTATAATGCCGCCATTCCTCTGTTCAAGCGGCCGCTTCCCCGTCTGCCCGATCGAATCAGAATTGTTCGCGGCAGCGAGGTGGGAGCCGGGCCTATTGCGGATTTTCTCAACCGTGTCGGAAGCGAAAAACAGTTTTTCCCCGTTTACACTGCGGACGATATTCTGGCGGCGAACGGAATCCTCCGGGGTTTGCACCTTGACGATTTCTATGTCGCTTTAAGAGACGCAAAAATAACGGGGATCACCGCCTGCTGGAATCAGTTTCCTTTTCGTCGGATTATGATAGCCGATTACCCCTGGTATCTGCAATGGCTGCGGCGCATGAGTTCGCCTTTAGCGAAACTATTACACATGGCACCGATTCCCGGTCCCGGCGAACCTCTGTATAATGCAAACGCCGCCTGTATTGCTATTGAAAACAACAATCAGCAGATATTTGATTTGCTGCTGAAGACCATTCTGCACCACGAACATCATACCGGGAAAGCGTTTCTGGTCGTCGGCCTGATGACGGGAGATCCTTTGATGCGCGCGCTGCGAAATTACCTGCATCTGGCAACGCGCACCTGCGTTTATGTCATGTCACTGGATGGTTTTGACATATTATCCGAACGGGACGGGAGAATCCCGTATGTGGAAATCGGCAGCTTATAATTCCCGTCTTGGCCGGGTTTGACCTTTTGGGGAATGAAACAATCCGACGCCCCGATGCGATAAAAAACTTTTACCGAAGCCTTTGATCATCAGACAGAACACCAAAATACGGGCTGAAATTCTGGATATTTTCACCAGAAAAGCAAATGCATCCCCGCGCTTCATATGGTCGAAATCTTCGGGCATGTGCTTTTTGACGTCATCCAGAAACTGATATCGTTTTTCCGCAGGATCAAACGTGTTCGATCCGGGAAAGATTTTTTTCAGAGAGAAGGGATAATCCCTGTGCACGAGATCAATGTTGTATCGTTGACGATAAGCGCCCATCAACGCAATGAGCTTATCCGAGGCATTGAAGGAGCTGTCGAATAATTTCTGAATATAGCGATGTTTATAATATCCATTGATGATGCGGGGATTTCCCGAAATCGACATAAAGACGAAGTGTTTCACAGCGCTCACATCTGCATTGATTAAAAACCAGCGCATTGTGGCAAAAACCAGATTGCCGGCGACGTTGCGGTTGCAAAATGCCTTGAGCACCATGGTTTCATCGTTGCTGTACAAGCAGATATTGCCATAGTGGAAAACCGATGCGACATCGAAACCGATGATCCGGTTGTCCATCATCGCAAAGCTCAGCAGATCACATTTCCGGATGTAATCATAAAAATCCTCTTGTGCATTCCAGCATTCTTTTTCCACCGCGGCACACTCGTCAATGATCTTCGCGATGCTGCGGGTCTCTGTTTTTTTCAGGTCAACAACATGGTAAGTTATTCCGTGATTTTCAATGATCCGGAAATCATGACAGGAAACCATCGGGGAACAATCTCCCGGCCTGACCAACGATGCGCTCTCATCGTTATCGATCTTTGCGCAAGCCTGTTCCATGTTTTCTCCTTCCGGACATTCATTGTCGCGGTGCATCAGGACACCTGTGTGTTGCGGAATGATCGACCTGTAAGCCGGTTTCTTTTATCATCGTTTTTAAACTCTTTTCCTCCGGAGCACCTGCGATGCCGGCATGCACGGCGCAACCGCATTATTCTTTAGCGTCTTTCCCGTTCATTTTCAATAAATTCTTGCCACCGGCGGGAGGATCGCGGCGAAGCTTGAATAACAGGTGTTTTGCACGGATGGGATTCATGTCGCGTTTGCCTGCCTGGATCAACCGTCAGCGTGATATTGCAACGGGACGTCCAATGATCGCGGAGATTTCGAACGGACACGTAACATGAATTATTTAATGCAATCAGCAAAAGAGACTCTGTCTGCGTGCAATGGACAACGCCGGATTCGGGACAACAATCTTACATCGGCATCAACGTTCAAGAAGCGTTTCCTGCTTTCCGCATTCGATTGCCCATCAGATATCCAGGCCCATGATCGGAAGACGGGCTATCGGGAAAATATGATATGTCTCGGCAGGAACCGGCCGGCCGTTTCACCCTACAGAGCGTTGGAAACCGGATGAACGGCGTCCAGCGTTATCATATCGGAAATAATATTGACGCTCTCATTCACCAGGGGGGCATATTGATCACGGACTTTCTGTTTCAGCTCGGCCGGTGTTTCCTTCTTGCCGGCCCCGCCGTCTTTTTTCATTTCCTCCCGCAAATCGACAAGACGGATCATCCCTTTCTTGGCGGCCGCTTCTTTGTTGTTTTTAATGATTTCAGCAAATTTTGCATTGTTGGCAATCCGGGCTTGTGATCTGGCCGCCAGTGCAGGGATCCTTGAACGGTCAACCGGCCTCCAGAGAGGCGTGGAATTTTGCGGCCTGTTCATAAAGGAATTGATGGATTGAGCGGGAAGAGGATATTCGAGTTCCACTTCCCCCACATCTTCAAGAACAAAAAAACCAGGCAACCGTATATCTGCGGCCACACCGATCTTCTGGGTTGATTTACCGCCGGGCAAAAAATAAAGTCCCGTGGTGACTTTCATCCCGCCAAGATCCCGGGGCAGCGGAGAAAGCGTCTGAACCGACCCCTTGCCGAACGTATGATCGGATCCGACGATGATCGCGCGATGATAGTCTTGAAGAGCACCGGCCACGATTTCACTGGCCGACGCACTCAGACGGGTGGTCAATACAACAAGCGGTCCCGTATACACCATGCGGTCATCGGCCGGGAAACTGACCAGTTTGTATTTCCCGTTCTTCGGCGCCTCCGCCGGACCGTTGACGAAAATTGTCACGTTTTCGCTATTGTCCCGGGTTGCCACGACAGCCCCCCTGCCGATAAACAAACCGGCAATCTGCACCGCTTCGCTGATCAGCCCTCCTCCGTTACGGGACAAATCCAGAACGATTCCGTCAACCCGGCGCTTGCGGGCTTCGGTAATCAGGTTTCTGACATCCTCATAGCTCGATTTATTTTCTTTCTCGTCGCCGTAGAAAGAAGGCAGATCAATCACCGCAACGGTATAGGGCTTCCCGTTCAGGGTTCTTGTCTGATAATCGATTTTCGCTTCCTGATCCTTGATGTAAACCTTGTCGCGCGTCAGGGTGATATTGAAACGATAGGTTCGTTCCGACTGCCTCAGGATTGTCAGAGTGACCGGCGTCCCTTTCTTGCCGCGGATCATCTTGACAACATCACGCAAATCCATATCAATAACATTGACGGGCTTCTGTCGCTTCTGCGCCACGGCGATAATCTTGTCTTTGGGCTTCAAAACTCCCGACCGTTCCGCGCTGCCGCCGGGAATCAGCTCCTCGATGACCGTGAAGCCGTTGTCGCTGCTGAGCAGCGCCCCGATGCCCTCCAGAGAAAGCTGCATGTGAATTTTAAGATCCTCCAGATTTTCGGGAGAGAGATAATTGGTATGCGGATCCAGAGACTGCGCAAAAGACTCGGCGGCATACTCGATGAGTTCTTCGGGATTACGTTTCATGATTCTGGAGGTCTGCAGTTCATAACGGTGAATCTGCTGCTTTTTGGCTTCCGCCAGTTCGATGCCTGACAACAAATCATTTTCGATCTGAAACTGCACCGTTTTTTTCAGGAGATCGTGCTTTTCCGTCGCCGTCTTCACATACGGGCGCTTTTTCACATCGATGTTCAGTTCGATCGTTTCATCGATCCGGTAATTCGACCCCAGAATCTTTCTCACCATGGCTTCGTTTTCACGAGCCCTGATCACCAGCAGATCGTAAACCGGTTTGAGCAAAGCACAGTCGCCCGCCTGCATGTCGGCAAAAGCGTTTTGCAGAACCGGTTTTAAGTTTTGCACGTCGGACTCGTAAAATAATGTTTTGGACGGATCAAGGCGCTTGATCATCTGATCGACGGAATGGTCATTAATTTCCGTGTTCATATCCTTGATCGCGTAGTGATGGGCCAGAAAACTTCTCATGAGCAGGGGTAAGCGGCTGCACTTGATATTTTCAGCGACCGATGATGAAATGGGCAAAAAAAGGATCAGCAGCAGGACCAGGAAGAATCTCTGAAAATAAAATCTGCCGCTTCGACCCGAAATTGTTCTGCCGCCGAAGCGGTTATCTGCGGCAGCATTCTCCAATACATTCCCGGTTGTTCTATCGCGCATGTTCATGTCTTCCCTTGCTTCAATCCGCCATGACGAGTGATGATTCGTTTTTCCTGCCAGGAAAAATCACAGGCAAACGATAAAGGGGCGCATAGATTCTGTCAAGAGAAAATGAAAAAACCAGGTCATAATCTTTGACTCTGCCGGTCATCATCGGACCTTCCGTCCTGATCGCGGTTTAAAAAAATCGTTTTAAAACAGCTTGACTAACGTCAATTTTTTCGCATAGCGTGTAAAAATCCCGAAAGGCTGGAAGAAACAATGCGGAAGAAAAACAGCACCCTCAACCTTGAATATCCCTGTCCCTGGATTTACAAAATCATCGGCACCGATCAGGAAGCCATGAGACGCGCCGTTCACGAAATAATCACCGATCGTTGCTGCTCGGTCACTCTCTCCCGCAGCAGCGAAACCGCTAAATACCATTGTCTGAATGTGGAAGTGACGGTGGAAAGCGAATCACACCGTCAAATCATTTACGAATCGCTTCGATCGCATCAGGCGATAAAAATCATCTTGTAAATCATCCGATGATGGTATTCATGGTCCTGTCCATCTTTATTATTATATCATGACGCCTTGCAAGACGCGTCTCAAGATCCCTCAGCAAAAGCCGCCGGTAACGGAGAAAATTGCCGCCCGACCCAATCACTCTTTGGCGTACCCAACCGTCTGTGCTAAAATAATCTTCTGATGGTCGCCGATTTTCATCGCCTTGGCCAGCGCCTCCTTGTCTATAGAGCCCCGCACAACAGTACCCAAACCTTCCGAAGCGCAAAATAAATAAACATTCTGACTGATGAAGCCCGTGTCGGTCGCGGCATAAAAATCTTTCTCATCATCGGAAACATTACCCATCTTTTTGAAGTCGGCCACGTAAATCAGCGTCACCGGGGCCTGGACAACAAAGGACTGTTTGCCGGTCAGAGCGCGTATATCCCGACTGACAATGGGTTTTAAGGCATGTCCCTTCGCATCATACAAATAAAGTCCGTCGGCAGTTGCGACATAAACATCGATCTGCTGCCGGTTCATCGCCGAGGGGGCGGTGCGTTTTCCCGCCGCCGGACGATTGATGCCGCAGGCCGCCCACAACATATTCGACAAAACGTTGACCGGCACTTTTTTCGTATCGAATGAACGCTCGGATCTTCTTTCCTTCAACGCCTGCATCAGCGATTTGCCGCCATCGATCTGAGGAGCCGGGAGTTTGATGACGTCCGCAGCCATGCTCAACGAAAACGAGAAAAACAAAATGACCATGACGGTGAATATTTTTTTAATCATTTTTATCCTCCTTTCAGAAATTTCTTTGTCAAATGCTTCGTCACCCCATATCCGTCGACAGGAACGCCGCCGGAATCGACTTTATCAGGAGACCAAAATGGTCTCGCGTCCGTTTGTCTTGAAAACGTCTCGGAGTTTATTGAACTCTTCAGGCGTCAGCCGGCGATACGTATTGTCGCCACGCCGCCGGAAGTAAATCTGCATGTTGGGATTATTTTCAATATTGAAGTGCTCGCGTTTGAAAGGCCGCACCATAATTTTCTGGGTATCGGTAACGGGAAACTTGTCAACGACGCGTATATAGTCCGGCATCCACTTGGGATCCATACCGCCCTCTTTCTGCTGCTTCATAAACCACTGATAAACGTCATCGGGATTGAAATCGACTCCATCCTTCAGTTGAACCGTTATCATCACTTTTTCATCGGAAACCTCGCAGGGTGCGCCATAGGCAATGGCGCAATCCACGCAGGGTACATTCTGCGCAAAATCCAGAACATTTTCCGCGGAGAAATTTTCCCCGTCCTTGCGGATCCAGTCATCGGTGCGTCCATTAAAAAACATATAACGTTTGCCGTTGATGATTCTGATGTGACCCAGGTCGCCGGAATGATACCAGCCGTTGCGGAATTTCTGATTGGTCGCCCCCGCATTGCCGAAATATCCTTCAAACCGGAGATTGTTATCACCGATTTTGCGACAGATTTCACCCACCGCTTTGTCATAATTAACCAACGCACCGTTGGCATCTAATATACCCGCCTCGCATTCCCTGTCTTCTTCATTCAATATACGGATCGAAGAATCGACTTGCCCCACCGAATCCACCGGATCGCCGGGACGATTGGCGGTGGTAATCACGGCTTCTGTTGATCCGTAGATTTCATAAATATGTTCCATGCCCAGATAGCGTTTGAGCTTGACACGATCGTTAACCGTTGCACCGTTGCCGTAGGCCTTGCGGAATTTATTTTGCGGATGCTTCGCCAAAGCCGCCTCGACGGCGTCACCGCTGCCGTATTTGCGCTCGAGGGCGTCAATGATGTAATGCAGGGGTTGCCCGACGTAGTTCAGGAAACTCACGCCATAGTTGAGCATATCTTCTTCGAAGGCGCTGGCGGAAAAACGCCGCTTCAAAACGAAACTTCCGCCCACAATCATCTGCGGAAGAATCCCGATATACCAGGCATTAGAATGAAACAGGGGCATGGAAATGTATCCCCGATCATTTTTATTAAGATGAACGGCGGACTGGACGACAAATCCGGCGCCAACCAGCTTGATATGTGTGCAGGGAACGCCCTTGGGCAGGCCCGACGTACCGGAGGTGTAAATGACAATCACCGGGCTGAAATTATCCACTCTTACCCGGTAGTTTCGGGGAACATCAATCGTCTGGGCCTGATCAACCGCCTCCGCCAGAGGATGAAACCCTGTCGCGGCAAAGATCTTTTTATCCCCTGCAAAATAGACATTTTCCGGACCCATCACCTGCACGCTGTTGATGATGGATTCGACTTCTTTCAGCGTGCTTTCGTTGATAATCAGAAAGGAAATTTGCGCCTGATCCATCACCTTGGCCAGCGTATCACCGCGGAACCCGGAATTGATGGCAAATAAAATGGAATTGCTCAAACCCGCACCGAAAGAAGCAAAAAGAAATTCGGGATTGTTGTCCATATAAACGCCGAAAGCAAGCCGCTGATCCTTATTCAGTTTGCCGCTATCCACCAGCTGTTTCCGCTGGCTTAAGAAAAATTTGGCGTAACGCTGAGACTGTCGATAAACGTCTGCATAGGTGTATTCGCGGTCATCAAAAATGAAGAAAACCCTGTTTCGCCGAAACCAGAATCCGTGCATGATAAGCTTGATCATGGAGCTGAAATTCACAAAACCGAGATACTTCTGTATAATTTTTTTAAGATTCATTTCCCTCCTCGACTCCTTTCGCGAATAGTCATTTTAATGCCGGATCAGATCATACGCATAACGTTTTATTCAGTTCCTGACGGGCGTCTTCCGTAAGCGTTTTTAACTGTTCCGCCGGCACGCCCAGATTTAACAGGGTCTGGCTGACCATTTCGATGCTTGCCTCAAATTCCGGTTGCACGACATAGGTCACCCCTTTCGAATAAAGGACCTTCATCTGCTCCACGCCTTCTGCGCGGGCAATGATATGGATATCGGGCTTAATTCTCTTGGCGTGATCAATAATGCCCAGTGATATCACGGCAACAGGCGTTGTAATCAGCAGCAGCTTCGCTTTTTTCAGCTCAGCCGCATCGAGGATGATTCCCCGGCCCGCATCGCCGAAAATGATCGGGAAACCACAACCTTTTATTTCTTCTACTCGGCGGGAATTATATTCCAGAATCACATACGGAATGCCCATCTTCTGTAAAACATTAGCCACGGAAATGCCTACACGTCCTCCGCCGGCAATGATAATATGATTTTTCAACCCTTTCTTGGGGAAATGAATGGGTTCCAGTTTCAGCGGTTTCATCCAGCGGCGCGCCCAGGTGTAAAGCGGAGCGGTAAGTCCGGAAAAGAAAGGCGTCAACAGCATGGTCACAATGGTCATGGTCAGCACCAGCGTGTAGAATTCCGACGTAATGGATTGGGTAGTCAGACCGACTCTGCCGAGAATAAACGAAAATTCACCAACCTGGGAAAGACCCAAACCCATCGCCAGCGGGATCACGTTATGATAGCCGAAAGCTTTGCTGAGCACCATAAAAATCAGAGCCTTTCCCAGCATGACAAAGACGACCAGGAGCATGACCGTCTCCCAGTTGGCCAACAGAAAACGGATATCCAGCAGCATCCCGATGGACGTAAAAAACAGAAGGCTGAAAACGTCACGCAACGGAATGATGTCGCTAAGCGCCTGATAGCCGTAATCGGATTCGCTCAAAAGCATGCCGGCCACAAAAGCGCCGAATGCGAAGGAAAGACCGAAAATGTAAGTCCCGTATCCGATGCCCAGTCCGATGGCCGTTGTGGCAATCAGAAAAAGCTCCCGCGAATTCCAGTTGGCAATTTGCCTCATCAGACCGGGGACGATTTTCGTTCCAACAAGGATGATGGCCAGAAGGAATATGGCCGCTTTCACCGCCGCCACAAAAAGAATGGAAACCCCCGCTTCGATATTAGTTAACTGCGGCAGAATGATCAGCATCGGCACGACGGCCAGATCCTGAATAATCAGCACACCGATCATTACCCGGCTGGACAACGTGCCCATCATCGCCTGCTTCTCCAGGGTTTTGATGATGACCATTGTGCTCGATAAAGAAATCAGCGCGCCAAACCAGACCGATGACGTCCACGACCAGCCGAGCAACTGTCCAATGCCGAAACCATAGAGGATGGTTAAAATAATCTGAACGGGCGTGCCGAAAAGGGCAATGGCTCGAACCGGTTTTAACTGCCGCAGAGAAAATTCCAGCCCCAGTGCGAAAAGCAACAGCGCGATGCCGATTTCAGCCAGTTTTTCAATATTATGAATGTCGGATATGCTGACGCCGCCTGTATAGGGACCGATTAAAACGCCGGCAAGAATGTATCCCAGAATCAAAGGCTGTTTAAACGCCTGAGCAATCAAACCGCCCAGCAACGCGGCCATCACGATAATGACTATGTCTCCGGCAAGTCCCATAAAATCAATTTATCCCGATCGACGTTAAACAGCGAAATTTTCTTCGACACATTTGTCTTGTTTTGTTTCAGACCGGACAGCCTGAATTTCATCAAATGATTAATGATTCTACAGGACATCCATCATGACGGGACAAAGTATAGGGAGAACATGTTTTCATGTCAACGAAATATTCATGCGGCTGATTCTCGCCTGAAGAGAATCCTCAGGGCAATGCATGAATCACCAACAGTATCGGATACCGCGGACGCTTCATGATTGGCGGAAGCGGCACATTTCCTTTTAAAACCGTCGAACGTGCCGATGCTTTATATTCATTGATTGACCGGACTCCACGGCAGCCGCGTCTTCCAGCAACCGGTGGATCAAAGGATTTTATCCGACTGTGTTCAATACTTTTAACAATTTTACGAGATGTTTGTCAAAAAAGCCTGTTTTATAGACCATGCCAAACACTTTAAAGTAGAGTTCCGGAGCAAAACGCTTCATACGCCATATATTCCGGCCGTCTTTCTGGGTAATCACGTAGAAGCGGTTTTTTTCGATCGATTCAATCGTATGACGCGCCACTTTTTCCGATGTGACTGTCGCATGCCCGAAGAAGGTATCGGCAAGTTTCCGCTGACGCTCGTCCGGCGAGGAAAACTGATCCATCAAATTCGTCTTGAAGAATGTGGGACAAACGACAGAAACGCCGATGTTGCTGGCGGCAAGCTCGATTCTCAGCGTTTCCGTCAGCGATATCGCCGCAGCCTTGGTTGCGTTGTAGCTGGCCATTTCCGGCAGTGACGCAATGCCGGCGTTTGACGCCACGTTGACGATATATCCCGATTTCCTCTCCTTGAAATACGGGATGAACGACCGGCATCCGTGAATAATGCTATTGGTGTTGAGTCCGATAATCCAGTCCCATTTTTCCAGAGGAATCTTTTCAAACCATCCGGCCGAAGCGACGCCGGCATTATTAATCAAAATATCCACGCCCTGCCATTCCTGCAGCAATTTTTTCAGCACATTGTCCAAATCTTCAGGCTTGGTGACGTCACAGTGTATCGTTATGGCGGTTCCACCCGCCTTACACGCCATGACAGCCGTCTCTTTGGCCCGCTCATCGTTGATCTCGGCAATGGCGATTCTCCATTTTTTCCGCGCAAACTCGAGCGCCAGCGCCCGCCCCAGACCGCTGCCCGCACCGGTAATCACGACTCTCTTGTCGGGAAATTTCTTATTCAGATCCATCTATATGCCTCTTAAGAATTTTTAATTTCCGGAGATTCAGACTTCTGTATCAATGACGCTTTGCGATATGGCAGATTCCGGCGGCGGTTAAAACTTCGATGACGTTGACGGAGCCTCCAGGATGTGGATACACATCGCCGCCTCTTCCTGTCCCAACGCTCCGCCGCCGTTTTCGGCAATGGCAATTTTAGCCCCCTGAATCTGCCGGGAACCCGCGTTGCCGCGAAGCTGAGTGACGAGTTCGTGAATCTGCGCCAGTCCCGATGCGCCGATGGGATGACCGCGCGATTCCAGACCGCCGCTGATATTAATGGGAATCTTGCCGCCGAGTTTTGTTGCGCCGCTTTCAGCAAAAATTCCGCCTTCACCTTCTTTGCAGAAACCCAAAGCTTCCGACTGATGGAGTTCGCCGTAAGCTGTCGCGTCATGCACTTCGGCAAAATGCATATCCTGAGGACCAAGCCCCGCTTTCTCATATGCGATCTTGCTTAATCGTTCCCCGATATCGACATCATCGAAAGAACGCTCGCGACCTGAGCCGAGCACAGAAGCGCGTATCTTAACCGCCTGCGACAAAAGGCCCCGTTTTTTCACCGTATCGCCGTCGCAAAGAATGGCCGACGCTGAACCGTCGCCGATCGGCGCGCACATGGCCCGGGTAAACGGCCAGCTGACCATCCGGTCGGCCAGCACCTCTTCCGGCGATACAAGAAAATTATACTGTGCGTTTGGGTTGAGAGACGAATGGAAATGATTCTTGGAGGCGATCAGGCCCAACTGCTCGAAGGTGGAGCCGTATTTCTTCATATGCTGGCGAGCCGCAAAAGCGTAAACATCCATGAAAGGAGAATGATCCCCGCCCATGAGCTTGCGCAGTTTGTTCACCGTGTCGGTTCCCAGATTATCCTTCAGGTGAATGAAAACGGTGAACATGTCGTAATATTCGTCCAATTTTTCCTTGATCGTCGGTTTCTTCTTCCGTTTGCCCTTTTCTTTCTTTGCCGCTCCGGCATATTGAGCCACGCTTTTCCGCATGTTTTCCTTATCTTCTTCCGTCATGAAGAAGGTGGTCATCGTATCCAGATTTTTCCCAATGTTCTCTACATCCAGACCGCTCAAGAAACCGGCAAATATTTTCATTTTATTGGGATGATTGATCTTCTCTGCACCCACCGCCATGGTTATGTCATAAAGACCGCTGGCCACGCCCATCCAGGCATGATGAAAGGCTGTGGACCCCCCGGCACAGGCATTTTCCACGTTCGTCATAGGAATCGCTTCTATTCCAATCGGTCTTAAGGCGCACTGGGCCCGGATACAATCCTGACTTCTGTAATATCCCCACGCGGAATTGGAAAACCAGAGCGCCTGTATATCTTTTTTTTCAAGACGCGCTTCTTTCAGACAGGGGATAACGGTGTCGGCAGCAAGATCTTTAATGCTTTTATCAAGATACTTTCCGAACTTAATGGTATGAGCACCAACAACATAGACATCTCTCATAGTAATGAGCCTCTACTTTTAAATAGGTATTATCTATTTATAGAATTGGTTAAACCAATATATACATTTTGGTCTTGATTTTGTCAAGAAAAAAATACATAATGAATATAGATAGTTTAATTAATTTCGGGAGGTTGCTAAGACATAATGGCCAATCAGCAAGCACATCAGAAGATTTCCAATTCTCTCATGCGCGACATCTTTTTTCACAAGTTAAAGGCGGGAGAGAAACTTCCGTCGGAACGAGACCTTTCCGAGTCTATGGACGTGGACAGAACGTCCCTGCGGGTTGCTTTAAAGCAGTTGGAGGTCATGGGATTACTGGACATTCGTCCCGGAGACGGCATCTACGTGAAAGATTTTTTAAAACATGCCGGCATTGATTTTCTACGAACGCTTTTTTCGCGCAATGAAGCCCTTGAAGATGAATTGGCCGCGGACCTGTTTGTCATTGACGAAGTCTGGGAGTGGTGGATCATTATGTTTCCCGAAATGCTGAAGCTGGCCGCTCAGCGCGCTTCTGCCCGCGACCTCAAGGCATTGTCCGACTTGATGGACAGCGAGCTCCGTCACCTGGACAATCGCGATGTTCTGATCGAACTTTGGCTGGATGAACAGGATATCATTGCCAAGGCCGTCAACAATATGGTGTTGATGCTTATTTTCAATTCATCACGACCGCTGCGCCGGAATATGCTCCGGATCTACCATGCCGGTGTCGGCAGAAAAGATATGGAACAATTTATTGTCAACAAAAAGTCTCTGCTGATGGATTTCCTCATGAATGCCGATAGAACGATGCTCTCAGATGTTGAACAATACCGCGAAATCCTGATTGCCCAACGTCAGGTTGCCCGCAGCAGGTTGATTCAGAGCAATCATTCCCCTGGGGAGAAAACGGATCAGGTCTGAGCACTAATCATATCAAGGCTGTCGCCGCCATTCATTCCCGAAATGAAAAACGGAATAAACACGGGGAAATATCTCTTTGACATGAAAAATCATTCTTCATATACTTTCTTCGACAGCCGTTGAATTTTCAGAATACGAAAGGAAATGCAGATCCAGATGCTTGATTTTGTTGTGGTGGGCGCGGGTTTTTTCGGGGCCGTCTTCGCCCATGAGATCAAAAAAGCCGGCAAAAAAGTCCTGGTCATTGAAAAACGCGATCATATCGGCGGCAACTGTTATTCCTATGACGATCCGGCAACGCGCATCAATATTCATCAATACGGTCCGCACATTTTTCACACGCCGGACAAAAATATCTGGAACTACATTAATTTCTTCACCGAATTTAATGATTACCGGCATCGCGTGAAAACAACCGCGGGCGGGAAGGTCTATTCTCTGCCGATCAATCTGGACACGATCAATCAGTTTTATAGTCTGAATTTAAAACCGGAAGAAGCGGCGGCGTTTTTGAAAACCAAAACCGGGGCTGTTTCACGGCCGACGAATCTGGAAGAAAAGGCGATAAGCCTGGTCGGCCGGGAACTCTATGAAGCGTTTATCAAAGGCTACACGGCCAAACAATGGGGTTGCGATCCGAGGGAACTTCCACCTGAAATTATCGACAGAATCCCCGTGCGAACGTCCCGCAACGACGCGTATTACAACGATCACTATCAGGGCATGCCGCGGGGAGGATACACACCGATTTTTGAAAAATTGCTTCAGGGCATCGATCTCGAACTCCGTACGGACTTCTTTAACCGGAGAGATTACTGGAAATCAATCGCCGATAAAATCCTTTACACGGGTCCGATAGACCGTTACTTCGATTATCGTTTCGGCCGGCTCACCTGGAGATCCATCCGGACCGAAATAGAAGCAATGCCCTGCGATGATTATCAGGGAATCAGCATGATGAATTATGCCGATCGGGAAGTCCCCTATACACGCATCGTCGAACCCAAACATTTTTATCGTGAGAGAGCTCACCTGACCAGAGGCACGGTCATCATCAGGGAATATCCGCATGATGATCCTGCGGAGCCCTACTATCCCGTCGGCCTGAAAGCGGATCGGGAAATGCTGGCACGATATCAGCGGGCGCAGGCTGACGAAAAAAATGTTATCTTCGGCGGCCGCCTGGCGGAATACAGATATTACGATATGCATCAGGTCATTGCCGGAGCGCTGCGCACAGTTGAAAAATTAACCGGGGCGGAGCTCTGGCCAAAAAAAGCGTCATCAAATGAAGGGAGCTGAAGAAAATCCCGTGATGAAAACCGGCCTGCTTCTTATCAGAAATCCTTCCCCCCAGTTTTGGCTGCTGCGCGTGCGAAAGGAATTCCATCCGTTTCTGCAAACCGCATTCAACCCTTTACTGTTCGAAAAAGAACCTTTGTTCACGACGTTGTCCGCCCAGCTTTTTTTCGTCGCGGGGAAAAAATCAGCTGGACCGGATATTCTGGTTAAACGCATACAGGCGCAGAAGGCCGCCGACTATGTGCGGCGTCTGATCTTCTGCCAGGGCAGACGTGAGTTTTTCAGTTCAATCGCTTTGCTTCAAATGGGGTTGAAATGTCCGACACCCCTCGGCTATGCCATAAACCTCATCCCCTTCAGCCGCTATGATTCTCTGTTGATCAGTGAATTTTTACCGGATACCGTCCCCGTCTCGCAGCATATCGCTGCCATGAGCCCATCCGAGCGTTTATTCTGTCAGAAGCGCGTGGCGGACGACATTTCTCTGATGCTCTCGCACAATGTTTTTCATAAGGATCTGCAATTAAATAATATTCTTCTTAAGTCTTCCGACGGTTCGCAACTGTACTGGATAGACAACGATTTAAAAAACATAAACAAAACCCGGATGCAGAAGAATCCGAATAATTTTCTTGCCGAAATCACAAGAAACATTCAATTTTGCTCGGAGGAAGAAAAATATCTGTTTCTGAAAGCAGTATCCTCCGGCCTGAAAAAACACGGCGATGAGAATGAATGAGCATCCCTCTTGGGACGATGCCGGGATGTTTTCTAGACCCCTTTTTTACAACTATCCGACACCATCCTGAAGCATTGCCGCCGTTTCAACCAGCATCACCGGTTGATCTGAATAATCCTGTAGGCCTTCAGTCTTCTTGCCAGATAGATCATTTGCGGGAAACGAACCAGTTTAAGCAGACGGAAAACGGTTTTCGGCCTTAAATAAAATCTCCGGAAGGCTTTGGTCTGGGCACGAAGCAGTTGCGCTTTGGTTATTCCTTCCGGCAGGTATTCCGGCTCGATGTAACTTTTCTTCTCCCAGTCAGGAACAAATTGACCGCGAAGCGTATCCCATAATTCCGAACCGGGAACAACGTCCAGGATAATAAATTGCGCGCGCGACAACCCGGAGCGCAGGGCAAAATCGATGCTTTCTTCAATCGTCTCCGCACTTTCCCCCGGCAGCCCGAAGATAAAAAAGCCCTGGGCGGATATCCCGGCTTTTTCCGTCATCGCAATGGCGTTTTGAATCGTTTCCAGGGATTCTTTCTTCCTGACGCTTTCGAGAATCCGCCGGTTTGCGGATTCGATGCCATAGGCGAGATAATAGCATCCGCTTGCTTTCATCAGTTGCAGCAGCTCCGGGCTGATACAATCGGCCCGGATGCCGTTCGGGCAGGCCCAGTGTATTTTAATCTTCCGTTCGATAAGGCAGCGACACAGCCTTTTGACATGATCCGCGTTCAGTGTAAAATTGTCATCCTCAAAATGTATTTCTTTAATTTTGAATTTTTTTACGAGGTATTCGATTTCAGCCGCCACGTTTTCCGGCGATCGGAATCTGATTTTCCGATCGCAGAATTTCGGAGACGCGCAAAAGGTACATTCATAAGGACACCCCCTGCCGGTCACCATCACACCGACGGGGAATCCGCGCGCCAGTCCGCCGTGCGGCGCCGGAGGATAATCGCCGGGGTTCATCTGCGCCCAATCGGGAAAAGGCAGATCATCGAGATTTTCCGTCACGGATGCCTTGATCACATCCTGCCGCTCGTCGTTGAGATTGTTCAGCGAATAAACGCCCTGAATGTTGTTGTTTGCGAAATCATTGATGACCAGGTCGCGAAGCGGAATTTCTCCCTCGCCGCAAATAACGTAATCGGCCTGCGCATCAACCAGCGTCCGGTAAGGAAGAAACGTCGGATGCGGACCGCCGATGATGGTCCGGATTCTGCTTTTCCTGAGTTCACGCGACAGCGAAACCGTTTCTCTGTAAAAAGCGGAAAGGCAGGTGATGGCGGCGGCATCCGGCCGCAGATCACGGATTCTGTCCACCATCCGGTCACATGTCATATTTTCTTTCAAACCATCGATAATGACCGTGTCAATTCCCGATTTCTTTAAATAGGACGACAGATAACCAAGCGCCAGCGGAGGCGTTATAATATGGCTTTCGTAGTTCGGTCTGATCAATACTATTTTCATGGCGGGAGTTTCATGTTTCTCATTTTATATAATTGAGACAGCAGCCGGATGCCCATGCCGGCAACCCTTCTCAAAGGAACGGAAGAGCTTCCCGACGGCCTCGGGACAAACGAAATTTCCCGCCAGGCTATTTTTTCATTATTTTTGGCAATCATGATCGATAAAAGGGCGTTGGGCAGAAAATAATCGTCGGGAATCAGCGGCAGATACCTGCGCAATCGCTCAACCTTCATCAGACGGAACGGCGCGTTGACGTCTTTCAGCGCCGTACCGAAAATGATCCACACCGCCAGTTTGAGCGTACGCGAAATGCACCATCTGGCCGGACCGTCTTTACGGCGCTTGCGCCAGCCGATGATGAAATCAAACTCTCCGCGCCGCTCCCAGAAAGACCGGAAATCGCCTGATTTTGTCTGACCGTCGGAATCCGTTTGAAAAACCCAGTCCGCGTTTTCGGCGACGGCAAATTTATAAGCGGCCGTGCAGGTCGGCCCGTGACCGGTGTTGGTCTTCGTGATGACCGTCAAATTCGAATGGTTGTTTTTCATTCTCTCCAGGATGGCGGATGTGTTATCCGTGCTGCCGTCGTCAAAGACGACCAGTCTGCTGCCGCTGCCTGCGGAATCCACAACGGAATGCCATTCGGCGACAACCTTTTCTATCGCGTCCCCTTCATTATAGACGGGCATGACAATGTAGAGTTTATCACGGGTCATTTTTTATCTTTCTTGTTCCGCAGTAATTTTTCCAGTTCAGGGCCGATGACCGCTCCTTTTTCTTCTGCGACACGTGCATCCCGTATTGCTTCCGGCAATCGTCCCAATCGATAATAGACGCCGGCTCTCTCGAGATAATATGCGGGATTGCCGTCATCCATCCCGATCACCGTATTAAAATCACTCAGGGCGGCGTTCAAATGCCCGGACAGCAGATAACACACCCCTCTGTTGTGGATGATATCCGGATTGCCCGGATCGGAGTGATGGCAGGCATTCAAATCACGGATGGCTTCCGCATACCGGCGTAACTGCATATACGTCAACGCGCGGTTGAAGTAATGGCCTGCATTGAAAGGGTCAAGTTCGATGGCCGTTTCAAAATCGGCAAGAGCGTCCTGATACCGGCCTGTTTTGTAATAGATGAAGCCTCTGTAGCCGATCGCCTCCGATAATTGCCAGTTCAGGAGGTGACCTTTTTTGTCATAGGGGTGAATCAATGTCAGATAGCGGTTGAAATCGGCAAGGGCTTTTTCCGGCTCATTGATTTCAAGATAAAGAAAACTCCTGTTCAGATAAGCGATCGCATATTCGGGCTTGACCTCGATGGCCGTGTTGAAATCGGCCAGCGCTTTCTCCGGTTGATTGTTTTGATGCCGGTGGTGCCCGCGGTTCAGATAAGCGATCGCAATTCTCCGCGGATATTTCTCCACAACGTAG
>Ga0116172_10001954_pt1 | contig 18342 bp, 22 predicted proteins | sample AD_UKC083_MetaG_FD_89799 | JGI IMG/M metagenome (GOLD analysis project Ga0116172, IMG submission 89799) | Active sludge microbial communities of municipal wastewater-treating anaerobic digesters from USA - AD_UKC083_MetaG | ecosystem: Engineered > Bioreactor > Anaerobic > Digestate | place: USA... | reverse complement strand
CTTCATCAAGAACTACATCAACTTCGCGCCGTTGGGCCTGATCATGGTCATGACGCTCGGAATAAGCCTGATCGAACAGCCGGGCCTGATTTCCGCGTTCATGAGGAAGACCATCCTGGGTGCCCCCTCATACCTGGTTACGGCGACTCTGGCATTCATAGGCATCAACGCCAACCTAGCCTCGGACGCCGGAATCATATTCACGCCAGCCATCGGAGGTGCGATTTTCAAGGCGCTGGGGCGCAATCCGTGGGTCGGCATCATCACAGGATTTGCCGCCGCCACGGGCGGGTTCACAGCCAACCTGTTCGTCGCCGGCACCGATGGGCTGTTGGCGGGAATCACGGAATCTGTCGTAAAGGGCATTGGCCTGGATGCGCCCACACATGTGCTTATTAACTGGTATTTCATGATGGCTGCCACTGTCGTGCTGACGATCGTTACCACGGTCATCACAGAGAAGTTCACAGTCAAACTGCTCGGCGACAATACCGCAAAGAAGGATCCCACATATCTGAAGGAACATGAGGTGAAGCCGCACGAGAGCAGGGGGCTCAGGTTCGCCGGGATGACCTTGCTCGTTTACGTGGCGCTGGTGCTCGTCCTGACGGTGCCGAAGAACGCATTCTTCAGGTCTGCCTCGGGAACCATATTGCCTTCGTCTCCTTTCCTTAGCAGCGTAGTTCCCCTCCTGTTCTTCCTGTTCTTCTTCGTCGGGAGCGCATATGGGGTAGGGGCAGGAACGATCAAGAAGGCAGAGGACGTGCCAAAGTACATGCAGAAGGGCATGGGCGGGCTGTTGAGCTTCCTTGTGGTGGCGCTGCCTGCTGCGATGTTCATCCAGCTGTTCAACGACAGCAAACTGACAACCATACTGGCAGTCAAGGGCGGCCAGCTGATCCAAGCATGGGGTCTGGGTGGGGTGCCTCTCATCGTCATATTCGTGCTGCTGGTCTGCTTCGTGAACCTGTTCATGATAAGCGGTTCGGCGAAGTGGCTGATATTGGCGCCGATATTCGTGCCCATGTTCGCGCAGGTCGGCTTCGCGCCGGCGCTTACGCAGGTTGCCTACCGCGCCGGGGACTCTTCGACCAACATAATCTCGCCGCTGTCCTATTATCTGCCGGTCATCATAGGCCTGCTTGAGCAGTACAAACCGGAAGGGCAGGAGGGGAAGATCGGCATCGGCTCCGTAATTTCCTATTCGCTGCCTTACTCGATTGCCTATATAGTCATGTTCGTTACAATGCTGATAATTTGGTACGTATTCAAGCTGCCCCTGGGGCCCGGAGCAGCAACTGTACTTTAGCATTGGCTGAGGCCGGAAAACAGGAGATGGGTGCTGTCGCTTGGCAGCACCCATTGCTTTGCTTTCCAATCAACCGGTTATTGCTAGATTGTCCTGAACCTCAGGCGGTTATCCTTGAAACACCTTTCGAGTTTTCCCAAGTCATGCAGGTAAGTTATATATGACCGGATTGTGGATCCCGCGAGCGCATACTGTCCCATGTCTAGGTTCAGGCCGTAATGGTCGAAGACGTGCTTGAGGACATCGTCGGGCATCGAGGGTTCTTTGCAGGCGTCTAGCACCAGACCGGCGATTTCGAGCACTTTATCCCTGTTGGTAGCTGCAATCCCTGAGATATCGTCTGTCGGTTCGGCATGCGATGGGACGAATAGCTTGCATCCGATCGTAGGCAGCATATCCAGCGTTTTCAGGAAAGCGCCTATATCTAGGATGAAAGCAATGTGGTACTTATCTAGCACATTTTTGGAAAACAGACAGTCAGCTGCGAAGAAGACCTGGTCACATGTAAGGTATCCGCACATGCCGTAATAATGCCCTGGCAGCTGTATCGCCGTTAGCCCTTCAGGCAAAGCGGATAAGCCGCATCCATCAGGCCTTGAAGGTTTCGCCATGAAGAACTTGTTCATCAGGTCCGACGGAGGCATGCCGCCGTAAAGGATCGAAGGCTCAAGCACGGGATTCTTTAGGAATGCAGATTCAATGTCCGGGCTTAAGACTTGGCATCCGGTCCTCTCCTGCAGGAATTGGTTCCCTCCGCAGTGGTCGGCGTTGGAGTGAGTATTAATCACTGCCTTCAGCGACAGCCCGCTGGAATTAAGGGACGAGAGAAGCTTCCTTCCTGCCTCCTTGTCATTCCCGCTGTCTATCAGATATGCATCATTTGAATCCTTGACGAAAAGCCCGATGTTCGTGCTGCCGGGGAAGTAATAGGTGTTATCGCCCAGCCTAATCATTTCAAGTGCCATTCCTACCTCCGTCTAATCCTGCGTCCAGCCTATTTGCCTGTACAGCTCGAAACCTTTCTCCAAGGCCTCAAATATCTGCTTTTCAAGTTCTTCATCCAGCGTTTTGATGTGGAAGCATGATCTGCCTTTTAACAGCTTAAGCAACCGTTCACCGAATAAGGCTTTCATGTCGTCCACTAAGTAGACCGGCATGAAGTAGAAGCCTACATAGGTGCTCTGGATGATGGCTGAAGCGAAGAAGACCTCCTTGCGCTTGCGTCCTTCGATGATAAGGCCCTTCACCGCCCAGAGCTCATATCTTCCCTCGAAGTCCATCTTTGCGGTGAAGTGCCCTTCATACCTGCCGATTAGCCGCCTTAGCCCTTTGAACGCATCCAACAGGCCGTTTTCCAATGGATCACCAGCTTTCAAAACTTGCCTAAGCTGCGCTTCCTTAATCACCTGGAAGAAAATGTCCATCAGATCGGGAGCTAATCCTTCGTGGCAACATCATGCCTTGCCTTCCACTCCTCGGCCAGCATGCCGTAGATACAGTCGTCGTACCAGGAACCCCTCATAAGATAGCTCTTTTTAAAATGGGCTTCCAACCTGAAGCCAAGTCTCTCGATTAGTTTGATGGACTTCTTATTGTCAGGGTCCACCGATGCGAATATCCTGTGCAGCCCGATTTCATAGAACAGGTGGCTTATAATGGCCGTGACTGCCTCGGCAGCGTAACCTTTGCCTTGATTCTCCGGTATGAGGGAGAATCCTATTTCGGCCTGTGCGCCGTCATCCTTGAGTATGACAGCCATGTCACCGATCAGGCTTCCATCCTGCCGCTTTATTATCGCAAGTTGAGTATAGACGCCGGGCTGGAAGGAAGGCGCCGTTGCGTTCGCTATCGTGAACTTTCTGATGCTCTCGAGGCTCTCGGGCACCCAAGACTGGTATTCATATATTTCGGGCATGGTCCTGTAGCGGAAGAAGACCTCCGCATCCTTCTCTTCCAGAAGCCTTATCGTCAGCCTGTCGGTCGTAATAGGGGCAAATTGCAGCATGCATCGCCCTCCCGAATTCAGTAGAGCAGCTTCGAATCGGTTTTCTCAAGCCATATCTTTTCGAGCAGTTTGATGTTGTCAGCGAACTCCATAGAATCCTGGTCCTCAGGTTTATCCAGCTGTTCTAGCGTTTCATAAACGAAAGCATCCGGTCCGAACTGGTCCCAGTCCTTCTGCAGGCGAGGGTAGATGCAAAGGCCCGACGACCTGGCGAACTCGAACCTGTTCTTCTTTGAGGCGACATCGGAGGCGGATTCGATAAGGAGCCTGCCATTTGCCAGGTTTCGGATTGCACCGACCCCGCCGGTTATCATTCTTTCTTTGAAAGCCCCCTTCAGGGACTTCCTGTCTGACGCTTTCTTATCCATGGTTGCTCCGTTTCTTCATTTTGCGAACAGCAGCAAGCTTGCCGCCATTACCGCCATTCCTGAGATCAATCCGTATATCGCTATGTGGTGCTCGCCGTACTTCTCAGCCGTGGGAAGCAGCTCATCCAGCGAGATGTACACCATTATGCCGGCCACTGATGCGAAGACTATGCCGAACATGGCATCGCTGAAGAACCGCATCAGCAGGAAATAGCCGGCCATGGCCCCGAGAGGCTCAGAAAGCCCGGAAAGGAAAGAATACAGGAAGGCCTTCCGCTTGCTGCCGGTCGCGAAGTAGACAGGCACGGATACTGCGATTCCTTCCGGTATGTTATGTATAGCCACAGCTACCGCGATGCTGATGCCCAATCTGGCGTCCTGCAGCGCGCTTGTGAATGTCGCAAGTCCCTCCGGGAAGTTATGTATCGTAATCGCCAGCGCGGAGAAGAGCCCCATCCTAAGAAGCGAGGAGTTTGATGGCTTGGCGTCTTCCAGCTCGCTTACGTCCCTTGCCTCGTGCGGGTTCTCCCCGCTGGGAACGAGCTTGTCGATGATGGCGATGAACAGTATGCCAGCAAAGAAGGCTATCGTGGTGATAAGGTAGCCCTTGGGGCTGCCGTAGTATGAATCCAGCGCCGTCCTTGCCTTCGAGAAGATTTCGACCAGTGAAACGTATATCATCACTCCTGCAGAAAAGCCCAGCGCACCTGAGAGGAAGCGGTTATTGGTCTTCTTGGTGTAGAACGCAAGGGCGCTGCCGATGCCCGTCGAAAGGCCGGCGAAGATGGTGAGCCCGAAGGCGAAAAGCAGTGCAGAAGGTTCTATGCGCAAGTCAAACACCTCGAATAATCGATGGTAATGAATTCTATGCCGGCAGCGCCGTATCCTTCACCTGTATGCAAACGAATGGGCCTCAGACTGCCAGGAGAGGAGTTCCTCGTCAAGCTGGTGCGTCTCGCTCAATATTATATGGCGCATCCATCTTCTGGGGTTGGCCTCCAACGCCTGCTCGACCCCGGCGCTCTGAATGTTCCTTCCAATGGCGAAAGACAGCGCCACATATTTCTCAGGCCTTCCGCGGACCTTGCGCACCGGCGGCCAGATCCATGCGAAAGCCCTTCTGGTGCTGTAGGAAACCTGGGTCTTCGACACTCTTCTCCTGGCACCGCCGAAGGACATAGGCAGGCCGTCGGCAGCAAGATAGAGCTCGAGGCTCCCTTCCGCCCGGTTGAAGATGTGGGATGGGTCATACATCAGACAGGCCCTCCGCCTTTTATGGCAACTCTTTTCCTTATCAGGGCCACTAGGTAGCTCAGCCATGAAGAACTGGATTTTATGCTGCCGAAATCCCAATCCTTCCACGCCTGCCATATGGATTCGGGCTTGTATAGGCCTTCTTCATGTGGTTTTGCATCTAGTACGTCCATCATGCTTACGAAGCGGGGATCCTTCACAGCCGATGAGTGATGAGAAAGGGCGTAAATGACATGGAGCAGGTCGTACCATATGAAAGGGGCTTTGAGCTTGCGGAAATCGTTGCCCATGTAGAAAATGTAGGGATGCCTGTCCATGCTCCTTTCCCACAGTTCAAGCAGGCATTCGGCCGCTTTGTCGGCCTGCGGGGATCTTCTGAGCCCCTCATATGCTGAAAGCAGCTTGAGCATGATCAGGTTTACGTACGGGCATGGATCTTCCTTTCTGCCCGGCCCCCTGAAGCTTCCCAGTTCGTTGGAGACAGTGCAGCCCCAGCCGTTCTCCCTGACTAACCCAAGCATGTATCCGACGCCTTTCATAACCCTCGGGTCGTTACCCATACCCATCTTCACAAGAGCGTAAAGCGTGATGGGGGCGTCACATGCGGCCCATGCCATGGCCTCTTTGCCGGTGACGCCGAAGTTTTCGGATATGGTCATCGGGAGAAGGAAAGGGCCCTCATCAGAAGCGCTTTCCATTATCCGTTCTATGACCACGTCCATTCCAGGCTCGTCCGCTTTGATGCCAATATCGGCCAGGAATGAGAGCTTATGATAGGGCTGCCCGGCGCTTTTGTGGGACGCTGTGACTTTTCCTGGCCAGTTCGATAGGTCCTCCATCAAACCCTTCACTTTTGGATGGGCCAGCATTTCGCGCCTTGACGCGGCGGCCCTTTCTTCATCTGACTCCATACCCAGCAGATTGATCATGGCATTGTAAGCGGTCCAAGGTTCTCGGCTTACGGCGAGCGCGCTGTACAAATCCATCGAACCACCCCATTCAAAGAAGCTGACGCCCAGGATTGCCTGGTTAGGGTGCGCTAATCGGGATATGCCCGGTTGTCGGGTTACCCTATGATACAGATTCACGCGTTTAAGGGCGTCCAACAGGACGAAACCTTTCAATGCCAGAAGGGCCTTGAACGTTATCTGCTTTGGTTGGGAGCCATATTTCTCGATGCTGACCACATATTCCTGTTATAGATGTTCTCCATATTCCTATCTGCCGTCAGGCAGCATCTTCTTCAGTATGCCTATCGTGTCACCCAGCATTTCATCTTTCATGCCCAGCTGAGAGGATGCGCCGAGGATTTCAATGATTTCCATCCGGCACATGATAGGGAAGCCCGACTTCCTTATCCAGCCGGTTCGTTATATCTCCCATTGGTTGTGGCTTTCCTGTATACATTATGCACGGGCCCGGTCGACAAGGCGGCTTTCTTGCCCCGATTACCCGCCTTTAGCAAATCCTCAAAAAGCGGGGCAGTCATGCGAATCGCCTGACTGAGGTGTATTTCACTGCGAAGCTAATCGGGGATTCCTCCATCATCCTTGGCTTCTCCTTCGTGAAGCAGAATATGGGGCCAGACCGGTGTATGGCCCTCGAATATTTCAGATGACCCCGCTTTCGACTATCGAAAAGGTCCTGGCCCCGCAATCGATCTTGGCCATCGCGCCATAGGGCAGGCATGCCATGGGTTCGTTGTGCCCGAAGCTCATATTCAATACTATGGGCGTACAGAGAATGCCGGCTTCACCGGCCACCCTGGCGATCTCGTCCCTGTACTCCTTATAAAACCTGTTCTGATAGGGCTTTCCGAAGATGATCCCGGCTGCTCTCTGCAGAATACCCTGGGCAGCGTAATTGCGAAGCCAGTATCTGATGAGATCCGGTACTGGCATATCCTCGGAAGTTTCGAAGAAGAGGATAGCGCCCTCGAAATCCTCCCTAGCTGGCCACAAAGATGTTCCCTTCATCATCTCGAGGACTTCCATGCAGCCGCCGATAAGAGGGCCCTTTACAACACCGTCACCTTGTAGGAAGTCATATTCTTCGCTCTTCTGCATGGCTTTTGCTGTCTTGCTGTTCTCGGTGGTCCACTTAAGGTGCTGACCTGTCCATGCCGGGGAAGCAAACACCTGACCGATGGGACGGGAGTCGAACAATGTGCGCATAAAGCTATTATGCGTATATTCGAATATCTCTATATTCTCTGCAAATTCTGCAAGGACGGAGGGACCGTAGATGCTTGAAAGCCCAGCTTTGAGGCACATGAAGTGGGCAACCGTAGTGTCGGAGTAGCCCAGAAGGATTTTAGGGTTATCCTTGATCACGTCGAAATAGATATAGGGGAGGAGCCGTATGCTGTCATCGCCGCCAATGCATGAGAATATGCCCCTGACCGACTTATCCGCGAAGGCCGACATGAGGTCTTCAGCCCTTGCTTCGGGATGGTCATATAAATACTTGGTGCCTTTCAAAGTATTGGGCATCTCTACGACTTCCAGGCCGTAGACTTCCTCAAGGCGCCTTTTGCCCAGCTCATACCTCCACAGAAGCTCTGGATCGCCGGCGCCGCCCCATGAAAGGCTTACGGTGGCAACCTTGTCGCCCGGGGAAAGCATCTTGGGTTTAACCAGCTTCATTCGATCACCTCGGGTGAAAATGGGGCAGCTATGGGGCATCGTCTTGGAACAGGGCGAAACCGGTTAACTCTCAGCCCAGGAAAATGCCTGCATCCTTGATGAAGCGGACGAAGCAAGAATCTATACCCTCCATAGTCCTTTCAGGGTGGTCGAAGTCGGGTTCTACGTCCGGCCTCCATGAGACTATCGCATCGACACCGGGAGATGGGCTGGAAAGCGTATATCCTCCTATGTCCTTGTTTCTCAATGCAGCTATCTGCTCGGCCTGTATCCTGCGGTTAGCTCCTGCGATCCATAACTCGAAACAGGCCTCTTCGTGCAGGAACACCACGGCTACCTTCAACCCCTTCTTCTTAATTTGGGGAGGGGTCAGCGCGAAATATGTCATGTCCATGTATCCGGCATAAAGGGCGCTTGCCGAGAACTCAGGATGATTTCCTTCAAGGTATGCCTTCAAGCCCGACATGAAGGACATTATACCCCTGTATGCTTTTTGTATCGCGCCTTTCTCAAGCTGCAGGGCATATTCTTTGAAGCTCTGATTGATGGAATCCATGCTTTCCTCCCGCAAGTATCACAGCGTCCGGGACTTCTTTACAGAACCTTGCCTTTAATCGTCGAAAATCCTCTATGTGTTGCGAAATCCATGTAACAAGACACCGTCTCTTCTAACTGCGATTCTTCAGAGGCAGCTTCATCAAGAGGTCAGTCTGCAAATCGTCGCCCAGTTTGAAGATATGCGAGCCGAACTGCACAAATCCCTGCTTCTTGTAGAACTCGATGGCTCTATAATTCTTCTCCCACACCCCCAGCCAGACGCTGTCGAGTTTAAGGCCTTCAGCTAAGCTTACCGCCATCTGGACGAGCATGCTTCCTATATGTAGGCTTTTGAACCCATTCAGCACGTAGATCCGCTGGATCTCCAGGGTGTTGCCATAGCCGTCTTCTGTTTGGGCCGCGTCGAAATTCACCTTCATGTATGCGGCCGGGCTGTCATGAAGCAGCACAAGGAAGAACAGTGAAGATGGGTTCCCGAGCTCTTCTGTGAGCCTGGCCTCATTGAAGTTCTGTTCCAAGTAGGCTTCCATGTCCTCCTTCGAGTTGCCCTCGGAGAAGGTCTCGACGAAAGTCGCCTCGCTGAGCTGCTTCAGTATGTCCAAATCCCGATATCGGCATTTCCTTATAATCAGACCGTCCGTAGCAATCATCCCTTCGACACTGCGCATGTTCTTACCGGCTAATCTCATAGTAGACGCAGCGCTGGCTCCTGTTGCGGTAGGCAATAATCTTCTCTTTCCCGTTGGGCTTCATTCCGCATTTCTCCATTACGCGGAAGCTCGCTCCGTTGTGTTCGAAAGCGCCTGCGACGATTGTGAAGAATCCCTTCTTAAAAAGGTCTTTGATTACAGCGGACAGCATCTCGCTGGCGTAGCCCATGTTGTGGAAGTCCGGATGGATCGCGTAGCCTATTTCGATGACGCCAGGTTCGATGCTGACGTCGTTCACAAAGCCGATCAACTCACCTTTGAGGTATATACCCAGCTCATAATGCTCCTCAGAGAGGGAATAGCTCTTCAGCTTCCTGAACATTGCTACGGCTTCTTCCCTGTTGGCGAAATCGGGGATGATGTAAGTCTCCTTGATCGTTTCGTTGGTGAGCAGTTCTATCATCCTATGCTCGTCCTCGTCGTCATAGGGCTTAAGTGTGAGCCTTTCTGTTACCAGCCGATCTTTGAGCGGCTCCTTCTGTCTTACGTCCTTATTCCAGCTGGACGGATGATCGCAATTCATATCAATCTGCCTCTGCGAAAGCCTGCGGTCATGAAACGCCAGGCCGCCTTCCCTGCAGTCAGCCAGGCGATCTGGGCGCCGTTTTTCGTATTGCTCAGCATTTTCGCTACGAGAAATTCGGCGACCGTCTCGGGTTTGTCTGCGAGGATGTTGAACATCCTTACGAATTTGCTGTCTGAGATTACGTCTGACTTTTGCCCGTCAGGCGCCTTTGTTATGAAATCCGTTAGCATCATCCCCGGCGACAGACGGCCTGCAATGATACCTGTGCCTTCCAGCTCCTTGGCAAGCCCCTTCATGAAGTAAGTCAGGGCATGTTTGGTAGTGCCATAAAGGATCGTCCTTTCCTGGATCATGTTATTGGACCAAGGCCCTCCATGCTGTAGATCGCCCCATGGCCCTGCTTGAGCATTCCTGCTGCGGCAATCTGGGAACCGTAGATCGTACCGATGATGTTCGTCTTAATTACGTTGTCCGTGTAGGTTTGGGCCGTTTCCCAGGAGAGCTCGTGCGGAGCATTCTGACCGGCATTGTTGATCCAGATGTCGATCCCGCCCCAATGAGCAAACGACCTGTCCCAAAGGTTCTGAAGTTCAGCCTTGACCCTGACGTCGCAAGTGATGTAGATATACTGACCGGTGTAAGGTTCAAGGGTTTCAAGGGCGGCTTCGCAAAGCACGGAGCCCCTGCCTGAGAGGGTAACCCGGCATCCCGACCGGAGGAACTCCGCTGCCATGGCGAAACCGATGCCGCGGGTGCTGCCAGTTATTACAATGTCTTTCATGGGAACCTCCATTACCTGGCAGCCAGCCATTCCAACAACGGTTGAAGGTTCTCCTCTTTAACTGCGTCCAGACCGTTCTCGATTATCGAGACCGCATCCTTGGCTTCTTCGTCGCGCCGGCTCTTAAGCATCCTTACGAACATCGACAGCATGACCCTGTCCATGCCCTTGATCTGCTTCAAGGGCAGGCATCCGCCTCGCATATAAAAGAAAGGAATGCCCGACAGCCTGTTCCTTGCTATTACGGTTTCTGTGTCGGGCTCGGCTTTTTGCCCGCTGCCGGTGCAGCACACGGCTATGACGTTGTACCCCCTGAGTCTGGTCAAACCCTGGATCCTTCCAATTCTCATCCAGCCGAAGAAGATGACTTCCTCATTGCGGTCGACTCGGGAAAGCTCTTTGACGCTGTATACCTCAAGTTCGGCCTTTGCCGCGAGCAGATCGACATATCTCTTGGTGAAACCCGTCCTCGATTCATATACGACCACCATGTTATCAGCTTCTTTCATCGAATTGCCCATTCGCGAGCTTGAAGGCAGCCATGCGGAAATCAATTGAACAACCCATATTCTACTGCTTGTTGGCCATATACCAGATGCTCATCTTTTGGTGAGGAATTCCTTGATGGCATGAACTGCGATATCCTGTTGTTCCTCACGTGAAATCGTTGCGTCCGGGTCTCCTTTTTGTCTGCCGTAATTGCCGAACTGTGCATGGTTGCCGCCCTCTATGATTACGACGTTCTCTGTGTAATCGACCTTGTCGGCCACGGTTGTATTGAACGAACCATAGACGGTCAGGGCTTTTCCTGCAGGGTAACCTCCGTAGATATAGGCACCAAGCAGTATCAGTCCCTTGATGCTGTCCTGATGCTCTGAAGCATAGGCGCTGGCCATTGCGCCGCCCATAGAGTGCCCGGCGATGTACCAGTTCTTTATGTGGGGGAATTGTTCGATGACGGCGTCGGCATAATCCTTGGCGAAAATTGCAAGGTTGAACGGCATTCTTACGAGAATGCAAGTTATGTCGCAGTTTCGCTTGATTTTCTCGAGAATCGGCAGATATGCGAAGCACTCCACCTTTGCGCCCGGATAGAATATCAAGGCGGTGTCTGACGGTGTGACTGACGGGAGCACTATGAGATTTTTTTGGGCCCTGGTTACGGCGTCGCTCTGCAGGATGGCGTTTGCGACATCATCTGCCCTGTAATAATCGGATACATAGATGAAAAATGCACTGGACAGCAGTACTGCCAGCGATGCGGCCACTACGAGAGATATTTTCAACCTTCTGTTCGTCTTTCCCATACATTTCATCTTCTCAGCTTCCTTCACGTCCAGGTTCGACAGAACCTTGAGGGATAGTACGTGCCACGGCGCTTGGATTAATAGCCTTAACAGACAATTGGTTTCTAGGATATGCCTTGACCTTTCTCAATAAGCTTCATCGCCGCTTTCAAGGCGTCGATCCTGTTTCTCTGTAAGGTGTGCTGGGAACTGCCGGCAGGAAACCTTCCGATGGCCCGCTCGGCCCTTAAAAGTGCATCCGCCAAAGACTTATGGGCCGTTATTAATTCTTCTTGCCCGAATGACGCTTCATCATCGTCGATCAGCTTCAAAGCAACGTCGGCAGCTTTGACATACGAGTCCATCAGGTTTCTCTGCCAGCTGCCTTCCTTCAGCTTGTAAGATGACTTTTCCGCCTTGCCTCTGAACGACGATATCGCGCGTTGCTCCGATGCCAGCTCTTTGTTCATGAAGGCTCGACCCTCCTGGTTTCCACATACCTGCAGATGCCTTATTCCTGACCGTGCAGATTTCGCACTATGTATATACGGTTTCATCTACAAAAGGCCATTCGCATATCATTCCCAAAGGTAACTCGTCATGGTCAATGACCCCAACTCACCGGATTTATTATAGACGCTGACCTTGTCACCAGCATCTGACGCCCCAAGCACATATAGAAGGGGATAGAAATGGTCCGGAGCCGGTACCGCAAGCTCCGCCGCGTCTCCGGCCCTGCTGTAGTTGATTACGTCGTCATGCTTGCCTTTAGTGATGCAGTCATAGATATGCTCATCGAATTCACATGCCCAACCGAAGCCTTCACCGGCCATGTTCCAGTCTACCAGCCTCAAGTTGTGGACGACATTCCCCGTGCCGAAAAGGAGGACCCCCTTTTCCCTTAGAGCGCCCAGCTCTTGACCGATTTTATAATGTGTCGCAGGTGGGGCATAAGCGTCTATGCTGATCTGTAATACAGGGATATCCCTGTTTGGATACATATGGACCAGCACCGACCATGTCCCGTGGTCGATCCCCCAGGAGTCGTCATATGTCGTTTCCCGTGTTATTAACTCCTTGGACAGCTTGGCTAACCCCGGAGAACCTGGAGTGTCGTAATCGACCTCATAAAGCTTCCTTGGGAAGCCGTACATATCATGGATTGTCTTCTGGTTCTCCTGGCCTATGATCCTGGTCCCCTTGGTATACCAATGGGCCGAAAACGACAATATGGCCTCGGGCCTGGGTATCCTTTCAGCCAGGCTTCTCCACGTCCTGGTATACAGGTTGTCTTCGATTGCATTCATCGGCGAGCCATGTCCTACGAAAAACGCCGGCATCCTGGTCATAGTTACCACCCTTCCTACGGGCTGAAGACCGAAATCTTGGATATCTTCGTATTTGCCCTATGACTAGAGTTGCTATACATCAGCCCTTGAGAGCGATATTACAGTCTCAATGTGCGAAGTATGGGGGAACATGTCCACCGGCTGGACCTTGCGCAGATCGAACCCTCCGGAGATTAGAAGCGACACATCCCGCGCAAGGGTCGCCGGATCGCAGGAAACGTAGCTAATCCTTTCAACCGCAGATTCGACAAGCGCCCTTACCAGCCCTGGGGCGCAGCCCGCCCGCGGCGGGTCAAGGACTGCCACCCTTGCGCCGAAGGCCTTCACTTCATCCGAGGATATGACCTCTTCAGCTAGCCCTGCGATGAAGTATGCGTTATCGATGCCGTTTTTCGTCGCGCTGGCCCTGGCATCGGCGACCGCAAAGCCGTTGAGCTCTATTCCGAGCGCCTTACGCGCACGTTTTGCCAGCATCAGAGCAATCGTCCCCATGCCGCTGAAGACGTCGAGGACATCATCATCATCTTTTATGCCGGCGAACCCTGCCGCCGTCTCATACAGCAAGCCGACCTGCCGGCTGTTGACTTGCAGGAATGAGCGGGGCGAGGCGTCGAAGCTGCTGCCCGATATTCCAAAAGTCAGCTTATCAAGGCCTGCAAGCAGCGTGAAACCGCCTTGCAGCACTTCGCCGAACCTGCTCCTGTTGAAGCAGTGATATACGCTCGTTGCCATAGGTACCTTCTCCAGAAGCTTCATGGCGAGCTTCCTGTGCGGGCTGCCTGCCGGTTCCGAGGATACTAAAGTGACCATAAGCTTACCTTCGGGGTTCGCCCTTACCACCATGTGCCTTGTGCCTAGATATTCGCCCTTTAAGCTGTCGTTCATCTCTTCGACCGCGAAACGGGCGGCTTCAAGTATTCCGTCCTGGAGCACTCTGCATTCCGTTATTGCGACTGCAGCGTGAGAATTCCTCATCCGGAAGCCAAGGGAGTAAACTCCAGTTCCGGACTTCCATACCCTGAATTCCGCCTTGTTCCTGTAACCCATCGGATCTTCCATGCCCAGCACAGGCAGTACGTCAGGCTCTTTGATGCCGCCCAGGCGCCTGAAGGCGTCCTCGACCATCCTGCGCTTGAACGCAAGCTGCCCCTCATATGTCACGTGCTGCAGGTTGCACCCCCCGCACTCCCCATAGTGCGGGCAGAACGGGACGGCCCTGTATTCAGAAGGCTCCAGAACCTCTTGGGCTCTCGCCCTCATGAAGTACCTGCCCTTTTCTGTGATGCCAGCCATGACAGTCTCGCCTGGGATCGCCCCTTCCACGAAGACCGCCATGCCGTCGAGCCTTGCGACACCCCATCCTTCATGCGTTATGCCGTCGATTTTCATCTTAATGAGCGAAATTGGCATCACCTCACGCGTCCTTTCACAGGAATAGAATAGCACGCGGATGTGTCGGGGACCTTTTTTACGGGCTTTTCGGTTGACATGCTCCCATTACGGGGATATACTCAAAATAATTCTGACTTAAATAGTAGGATATAGGTGATCAGGTGAAGATAACTGCGAGGACCGAATATGGCATAAGGGCGATGTACGCATTGGCGAAGGCCAGCGGAAAGGGCCCCGTTCCCATGCGCGCGATCGCCTCCGAGCAGCAGATACCGGAGAACTTCCTCGAACAGATGCTCTCCCAGCTGAGGAAAGCTGGGCTCATCAGTGCTACAAGGGGGCCTTCGGGGGGCTATGAGCTGGCCCGTCCCCCCGAGGAGATCAGCTTCTCGGACATCGTGAGCGCACTTGAAGGGCCCGTCGCATTGTGCGACTGCATGGAGGAGGGCAACGGCTGCGACAGGCTGCAGGGCTGCCCCGTACATCCGGTGTGGGCGAAGATCTCGGCAGGCCTGAACCAGCTTCTGGACAGCTCGACATTGGCGGACATGCTATAAAGGCTAAGGAGGAATTGTCATGGAAAGGATATACATGGATTACAGCGCCACAACGCCTTTAAGGAAAGAGGTGCTGGAAGCCATGATGCCATATATGACCACCGAGTTCGGCAACCCTTCCAGCATCCACTGGTTCGGCAGGAACGCCAAGAAGGCCATGGAGGACGCAAGGGCGAGGATTGCTACGGCCATAGGCGCTGCGGAGCCGGGCGAGGTCATATTCACCAGCGGCGGCTCGGAGGCCGACAACCTGGCGATATGGGGAGTCATGGAGGCTTACGGCAAGAAGCATCTGATCACCAGCGCCGTCGAGCACCACGCCGTATTGGACACTGCCAGGATCCTGGAGAAGGAAGGCTACGACCTCACTGTCCTTCCCGTGGACGAGTATGGCATGGTTGACCCAGAGGCGGTAAGGAAGGCGATAAGGCCTGACACTGGGCTTGTCACCGTAATGTACGGCAACAACGAGATAGGTACGGTTGAGCCCGTCGGCGAGATCGCGTCCGTATGCAGGGAGAAGGGTGTATTCTTCCATACGGACGCCGTCCAGGCCGTAGGCCACATACCGGTCAATGTGAAGGCGCTCGGGGTAGACCTAATGAGCTTCGCCGCCCACAAGTTCTACGGGCCAAAGGGCATAGGCGGGCTTTACGTCAGGAAGGGCATCAGGCTCGAGCCGCAGATAACAGGCGGCGCCCAGGAGCGCAAGAGGCGGGCCGGCACGGAGAACGTCGCTTACATTGTGGGAATGGCCAAGGCCCTGGAGCTTGCGGTAGCCGAGCTGCCGGAGGAGATAAAGCACCTTAGCACCCTGCGGGACAGGCTGATAAAGGGTCTCATGGAGAGGATACCGGAGATAAGGCTTAACGGGCATCCGACGAAGAGGCTTCCCGGAAACGTGAACATCTCGTACAGGTACGTAGAGGGCGAATCCCTCCTTCTGCACCTGGATATCAACGGCATCGCGGCATCTTCGGGCTCCGCTTGCACATCGGGCTCGCTGGAACCATCCCATGTGCTCATGGCGATAGGGTTGAGCCATGAGATAGCCCATGGGTCGGTGAGGATGTCTCTCGGCAAATATAACACCGAAGCCGACATAGACAAGGTGCTCGAGGTGTTCCCGGGGATAGTGGCGAAGCTTAGGGAGATGTCGCCTCTTTACAAAAAGACGAGCTGTGCGAGGAAGGAAATCTGCGACGAATCGGGCAACTGCTCGGTGAACGGTTGATCGGCGGCAATAACAAAGCAAATTGAGGATTGAGGTGCGGCGATGTATACGGACATAGTGATGGACCATCTGACGAACCCCAGGAACATGGGGGAGATAGAGAACCCGGACGGCGTAGGCCAGATAGGCAACCCCGTCTGCGGGGACATAATGCGCATCACCATAAGGGTGAAGGATTCGGTGCTGGAGGACATCAAGTTCAAGACCTTCGGCTGCGGCGCGGCCATCGCAACGTCTAGCGCGGTGACGCAGATGATGCGGGGCAAGACGATAAAAGAGGCGCTCGAGCTTACCAACAGGAAGGTCGCAGAGGAGCTCGGGGGCCTTCCGGCCAACAAGATGCACTGCTCCAACCTTGCGGCAGACGCCCTTCACCTCGCCATAAAGGATTACCTCACCAAGAACCCCGGCGCAGAGCCGGGCATAGACCCGGAGTCGATAATCGTGAAGGACGACCACCACGACGATGAGGGCGAAGAAGCGGGCGGCTGCTCCACTTTCAAGCTCTAGCCCGGGCTTCGTTGACATGCTTGCAATCTGGGCAATAAAGTATTCTATATGCTTACTTCCGGAGGTCGTCTTATGAACACAGCTGAACTCAGGGCTAAATACCAGGGCTTCTTCGAGGAGAAAGGGCACAGGAGGCTTCCTTCTGCGTCGCTAATCCCGACTGGGGACGCGACGCTTCTTTTGACTGCCGCGGGGATGGTCCCGTTCAAGCCGTACTTCCTCGGCACTGCGAAGCCTGACCATACCAGGGTTACCACCTGCCAGAAGTGCGTACGCACAGGGGACATCGACAACGTCGGGAAGACTGCAAGGCACTGCACGTTCTTCGAGATGCTCGGCAACTTCTCGTTCGGCGACTACTTCAAGGACGAGGCCATTTCATGGGCCTGGGAGTTCGTGACAGAGAGGCTCAAGCTCGACCCCGCGAACTTGTGGATAACGATTTACCTCGACGACGACGAGGCGTTCGAGATCTGGAACAAGAAGGTAGGCATCCCGGCCGAGAGGATAGTCAGGAAGGGCAAGGAGGACAACTTCTGGGAGATAGGGGTAGGCCCCTGCGGCCCATGCTCTGAGATTCACATCGACCGCGGACCGTCGTTCGGCTGCGGCAGGCCCGAATGCGACATTAACTGCGGCTGCGATAGGTTCTTAGAGATATGGAACCTGGTATTCATACAGTTCTTCAAGGACGCCGAGGGCAATTATTCCCCTCTTAAATCCAAGAGCATAGACACAGGAATGGGGCTTGAGCGCACTGCTGCTTTCCTCCAGGGCGTCCCGTCGGTTTTCGATACGGACGAGATGATGAGGATAAGGGACGCAGCAGCAGCCCTCGCAGGGAAGGCATACGGCGCAAACCCGTCCGACGACGTCGGCATAAGGGTCATAACGGACCACAGCAGGGCAGCCACTTTCATGGTGGCAGACGGCATCCTTCCGACCAACGAAGGCAGGGGGTATGTGCTAAGAAGGCTGATCAGGCGCGCTATCCGCTACGGGAAGATCCTCTGGGTGCAGGGGGACTTCATGTCGAAGATGGCTGACGCGGTCATCGACACAATGAAGGGCTCCTATCCGGAGCTGGAGACGGATGCCGCAAGGATAAAGAGGGTGATTACGCTCGAGGAGGGGCGCTTCACCGCAGCCTTGGAGCAGGGTTCGGCAGTGCTAGCCGACATGTTCGAAGCGCTCGGCAAAAGCGGCGTCAGGCAGCTTGCCGGCAAGGATGCGTTCACACTGTACGACACGTTCGGGTTCCCCTTTGAGCTTACGGCCGAGATGGCCCAGGAGAAGGGCTTCGGGGTCGACAGGAAGGGATTCGAAGAGGAGATGGCGGCCCAGAAGGAAAGGGCGAGGAGCGCAAGGGGAGCCAACGTGTACATGGACGAGAGCAGCGCCAAGTACAAGGCGCTCGCAGCCACCCCGACCCGTTTCACCGGTTATGAGGTGACAAAAGGAAAAGCAAAGCTCATAGGCATCCTGACCGAGGGCGGCGAAACGGAGGCGGCGCTTCCCGGGCAGAGGGTGGAGCTGGTATTCGACTCAAGCCCGTTCTATGCGGAAGGCGGAGGCCAGGTGTTCGACACAGGCATGGTTCTCCAGGACGGCAAGGTGGCGGCAAGGGTCTTGAACGTGCAGAAGCCGCTCGGCGACACATTCTTCCATGAGGCAGAGGTGCTCGAGAAGTTGGAGCTCGGGCGCGAGTACGGCCTCAAGGTGGACCAGCAGAGGCGCGACGCAATAAGGAGGAACCACAGCGCGACCCACCTTCTGCACGCAGCGCTAAGGAACGTGCTCGGCGAGCATGTGCAGCAGTCGGGGTCCTACGTCACGGACGAGAGGCTCAGGTTCGACT
>Ga0116172_10001949_pt1 | contig 18397 bp, 17 predicted proteins | sample AD_UKC083_MetaG_FD_89799 | JGI IMG/M metagenome (GOLD analysis project Ga0116172, IMG submission 89799) | Active sludge microbial communities of municipal wastewater-treating anaerobic digesters from USA - AD_UKC083_MetaG | ecosystem: Engineered > Bioreactor > Anaerobic > Digestate | place: USA... | reverse complement strand
TCCTCACCGCTCCCGACATGTTTTCGGCCGTCCTCGAGGCGCTCGGGAAAAAGAATATCCCGGTCGAAAATGCCGAGGTGACCCGGATCCAGACCAGCGGGGAGCCGGTCAAGGTCCAGGGAGACAAGGCCAAGCAGGTGATGGATCTTCTTGAGGAACTCGAAGAGCATGATGATGTGACGTCGGTTTCGAGCAATTTCGATTTTGACGAGTAAGACCAGACGGATTCTCGGGATTGATCCGGGATTGGCCATTGTCGGATATGGCTGTATCGATGTCAGCGGAAACCGGATCCGACCGGTCGAATACGGAGTTCTCCGGACCGGTCCGGAGGATGCATTGGCGGTGCGGCTTTCGTCGATCCACGACGGCTGTGCCGCCCTTTTTTCACGCCTCGCTCCGGACGAGGCGGCCGTGGAGGAGCTTTTTTTCGGGAGGAATGTCACGACGGGGATGACGGTCAGCCATGCCCGCGGGGTGATTCTGCTCGCTCTCCACCAACATGGTATTCCCCACGCCGAGTACACGCCGATGGCCGTCAAACAGACGGTGACCGGGGATGGCCGAGCCGACAAGGCCGGGGTCCAGGGCATGGTCCAACGACTCCTCGGCCTGGACGGGATTCCCCGGCCAGACGATGCGGCGGATGGTCTGGCCATCGCTATCTGTCACGCCCAGCACTCTCCGTTGGCCCGGCTTCTGGCGCAACGGAGGGGCCGGACGCCTTCAACAAAAAAAACCTGAAAAAACAGGGAACCGTTCGGGGCGCTGGTATCTCTCCTGTATATGACAACACCACGCAGAACGAACTTTTCGATCCACATTGACAACCAATTTGTCCTCGAGATGATCCGGCGTTTCCAGTCCGGGGATCTCCAGGCCCGGGCCAGTCTCTTTAAACACCTCTGGCGGGTGATCTGTGCCTGGCCCCGTTTCCAGGGCTTCGCCGGGAGGGAGGAGTGCGAGTGGTACCTGGATGCCGCTCTCGAACGGCTTTTTCCCGCGCTGGAGCACTACCGCGACATCGGCCGGGAACGGTTCGATCTCTGGTTTTTTACGGTTCTCCGCAATATCTGGGTGGACTGCCTTCGCAAGCAGACACTCGTGGTCGGGACGATGGGTGACCTCAGTCAACTCACCGATCCGGCTGTGGCCCTAGAAGAGCAGGAGGCCGATCCGGGCGTGGTTCCCCTGCGGAAACTGGTCTCTCCCCGGGTCTGGAATTGTCTCTGTCTGCGGTATCCCGAGTTGATCGCCGAGGACGAGATCGATGCCTTTGCCGGACGATGGGCCGATGGACGGCGCAAGCGGGCCCTGGTCCGGTTGATCGAATATGCCCGGTGGCTGGCCCGCCGTCGGCGGACCGGTCTGATGGAGACCCTCTCCCTGATCCAGAGCCGGCAGCACCGGATGCTGAAGCATGGGCGGGAGCAAACGACGGGGTGGGAGAACCTCAACCGGGAGAAAGAGCGGACCCTGGTCCGCCTGCGGTCGGATCTGGTTGTCCTGCAGTACCAGACCCTGACCCGACTGACCGGTCATCCGGTCGGGACGATCGCCAGCATCATCCATCGTGCCCGGTCACGGATTGCCCTTGGACAGGAGCGGATCAATAATCCAGGAGGAGCCAAGCCAGCAGCTTGAGAACCTCGGCGCGGACGTACTCCTCCTGTTCGTCGGTGGTGAACCGGATTTCCCGGGAGGGCGAGGGGAGGACCGTGATTCCCGAATCTTCAAAATACCGGGTGATCCGGTAGAGGTGGAAGGGATCACTGACAGCGAGGACACGCTTCCAGCCGTGGTGCTGCATCATTTGCACGGCGAATTCGACCTGTTCCCGTGTGGTATGGCTGGTCGTTTCAAAGAGGATTCGGGACTCGGGGATCCCGTGTTCGGAGAGGATTCTCTTCATGACGACGGATTCTGCCGGCGGACCCCAACCGACGCCTCCGGTCAGGATGAAGTTGGATGCATACCCGTTGTTGGCCAGGGCCAGCGCGTGATTGATTCGGGCCCGGAGGAGGGCTCCGGGCTGGCCGTGCCCGGCGATCGCCGCACCAAAAACGAGGATCACATCGGCTTTCTCTCGTGTGTCGATGCGCGAGAATTCAAGGACATTGCCCTCATGATGATTCCAGATCAGGGTCAGGATCGTGCAGACCAGGGCGGGAACCGCGAACATGAAGCCCAATACGAGGAGTGGGCGACGGGCATTGGCAACGCGACCGAACATCCACCAAATATAGTGTGTTCCAGAACCGGGGTGGCTCCAAACCGTTTGGAGAAGAGTCTCCACTTTTCAGGTCTTTCAATCCGGTTTCGGGCGGGTGTTGACGGGGGGCGGGCTGCAGGGTAGACTGCAGGAATGAGCAGGGAGGCAGAGGGTGCATGACGTTGTGGTGATCGGAAGCGGCCCGGCGGGGTTGAATGTGGCGGCTGTGGCCAGCCGTTCAGGTTTGCGCTGTGGCCTGGTTGAAAAGCATTGTCTCGCGGGGAACATCACACGCTACCCGCTTGCGCTCCAGTTCCGGTCACTGGCGACGGATTTCGAACTCGAAGGGATGCCCTTCGTGACCGCGACCGCCTGGCCACAGCGGAATGAGGTGATCCGCTATTACCAGAAGGCCGCCCGACGGATCGAAAACGTCCAGTTCTATCTCAGGCACCAGGCCACAGAGGTCATCGGGTCGGACAACGCGTTTTTGGTCAAATGCACCAATCTCCAGGTGGGCAAGGAAGCCCAGATCCGCTGCCGGAAAGTCGTGATCGCCTCGGGATGCTATGATCAGCCCCGGCTCCTCCAGGTTGCCGGCGAGGATCTTCACCATGTCAGCCACTACTATGCGGAGCCCTGGGCCTGCGAGGGGGCGAATGTCGTGATTGTGGGTGGTGGAGATTCGGCAGCCGAAGCCGCCATCGAGGTTGCTCCTCTTGCCCGCAGTCTTGTGCTCGTCTATCGCGGGGTGGATCTGCACGGGGTGCGCCCCTGGGTCCGGGGCAGTCTTGAGCGGCTGGTTTCCGCAGGCAAGCTGGTGGTGCACACCGAGGCGAGACTGAACGAGATCCGTGATGACCGTGTTCTTGTCCAGTTGAAGACAAAGGGTGAACAGTCGATACCGGCCGAAAAGGTCTACCTCCTGACGGGCTACCGCCCGGATGATGTTCTTCTGCAAAAAGCCGGGATCACCATTGATCTGGACGGGATGGTCCCGGTGTATTTTGAAGAAACCTGTGAGACGAATATCTCGGGTATGTATGTGGCGGGGGCCATTCTTGGTGGAACCCGAGCCGGGAGTGTGGGGATTGAAAAATTCCGCTCCCATGCGCAAGTTATTGTACGGGATATCCAGTCCAAGATCTGACGGGGGAGTTCAAGCGGTGGCCGAGGAAAAGAACGTCAAGGTAACCTACTTTGACAAAAAGAGCATTGCCTGTCCGGCGTGTTCGCGCGAGTTCCAGCGCGAGGTGCTGATGAGCGGCAGCGGCCGGTTGATTGCCGGGAAACTGACCGATGAGTTGCGCCGGCTCTACCAGCCAAGCAAGAAATATGGACGGATCAACCCGCTCGTCTACCCGGTCGTCGTTTGCCCGGATTGTCTGTACGCGGCCTTTCCCGAGGATTTTTCGCGCCTTTCCGAAAAGAGCACCGACAAGATGCGTGAATTCACCGACAGGCGAATCCAGCTCGTGATGCAGAGTGTCGGTCCCGTGGATTTCAGCGAGACCCGGGATGACCGCGCGGGCGCTGCGAGCTATATTCTCGCTACGAGTTGTTATTCGTTTTTTGACAAGAGCATCTCGCCGACGGTCAAGCGCGGGCTCTGCTGTCTTCGCGGAGCATGGGTTCTGAACGATATGGTCGAGAATACCGAACCCGGGGAGGACCGTGACCGCTACGCATGGGTTTCGAATATTCTCTATCACAAGGCCTACAAATTTTACTCCGACGCGCTGGATCTCTATCAGAAGAAGGTCGAGACCATCGAAGGGATTGCCCTTGGTCCGGATACTGACAAGAACTGGGGGTACGAGGGTTTTCTCTACACCGTTAGCCAGCTCTGCCTCAAGCTCGGGTTTACCGAGGACGATCTCGAGAAGCGGGCCATGTCCTATCTCGGAACCAAACGGATCATTGCCAAACTCTTCGGGAGCGGAAAAGCGTCAAAGAGCAAACCCAGCGAGATCCTTGACATGTCCCGGATCCTGTATGACAAACTGGATGCCTACGTCAAGGAAATCGAAGAGACCCTTGGAAAGAAATTCGAGTAGACTGCCCGATGCTCCTGACAGGACTCTCGGGCCGTCCTCTTTCTGGTCGTGGTATCGGGCCGGCCATCCGGGCACGGCTCGAAAAACTCGATATCCATGACATGGCGGGGCTCCTTGCCCATCTCCCGCGGAATTGGCAGGACAGGCGGGCTTGCACCCGTCCCGAGGATGTCCGGCAGGGGGATGCAGCCTGGATCGAAGGCGTCGTGACCGACCACATCCGGCAACGGATCAGGGGTGGACGGAGTCTCCTCAAGATCAGGCTTGATGCCCGGGGCTGTCCCCTGGATCTCGTCTGTTTCAATCGGGATTATCTCGCCCGGACGTGGCCAGTCGGAACCCGGCTCTTCGTCTGGGGAAGCTTTGAGCGCGAACTGGCGGGGCTTTCGACAGCTGCCTTCGAGGCCATTCGGGCCGATGATCCCCAGGCGGATCTTGAATTCGGGCGGCTCGTGCCCGTCTATGGATTGACCGAGGGTGTGACACAGCGGACCATGCGCCGTATCATCTTCGATGCGCTTGCCGGCATCAGGGGGATTGGGCATGATCTGCCGGATTACCTGGTCGCGCGGAGGCGGATGCGTCCGCTGGACGAACTGCTGTTGAAGACGCATTATCCCGGGACGGAGGCCGAGGGGCTGGCTGCACGGGATGAACTCGTGTATATCGAATTTTTGTTGTTTCAGACCGGGATCCTGGCGCGCCGGGCCCGACTGGGGCGGACGCACAAAGCACACAGCTATTCATCAAGCGATGTTCGCGAGACAGCCGAGGCGGCATTCGGATTCCGTCTGACAGCGGGCCAGGCTTCGGCATGGGAGGATTTGCGGCGCACGATGTCCGGTACCGAGCCGATGCAGGTTCTGCTCCTGGGCGATGTCGGATCCGGGAAGACGGCCATCGCCGCCATGGCCATCCTGCTGGCTGTCCGGAGCGGGGTCCAGGTCGTCATGGCGGCCCCGACAGTCATCCTGGCCCGCCAGTTGGCAGAGCGGATGGAACGCTACCTCGCACCACTCGGTGTCCGGACGGCCTTCCTCTCCGGCGGGATGGCGCTGGACGAGCGGAAACGGATTCTGGCGGATCTGGCCGGGTCGAGGATCGATCTTCTTTCAGGAACCCACGCCTTGTTCCATGCCGATGTCATTTTTTCCCGGCTGGGACTGGTCGTGATCGACGAGCAGCACCGTTTTGGGGTCAAGCAGCGCAAGGCCCTCCGCGACAAGGGGAAGGATGCGGATTACCTGGCCATGTCGGCCACCCCGATCCCCCGAACTCTGGCAATGGCCCTTTATGGGGATTACGGGAGTATCCGGATCGAAGGGATTCCGGAGGGCAGGATCCCCGTCGAGACGCACTGGCTTCAGGGCGGGCAGGGGTTGGAAGAGGCGTTGTCCGAGGTGGAAGCACGGATCCGGCGCGGTGAGCAGGCCTGCTTTGTCTATCCTTCCATAGGAGACGAGGACGACGACAGCTCCAGGGCCGCGACGGCAGCCTGGAAACGGTACGCACGGACCGGGCTGGCCGCCCGGGGGATCAGTCTCCTCCATGGAAGACTGGATGACCGTGAGAAGGAATCTGTCATGGCCGGCTTCATGGCCGGTGCGGCCGGGCTCCTCGTGGCGACCAGCGTGATTGAAGTCGGGATCGACAATCCACGGTTGACCGCGATCATTATTTTTGGGGCGGAGCGCTTTGGGCTCTCCCAGATCCATCAGCTCCGGGGCCGGGTCGGGCGGGGTGGCCTGCCTTCGGTCTGCTGGCTGGTGACCGATGGTGGAGGAACAGAGTCCGGATTCGCACGGATGAAGGCTCTCGTGGAGAGCACGGACGGATTCAAGATTGCCGAAGCGGATCTGGCCCTGCGGGGGCCGGGAGATTTTCTTGGTCTGGCGCAGACCGGGCTCCCCCGCTTCATGGTGGCAGACATCGCCCGGGATGGCCGGATGCTGGAACTGGCGCGGCGGGATGCCTCCCTGATCCTCCGGCAGGATCCCCTGCTTGAGTCACCCCATCATGCACGCTTTGTCAGGGAGAATCCCGAAGGAGGGTACGAATGAGGATCACAGCGGGAAAGCACCGCAACCGGCAGCTTGTCGTACCGGCCACAGGGTTGCGGCCGACAACTGATATGGCCCGTCAGGCGCTCTTCAACATTCTGGGGATGGTTGACGGGTTGAGCTTCGCCGATCTCTGTGCGGGGAGCGGTTCGGTGGGTCTGGATGCCCTTTCCCGAGGCGCCGGTTCGGTTGTCTTTGTCGAACAGGACCGGGTGGCGGTGCAGGCCATCAAAACCAATCTGCAAAACTTGGGACTGGAAGCCAGGGTTGTGCACAAGTCCGTTCTTTCGTTTGTGACATCCTGGGAAGGTCCGGCATTCGATATTGTCTATCTCGATCCCCCATACGATTCCGTCGGGCTGTATGTCAATCTTACAACTTCGGGATTGGCTCGACTGGTTCGCGGTCAGCTTGTGCTTGAAATCAGGGCCGGTGGTGTTCCTCCGGCGTTTCCCGGTCTCTCTGTGACCGAAAACCGCCGGTACGGGGATGCATCCCTTGTGTTTTATTCCGGGGAACAGACGACTGACGGGTGACTCGGCCGGATTTTCGCGAGAAGTGTGTTCTCCGGTGTTGTTCCGGTTGATTTCCCTTGTCAACCGGTGTTAGAGTACACGTGTGGTTTTTTGGGGCGACCAATGAAGTTGTACGGGAGGATGTATGTCACGAGGAGTACTTGGGGTAGTGTTGGTCGGAGTTGCCGTCCTTGGGCTGGTTGCTGCCGGAGGAAGCGAGTGGAGCAATGCCCAGTATAAATGTGCATTCAGACTCCCGGACGACCAGTGGAAAAACACGACCGAAGAGAAGATGGGCATCCTGAAAGACGGAATCGTCGAATTCATGTCGCTTTCGGATTTTTCGGTGGTATCCCTGACTCCATACGCATTCGCAACCGGAGAGCAGTGGAAGAGCGAAATGACGCTCAAGACGGTCGAGACAACCGAGAGCATGATCAGGGCCCTTTCCGACAGGGTCTGGCTGATACGGGAAGACCCCAGATACGTTGTCAACGGTGTTTCCGGATACAAACGGGAAATCGGGTTTCAAATGAATGGAATCGATTATACCGCCATCATTGTCGTACTCAGCAAAAACAATACGCATTACAGGCTCCTCTTCACCAGCCTCGAAAAATTTTATGGATCGAGTTTCCAGAATTTTCTGAGAATCGTCGGAACTTTCAAGATAACCGGGTAAGGTGCAGTGCGTTCACCCACGATGCCGGGCAACCGGCGTTTCGGTCCCGCCTTTTTTTTCGTGGGAATTGTTCTTGTCCTTTTTCCGGCGATTTTCGTTCTGCACCAATGGGAGACCGGATCCGTCCGGGTAGATGCGGAAATCCGGGCCGGTTGGCTGGCCCGTGCGGTCTGGCTCCGGCTCGAGGATGCGCGCCGGGAGATTCCGGGTGTGCTTGTCAAAACGAATTGGCAGGGGAAACCGGCCGCGGCCTGGGTTCCCATGCCATGGTTCGACGGTCGAGTTTCTCTGATCCGGGATGACAAGCCGGTTCTCCCGCTCAAGGAGACCGGCACCACCCGCGCACCTGTCTGGGTGCTTCCAGAAAAAGAGAGCGGGTTCTTTTTTGCGAGGACCGACAGATCTTCCGTTTCTCCGAGACTTCCCGTTATCGGCCTGGATGCGTTTCTCCTGGGTCAATCACCGGTCAAAGGGCTGCAACTGAGTCCGGATACCGGCAAGCGGGAGCAAGGTCCCGTTGACGGCCGTATCTTTTTCGAGCGGCAGCGTCGTCTGGATGCTCTTGCCAGGGAAGTAGACGCACTGGCCGGTTTGGGGGATCGTGATGCAGCCTCCGCTCTGCAGGCCTTTTCGGATGGGGTTGCCATGTATGTCCAGAGCCGGGGCCTGCCTCTCCCGACGGTACTCTATGGCGAGTACTCGGCCCTCTCTGCTGCCGGTCATCCGGACGGTCAGGTACGGATTGTTTGCGGTCATCCGGATACGACCGGTGCGGTCGTTGTGGACAGGGCAATTGAAACAATACCGGCCTGGGCCGAAAGGATTCTGCTGGTTGCTCCCGTCGGTATCCTGGCGCTGGCGCTTTTTCTCACACTGCGCCCGAGGATGAGTGAACGATCGAGGGTCCTGATCCTCGCAGTGACTGTTCTCGTCTCTTCCTGGATGCTCTGGGACGATGTCCGGGGCCGCCAGGATGCGAGGATCCGGGGGCAGGTCGAGTATCGGGAACTCCTCTTGACAAAGCATGCCGAATCCGGTGCTGTCATTGCCCGGGCTGCTCCGTCCGAATGGAAAGCCTTTCCCCTGCTTGCATCCTCCAATCTCGGTCATTCAGGGGATACGGGCCTTCCCTTGCTGATTTTGTCATCCCTGCTTCCGGGTGCCATTCTCGTCATTTTTTTGCGCAGACTCGAGAACCCCAAGGTCTGTGCGGTCCATTTCATGTCTCTTGTTCCTCTTGTCCTTGTGTCGGGCATCTTTCTGCATTCCCTCGTGGATGCGTTCCCTGCCTGGACAACTTCGGCTGACGGAGGCGGGACTGGCTTTCTTCTGCTGATGTTTGCCGCCTTGTCTCTCCAGACGGTTCTTGCCATTCCGGTGGTGATCGCCTGGACGCACATGGGAAAAGCCTGGCGCAGTGTATTGCTGGCGCTGGGCGCACTGCCTCTGGCTGTCCCATTGGCTTTTCAGGACCTGCTTGCTTCAGGCGAGAGGCTACCATGGAACCTTGCCGAAGTATTTTTGCTCGTTGAGGGGTACCCGCTGGTTGTTGTGGCCATGCTCATGGCACGGACTCGCATCCCGTTTACCGTGCGCCAGGCATTGGCTTTGGAGTGCGGGAGCGTCTGGCGCAGGTTCTGGTCCCTCGATCTTTGGGTCTGTCTGCTCGGGGCCGTTCCTGCCTGGGCCATCAGTGCCTGGCTTGTTCTGCTTCATGTTGAAGCAGCGGAGCGACCACCCATGCCACTCCTGATCGCTTTTTCCCTGCTCCTTCTGGGAGTGGCGCTGCGTGTCGCTCCGCACTGGATCAGAAGAGGCGGAACCATGGAGGATTCATGACCGGTTGCCGGATTGTTACGGGGCTTTCAGCCTGTTGTGCCGGATTGTGTGTGGCCGGGGCCGGGGAGTGGTTCTCGCCGGGAGTGGTCGGAGCGGGGGAACTCTTTGCGACACTCATTCCAGGGGCCCTGGCCGCCTTCCTTCGTCCTCGCCTGGACATGTTTTCGGGACTGGTTGGCGGATATGCCGGCGGATTGGCGCTGCTTCACCCGAACCTTGCCGTGCTCCCTCTGGCGGTCTGGTTCGTATCGGCTGTGGTTGGCGTGACCGGTCTCTTCTGGATTCTGAGAACCTTGATCTGTTCCGGTGGCTGGGCAAGCGTCACCGAAGCCGGCAAGGTTGTCTTTGCCGTAACCGGCTTGTTTTTTGCTTCTCCCCTCCTGGTTTTTCTGTTTTCCGGGACGGAGTTGCAGGCTGGCCTGCCCTGGACCGTCCGACCGATCCTGCCGGGGGTTGACGGTTTGCTGGTTGCGATCCTGCTTCCGGTCCTGCTCGGTGTGCCTGCCGGGATGGGGATCATGGGACTCAGGCGTGGCAGGCTCCTTGTGCTTGGCGCTCTCGCCTTCCTGGCCTTCTTCCCCCTGGGAGAGGCCCTCCCGCAGACAGAGCGCTCCTGGAGAGTGCTGGTTGCATCCACTGCGATGATGATGTTGGCGGGCAGTCTCCTGGTGGGACGGTTTTCTCCGCGCATGCTCGATGCAGCCCGCCTGGCAGGCGCATCCCGGCTGGATATCATGTCCCGGCTGTATCTTAGGGCTTCGGGCTGGAAGCTGCTCTGGTTGTTCCTCGCTGCCACAGTGTTTGCGTTCGACCTCAGGGAGTTGCCCGCAGCCAATCCCTGGGCCAGTTTCTTCAGAATACTGTTCTCCGGCCTTCTTTTGCTATATTTTGGGGGTCTCCTCCCGGTGCATCCTGTAGCCGGCCGCGGAACAAAACCTGACAGGAGGTCGGAGTGATGGCAGACGAACAGGACAGGACCGCCATGAGCCGGAGAAACTGGTTGCTGGTTCTCGCCGGATTGGGACTTTTTGTTCTCGGAATGATTGTCATGGTGCTGGTCGGAAAAAATCACCATGGGCTCTCAGGCTTCTTGGCGCCTTTCTTCCTCGTATCAGGGCTTGTGGTCTGTGCTGTGGGGATGCTCATCCCGCCAAAACAGGCATGAGGGCTCCAGGGAGGGGGATTCTTGCCCTCGGGATTCTGCTCGTTGTTTCCCTCCCTCTTGCCGCTGACTGGTATCCATCCGATCCGTTCTCGCCGGGTGTCAAGGCGCTCTCGTTGGGTGGTGCCTTTACGGCTCTGGCCGATGACGCCAGTGCGGTCCATGCCAATCCCGCCGGGCTGGTGCAGATGGACAAGGCCGTCTTTTCGTGGCAGTTGCTTTCACAGATCCAGATGCAGCGTCTGGTTGATACAAGCATCAAACTCGACTGGGAGTATTTTCCGCTTGTAGCGGCCTGCTTCCCTATCGAGGATGGCTTGGTGCATGGAGCACTCTCCTGGACGACTCAGTGGCGGAGCATCTCCGGTCGCTACAGCGTCCACGTCCTCGGGGCCAGTCTTTCCTGGAAGATTTCGTCCTGGCTTTCCTGGGGGAATACGCTTGGTCTTGCGGTCGGTTTGACGGATGACGAAGCCGCGTCCGGGTTTTTCTGGCAGACGGGTTTCCTCGTTCCGCTCAATGAGGATATCAAGCTGGGCCTTACCATGAGGATGCCCGTCACTCTCGAATGGGATGTGCTCCGAGGGGATACCGGTGTGCGCGAGCGGCTGCCCTTATCGATGCAGGCCGGCATGGCCTGGCGGATCGACCGGCATGCCATTCTCTCGTTTGATCTCGAATTCGTCGATGTTGCAGGGCTCCGGTATTCGAGCGATGCCGGAACCATGAACCCGGTCCAACCGACCGGACTCTTCCGCAATCTTCATCCGCACATCGGGTTTCAGACCTTGATCCCGTCCATCGGTGCGGAGTTCCGGTGCGGGTTTTTGACCTTTACCCATAATGCTAACAACGCATCCGATGCGCAACCGGCCCTGACCCTCGGAATCGGTGCATGGACCAGCCAATACTTCAGGATCGATTTTGCACTGCAGGATACGCTGATTTTTGATATTTTTACCAGAACCAACAGATACGAGCGGATTTCCGTTTCGTTTGAATATGTCATGTAGCACGACACGAGATCAGGGAGAAACAGCATGGATATCAGAATCGGCATTGCCGGACTTGGCACCATAGGCTCCGGTGTTGTTGAACTTGTACGGGCCAATTCCACAGTGATCCGCGAAAAGACGGGGATCTCCCTGCGAGTCGCAGCGATTGCCGATCCGGCCATTGATTCCCGGCCGGATTTTGACCGGAGCGGGATTCGGATCTGCAAGGACGGGATGGATCTTGTGACCGATCCGGAGATCGACATCATCGTCGAACTGGTGGGCGGTGTCGCTTTCCCCAAAAAACTCGTTCTGGCCGCTCTCGAAAACGGCAAGCATGTGGTGACCGCCAACAAGGCTCTTCTGGCCAAGGAAGGGCAGGAGATCTACAAGACCGCGGCCGCGAACAGGCTGGCGCTCGGGATCGAGGCCAGTGTGGCCGGCGGGATTCCGGTCATCAAGACCATCCGCGAATCTCTTGTCGGAAACAGGATCCTCGAGATCCGCGGAATCATCAACGGGACGTGCAATTACATTCTGACCCGGATGGCCGAACACGGATTGGGGTTTGCTGATGCTCTGGCAGAGGCCCAGTCCCGCGGGTTTGCCGAAGCCGATCCGACTCTGGACATCACGGGTGGTGATGCCGCCCACAAGATTGCCATCCTGGCTGCGCTTGCCTTCAATACCCCGGTGGACATGGCGGATGTACACATCGAGGGGATCGACCGGATCGATACCAATGACATCCGCTATGCCAGAGAGCTCGGGTATGTGGTCAAACTGATCGGGATTGCCCGGGATCGTGGTGCCGAGGGGATCGAGGCCCGTGTCCATCCGACCCTCGTTCCGGTTGACGACCAGCTCGCCTCGATCCGCAACGAGTTCAATGCCGTTTTTCTCCGCTGTGATTTTCTTGGTGACGGGATGCTGACCGGGAAGGGTGCCGGCTCCCGCCCGACCGCTTCAGCGGTTGTGGGGGATATTGTCGATATTGCCCTGGCCATGCGGGACCATGAGAGCATGCCGCCCTTTTTCGCCTCCGAGCGTTCCCGTCCCGTTGTCCCCTTCGGACGGACCGAAAACCGGTACTACATGCATTTTTCCACGGTTGACAAACCGGGGATCATGTCCAGGATCACCGGAATCTTGGGCGAGAACAATATCAGTATTGCCAGCATGATCCAGAAAGAAGCGGGAAGCGAGGAAGCTGTTCCCGTTGTGATGATCAGTCACACCGCTGTCGAGGAGAATATGGCGCGGGCGATCAAGGCGATCGACGCCCTGCCCGAGGTCCGCAAGCCGACGGTGGTCATCCGGGCACTGTAACGGGTTCCTGTTCCACAAAAAGACCTGCGGTCACACGCAGGTCTTTTTGCATCTGAGAACGCGAGCCGCACTTTGGCCAGATCTGCGCTTCGTCATATCCGGAGGATCAGGCTTGAGCGCCGAGTTGATTCGAAGAGAAGCGTTTGATGGCCGGTTCAAGATCCCGCAGGCCGTGCAGCTCGTGGCGTTTGCCTTCAAGAAACGCCATGGCTCGTTCGTAGCCCTCGGTTGCGGCGAGGAGTTCGGCAAAATTGATGATGGTCCGGATGTCGGACGGATCCTCGATCAGGAGAGCCTTGTAATTCTGGATGGCCATTTCCGTCCGGTTGGTCGATCGCTGGATCCGGGCCATGCCATAGACGGCATAGCGGTCCCATGAGTGGCTGAGAATCTCCGAAAGAATCTTCTCGGCTTCGTCGAAGAGCCCGAGATGGATCATGCAGTCTGCCGTCCTTGTCTGGACCTTGCGGTTGTCTGCATCGAGCTGGATGATTTCGCGCCACCAGGGAAGGGCCGCCGCATGGTCCTGCAGTCCACGCATGGCATCGGCCATCCCGAAGATGGCGTACGAGTTTTTCCGGTCCAGTTCGAGGGCCCGACGGAAATACTCCGCGGCCTTTTCGAAGGAATGCTGGCGGCGGCAGATATTCCCCATCATGGTCAGGATGTTGATGAGATTTGGCTCGATTTCAAGAAGACGGTTCCAGTACTCCATGGCTGTCGAGTACTGGTGCTCTTTGTAGTAAAAATCGCCAAGGCCCATCAAGGCAAATTTGTTTCTTGGATTGGCATCCAGGGCGAGATGGTAATAGCGCATAGCTTCGTCGCGGTTGCCCTTCTTTTTCCATGCGTCCGCGATCCGGGTGAGGATGGAATAGTCTTTGGGGTAGTCGGCGATATATCGCAGCCAGACTTTGAGGCTGTTGTCATGATCCTTGAGTCCGCGCCAGGCATCACCCATCCCGAGGAGCGCAAATCGGTTGGCCGGATCACGCTCAAGAATGGCTTCGTACAAAGGAATGCTCTCCCTGAAGCGGCGGGATTTGCGGATACTGTCCGCCATTCCGACTTGCAGGTAGCTGTTTTCGGGATCCTTGGCCAGACCGGCCGCAAAAACTGCCTCGGCCTCGGAATAGAGTCCCTGTTTGATGAGAGCATAGCCCTCTTTGGAAATTCCTGAAGCTTCACTCTTGTCCATGCAGCCAAAAATAACAGGGAGCCGGAAAACTGGAAACAAAAAACAGTGAGTATATTAGGGGGGAATCCCGTTGAAACAAGGAGTAGGCAAGGTATGCGAAGCCCGGTCCCCGTGACCATTGACTCACCCTCTCTCGTCAAGGATATGCGGGACGAACGAGCGTACAGGAAGCGTCCCGAGGCCCCTCTTATGATCGAGATCGGCTGTGGGAATGGCCATTTTCTCCAGGACTACGCGGCACTGCACCCCGAGTGTGATTGTCTCGGGATCGATCTGCGGATCAAGCGCATCGAGAAGAGCTGCCGCAAGGCCGACCGGCACAAGCTTTCCAATCTCGGGTTCCATCTCGGGGATGCGTTCAAGGCGCTGCGGGAGATGCCGGCCGGTGTCCGGGCAGCGCGCATCGCGGTCAACTTCCCCGATCCCTGGCCCAAGTACCGGCACAGGGCCAATCGCCTCAACCGGTCCGAGGCCATCCGGGCCATGCTGGACCGGGTGGAGCAGGGGGGGGATTTTGTCTGGGTCTGCGACTACTACCCCCAGATCGTGGACGTGCTTCTCCTGATGCAACCCTGGATTGCCAGTGGCGAGTTTGTCAACGCCAACCCGGGATGTGGCTATGGAGACGGTATTGAAGGATATCCCCGTACCCTGTATGAGTCCCGCTGGCGTGCGATGGGGCGACGGATCTACTATGTCCGGTGCATCCGTCGCTGAAGGTTCATTTTGAGGAACGATCTTCCGCCTGTTGAGGGGCGATGGGCACACCCAGTATGCACCTGTTCCCGTCGGCGAGCATCGCCTGTCAGTGGCTGACCGGCCTGTTGCAAAATCCCTCGCGGACCAGGATGTGTCTGATGCGGGTCAGCTGGAACCGCACCTCTCCGAGGAGCCACTCCGCGTTTCCGGTTTTTTCGGCATGAAGAACCTGGGCGCCATATCCCCGGCGCAGAAACGGGAAGCGCTTAAACAGATCAAGCACCATCTCCAGGGGCGGGAGCGGTCTGGCCTGGGTCAGGAGCTGGCTGGTGGCCTCTCCCAAAAGGCGGAGACGGGCTTCGAGATCCGCCGCTCCCTGCCGGGAAATCCCGGTGCCGGTCACAGGAAAGACCGAAGTGGGGATGCGTCCGGTTCCAATGTAGGCCGATGCTTCGGCCGGACCGCACAGTGCCGGGATTCCGTCCAGGACCAGACCTTCGGACGAGAGGGTGGCCCAGTCCGGCATGGGTCTCCCTGCATCCTGTGCTTCACGGACCGCCTCCCGGTAGGCGGCCACGGTCCAATCGGCATACTTTGACAGGATGATGTCGCTGCGGACAGGCCGTCCGTGATAATCCTGTCCCGGGATCCAGGCTCGACGCGAGATGGCACCCCGCATCACCCCACTGGCGGACATGAGTCTCGTTTCCTTGTGGCGCAGGCGTTGCATTGCCGGGGCCTCTCGTGCGTGGGTCAGGCCACCCGGCCAGGCATGGTCGCAGCCGACAAACAGGATTTTCGAGGCGCCCAGAATCCGGGCCAGTTCAAGGGCACTTGTTCCGACATTTCCGCCGCTTCGGGCAGCACCGATCTCTCCGACAGCCTGCTTGCACCAGAGTGTCAGGGGGTGGCTGATGATGGCCGGCCGGCCATCCGTCTCGACGATGTCCGCGGTTTCAAAAAAAACACGGCGGGCAAAGGGGAGACGGGGGATGGCGGGATGCACACTGATATCCGCAAAGAGGGTCATCTCACTGGTGTCGATGCCCGTGAAGTCGTGGAGGTTGTGGATCTGTCCATCAAGGCTGATGACGGCGTGCGGGATGACCCCGGCCGCTGTCAGGGGTTTGAGGGCTGTATCGACGGCCAGCAGGACGGCATGCTCCCTGGCTTCGGCCAGCCAGGGGAGCCAGCGGTCAAGACCGGGACCGGCTCCGATGATCATAACGGTCCGTCCCGCTTGCGTTCCGGCCAGATCAGCCAGCCGTTCGCTCGCGGGAAGGAGCGCTGCGTTGGAGAGGATGTTGGAGAACCAGAGTCGCTCGAACTCCAGTTCGGTAAAGAGGTTTGTCAGATGCCGCGTCAGTGCTCCCCGGACGGCGGACCTGGCCTGTATCCAGAGAGGTGGATCAAGTGCGACGATCCCAGGAGTGTCCAGCCAGGCCAGAGATTTCAGGGCAGCCGCCGGCTGGCTGCGGGCAAAGCGGCGGATATCTTCCTCGAGAAGATTCTTCTCCCAGGCCCGGGCAAAAAAAATCGGGGCATCCACCGGGAGATCTTTGGCGGTGGCGCGGCCGGCCGGGAGAAGGTCGGGCCGACATTCGACAACCAAAAGGGGGCGCAGACCCTGTTGAAGCCAGGCCAGGGCCAGGTGGCCGCAGCCGTACCCGAAGAGGATTCCGGCCGTGGCCGCGGCGTGGGGGGTGACCAAGCGCACAGCTTCTTTTTCGGGATCAAAGGCGCTGTGGATGTGGCGCTTTGTGACGACGAGGGTCGGGCGGCCGGTCTTGGCCGGTGTGACGACGGCCTCGGCCGGAAGTGTTTCAGGGAGGGAAAAATGGAAGAGCCTGTCATAGCGGGTCTTCCCCGCCGACAGGCCCTGATCCGGATCGGAATTGCTCATTGATCCTGTCTGCTCTTACAGCTTTTTCAGGTTTTCTTCGTTGATGGTGAAATTCGCAGCCATCCAAAGGTAGGTGAAGAAGTCATTGAAGAGGGCGTATTTCCCCTGTTCCTCGATGCGCTTGAGCTGGGTCCGGATCAGCTCGCGGATCTTTTCCTGCTCGCTGGCCGGGAGTTTGTCGAAGGCGGTTTTGTCGGCGATCAGGGCCGGGTCGTAGTCCGGGATGGTCCTGCGTTCGCGGACCCTGAAGAGGAGCATGGCCTGTGGAATCCCGTCCTTCTCGGCGATCTTGACCACCGTCGAGGTGCTCCCGGTCGCCACACCGGACAGAGTGCGGAAGAAATCCCGGTTGACGGGAACCATGGTCTCGCCGGCTTTGGGTGTCTCGCCGAAGGCGAAAAAATCTGTCCGGAGAACGGGGAGTCCCGCTGCTGCGGCTGCGGCCTCAAGGGACTGTCCGGCCATGACCGCGTTGTCGACGATCTTCAGTTTGTCGTCCATCTCTTTGACGGCACCCATCATCAGAGCTGCGGCGTTGGCCTTTTTCCACGACTCGATCAGTGCGGTCCGGGCTTCACCGGTGACAGCCTCAAAAGCGGTGGCCTTGCGCCAGACTTCTTCGCCGCGGGTCCCCTTCTGGCTTTCAAACCAGGTCTTGAGTTCCTCGTTCGAGGGCGTCTTGTTCTTGATGAGGGTGAAAAGGTCGAGGGAGACGACGTCGATGGCCGTTTTCATCGCCTGGATCTCGCTGTCGATCCGCAGCCCGAGCCGGGTCGTGCGGGAGGAGGCCATGATGTCGGTCTGCAGCGCTTTTCGAAGAAAATCGGTTTCGATCTGGCTCAGGACTTCCTTCTGGTAACTGCGATCCGCGGAATTGAACTGGGCAGGGTCGGAGAAGGTCGCCAGGAGGAGAGCCTTGAGCGTTTCCTCCGTCACGGCTGTGCCCAGCCGGCGGGCCGCACTGGAGAAAATCCTGGCTTGCCCCGTCCGGTTGACTGCTTCACGGGCGAGCTCCTGGGAATTGGCGGAACGGTACTGCTCCTGCATATTGTCGACCGTATTCGCCAGATCCCTGTCTCCGAGGTAAATCCGTCCGCCCTTGTATTCGGCGAGAAGGAGTCGGCCATTCTGGCCACTGCTCCCGCTGCAACTGGAGATCGCGTCCGACGCGATGAAGAAGACGATCAGGAGTCCACTGATTGCTGCGACAAAAATTGCCGAGAGAATGCGTTTGAGGTCCCATTCGACCTTTTGTTTCGAGTGAGCGGAGGATGCGTGCTTGGCCATCGCTGGGGGATACTCCTGCGGTTTGTAGAAAGTCGCGTCCGGAAGGACGTGCAGTACCAATCTAGCACGGGAGAAACGAAAAATAAAGACTGTTCTCGTTTCGGAATCCGTTGAAAATGCACACAACGCCGGTCAACAGGAGTAAATTGCACGCTGGAGGGCAGGATGAAGCGATCAACCATCGAACGACTGGCAAAGGGCGGAAAAGACGCCGGTTCCCAGCACATTCTGCTCAAGGGCGCGGTCATCGGGATCGTTCTCGGGCTCCTGCTCACGGTTGTCCTGCTCGTCACGAGGACGCCGGATGTCTACCGGAATATCGAGGAGATGACCGAGGAAAGCCGGTTTGAAGATGCCGAGAAACTGGCTCGTTCACTGTACGAAAAGGATCCGCTTGACGTCCGGGCCCTGGTTTTGATGGGGCGAAACGCTTTCCGCAAGGCCTTCCGGTTTGACAAC
>Ga0116172_10001931_pt1 | contig 18484 bp, 18 predicted proteins | sample AD_UKC083_MetaG_FD_89799 | JGI IMG/M metagenome (GOLD analysis project Ga0116172, IMG submission 89799) | Active sludge microbial communities of municipal wastewater-treating anaerobic digesters from USA - AD_UKC083_MetaG | ecosystem: Engineered > Bioreactor > Anaerobic > Digestate | place: USA... | reverse complement strand
TCTTACGAATCCCCAAACAAATGAGTATATTTGTTCATCAACCCCAATTTATGATACAAGAATAGCTCAACCATTTTGACATTTTTGTCCAAGTAATAGGGGTCTGGTACATTTCTAATAGTCTGGTTATCCAGGGCGTAGCGATATTCGCTAAAACACTTATGGCTAAACTTGATAATGGTTCCATTTGATGAATCACATCTTTAGTCATCCTTCTTCATTAATCCTTGGTATTCTCTCCGGCAATCTAAGCAGAGGTCCATATCATCACTTCGCTGTTAGGACAAAGTAAACATACACTTTTTCATGGTTTCAATATCCAGCCCAATCCTCTGCTTCGAAGATATCGTCGCGGTCAGGGACACCATATTTTACTGCTCCTGTTGTAAAATCTTTCGTAAACGTGAAGTGAATATTGAATGGGGCGAATTTACGCAATGCATACTCAACCTCATCAAAAGAATAAGTTCCACAACACAAGCAATTAATCTCACATGTTAGTTCACGAACAGATAGCATGTGAGGATAAAACATCAACAAGACCTCATGGGCGAGATTCCTGATTTCAGTAGTTTTTGTTCTAACAGGCATCTTACTTCAATCCTACTTCACTCTCCCTTCCTCCAACCTCCTCTCATACTCTTCTTGAGCGCGGCGGCGCTTGCTGCCCCACTGGGTGCCAGAAGAGGTGGCGGCAGAATTGACAGATTCCATTCAAAACACCTTTCAGCGTCATAAACTCAAAATATCTTCCGGTCCTAACGGTTCATACTTCCCATCCTTGCACTCTAGCAACACCGAGCCACTCTCCAGCGCCCGTACCGTGTGCCATTGCCCAGCCGGGATATTCACCAGAAAGTTGGGACCACCAGGAGTCAATTCAATCCTATCCGTACAAATACGCTCCAACTCATCGTAGAACTCCTCCACAATCCTTCCACGCAAGCATACCACCGTCTCTGACGTATATTTATGCCGATGAATAGGCATAGGCGATCCCGGCTCAATTGCATTCAGCATCCGCTGACTGCAATCCTCTGTCCCGTTCCTAAGGTCCATATTCATACGCAGCCGAGGCGATGCCTTCGCTTGGGCAGTCAGTTCATCTAATATAGCTTTGTAATAATCATTCTTTGATGGAGCTACAGCGTAAGTTGTGGCTCCTTTTTTATTGATATTGATTGACGTGTTTGTTCAGCTCTACCAACGCCAACAACTTATTGAACTGTTCTATTCTATCTTGCTTTAGAGTCCCCGCATTCATCTGTTTGCGATTGGCCTCCATCCAATTCAACATATCATGCTCTTCCAGTCTATGCTTACTCGGATTACGATGATTCTTCTCAATAAAGCCTATAACTTCTTGATAGCGGATTTGCCAACGTTCATCTTGTGTCATTTCCGTAATTCCACCCTTCGGGTCCTCCATATAACCTATTTGATTCGCGGATCTGGACGTACCGGTTCTTTCGGTGCCTCCTGCTGAATGGCGGCTTTACCGCCCAGAATGCGGCTGTCTACAACGCGACGCAGGAATTGCCAGATTACTCCACTGGTAAAATTCGTGGCCAGTCCCCGATTGCATGCCCTCTGGAAAACGGCAGACCCTTCTCCGTCATTCTTCCTATGCTCGTGCTCCATAAAGAAGTAGTAGCCCCAGGTGAAGAGCAGAGAACAAACAATCACAATATATACCTGCCAGTCAATCGTTGCACCCAACCTCCAACTCACAAAGCAAGCAACAATAATGAGTGCATTTACAGTAACAATAATCGCGGAGGTTGCAAGGTGTGAGTAGTTTAACTCTATGAACAAATGATGCAGATGTGTCTTGTCCGGATGGAAGGGAGAACGTCCATTAATAACCCGGAAAATCATCACCTTCAGGGTATCAAATACCGGCACAGCAAGGATAGCGAGGACCAGGGCTACCAATGACACACCATCATCTTCATACTGGGCACAGGGTGAGTCTTTAGACAACACACTGAATGTAAAGATGGTCAGCAAAGTCCCCAGCATCAAACTCCCGCCATCTCCCAGAAACATCTTGGACGTCTTTCCAAAAACATTATGGAAGAAGAAAGGGACCAAGGCGCCAATGGCAATCAGTGCCAGGGTGAACATAGTCATATCCCCGGCGTAATAAAAGATAATGGCAAAACAGGCACATGCCATAACCCCGTATGTGGAGCAGTATCCATCCACGCCATCAATCAGATTAATGGCATTCATAATACCCACCCCTGCAATCAGTGAAAGCGGGATACTTACCACATCCTCTATTTCATAAAGTCCCCAGAGTCCATGGAAATCATTCACTTCTACGCCCAAAAGAAGCATCATCATCCACACCACAAACATTTCCACAGCAAAGCGGAAAGCCGCAGACACATCCTTTACGTCATCCCACACACCCAACAGGTACATGACCATCAACAGAGCCATGATTTTTAGAACCTCCGGGTTAGGGGCAAAAGCGTACCCTACTATTACAGCAACCAGCAAACCAATGAACACCGTTGTGCCGCCCATCACCGGAACCGGCACACGTTGCAGTTTGCGCGCATTGGGATTATCTACAATATGATGATTGATAGCAAAGGAGAGGACATGAGGATATACAAGGGTGGTCACCAGAAAGGCAACGCCCATCAACGCAAATGCGAATCCGACCGTTAACATATCTTACCCCCCCCGTTCTATTTTTCCCACTTGGTGCTGTTGGCCCAACGGGAATAGTCATCCAATGGTATTTCGTTCTTCAGCTCCAGCTTGTAATACTCATGGTGGTCATGCTGGTGCTTGATGCAGCTTAGCTTGAGCTCACTCACTTCATGCTTTCTCATCAAAGCTACAGGCATCTGCATGTCTTCGCTAAACGCGGTGATTACATCCACAATGTGCGAAGCAAAGAAAGCGCTGAAACCATAGGCTACGTAGAGCCCCACTTCCGTATTGAAATAAAGATGAATCGTTTTCCCGTCGTTCTGAACTTCGTTCAGGGTAATCAAGTCTTTGTTACTGTACATACTCTTAATGAAACAATAGATAGATTAAACAAATTTAATACTTTTCTACGAAAGCGTCACAATGGTGGGTATTCCTTTCGAGTCTCTCTGTATTACCCGAATGGTTCCCTGCCGCTCTTCACTCTCAAGAACAGCAGACACATACTTACCATCCGCACCACTATTCTCAATGATATCATATACCATCACTTCTGCACGTCCTTTCATGAAGTCAAGGACCTTCTTGCGGTCCTCTTCCATCAGATCAAAAGGATCCACCTTGTTCGCATCAGCAACTCCTTTCTCATTTACCTCTTCCATGCTCCGAATCTTGTCTTCCGGGGCATCCAGCCAAGTCGTAATGCGTTTCCACCAGTCTGTACGCCCAAGGTGTGTTTTCACACTGAAATTCACCAGCCAATGCAGGAACTTGGTATGATGCGAGGCATGGTAACGAAGCACTGCATAGGTTCCCCATACAAAAACAACGGCTGCTGCCACAACAATGTATAACTGACCATCAATGCTTACTCCCAGCAGAACGGACAGGAACCAGGTAAACACCACGACCACCATAATAAGCACCTCAGACATGGTTGTAATGAAATGGGACACGCCCACATTAATGAAGATATGATGCAGGTGTGTCTTGTCCGGATGGAATGGGCTCTTCTTCCTTACCATACGCATGGTCATTACGCGCAGGGTATCAAAGACGGGCACACAGAGTACCGCTAAGGCAAAGGCAATCAGGTTTACATTATTGGCATCTTCATAGAATGTAATGGGGCTGTCGCTCTTCAGAAGGCTGATGGTAAACCATGTCAGTAGCAGTCCCATTACCATGGTGCCGGCATCTCCTATGAACATTCTGGAACGCAGTCCAAAGATGTTGTGAATCATGAAGGGCACCAGTGCGGCAGCCATTGAGAATGCCAAGGTAGCATTTGCCACATCTCCGCTCTTTAAGAACACAATTCCGTAAAGGCCACTGCTCAGAAGACATAGCGTGCTGGACAGTCCATTCACGCCATCTATCATATTCACGGCATTGATGATTCCCACACCCACGAATATGGTCAGGGGTACTGCAATCCACCACGAAAAGCTTCCTATTCCCCACAGTCCGTGAAAGGTGTCTATGCATCCTCCACCGGCAAAGATGAGCCCCACCATGGTGAGGGATTCAATGAGCAGGCGGGACGAAGGGGAAAGCCCCCGGATGTCATCCAATGCTCCCACATAGAGCATGACCACCATGGCTGCCAGGACCGGGAGAAGGATGATGTCATACTCTACCCCCAGCATGCCGCCTGCGGTATATCCGGCCATGATGCCAAAGGCTACGCCAAAGAAAACGGCTATGCCGCCCATCACGGGGATGGGTGTTTTCTGGAGTTTTCTGGCATCGGGGTTATCCACCAGGTTCTTGTCCTTTGCAATGCATAGAATCTTAAAATAGATCCAGTGTACGGCTATGAATGCAGCGATGGCTGCGGCTACAATTGTGATAGCTTTTAAGTCGGTTAAGCTCATAGGTTATCAATGATGTGTTGATACTACAGGATGTCCTCTGTGGTTTCGGGATTGTATTTGGTGTTTTTGAATTCGATGATTACCGTGCCGGATTCTAAGGACTGGCAGGTGTGGTACTGGCCCATGGAGACGTGGATGGCCGGGGTGTCGCTTCCTGGGACCAGGAGGTAACGGCCGGTTTCTTTGCCGTTGTTGTCGTAGAACACTTCCTCTGCGCGGCCACGGAGAATTACCACATCTTCGCTGGTTTGCGTGTGCCGATGGATGGGGATGACCGTTCCGGGCTCGATGGCGTTCAGCATCCGCTGGGAGCCGTCGTCTGAGGAATCCCGGAGGTCGTAGTGCTGGCGTAACCGGGGCGAGGCTTTAGCCTGGGCGGTTAATTGGTCTAAAAGAGTCTTGTCGATAAGCATTATACTTATATGCAGTTTATCGTTGACAATAAGATAGAATTGTTTAGAAGCCCATTCGCTCTTTTACGATCTCTGGCATATAACTATTTTTGGAATTTACATCTCCTAGGCCTAATCGGGAATAAACCATTCCTCCAACTCCAGGTTTGACCACACCACCTTCCCGTTCGTCGTCCAGGGCAAAATATAGATAAGAGAATTTGCGTGAAATATTCCTAGGGAATTCCTCTGCCAGGCTCCTCTCCGCATCTTTGTACATCACTGGTGCTATCACAAATATCTTTTCTGGTTCAAATCTGCTAATCATCCGGGTGAGTTGGGTCTGTACTACACAAGAAGTATTAATGATGGATTTGATTATGACCAGATACCTGCATCCATCAACTTCTTCTTCGTAGGATTTAACGATGGGAGACACTTCTATCCTCTCTCTCTTATTCTCATATACCACATTCCGACCATTCCAAAACACAGATATACGGGCGTGTTCTTTATGCGTACCGGACAGCACCCCTCTTCCCAGCCAATCTGAATCCTCAGATGCAAGAGCAAACATAATTTCCGCTTCAGGAATGCCAGACAGCTCATCCCTGAGAAGAGTGCCAAGCTCGTATCCTATACTCTGGAACGCATTGCGATACTCCTCAACTGAAATTACAGGAGCTGCAATCCTTTCAAGCAATGAATGGACTGTTGCTTCATTCCGGGCATTTAAAAAGTTGAATGTACGCATATCTAGAGTAACATAAATAAGTCAACAATATTGTTCGGGTGTGCCGCAACGATTCTGTTCTGCAAATCATCCGACCAGTCCACGCTGGCTGTAAACTTAGCAGCCACAATGTTTACTTTTGACCCCGACGGGGTATAATCTACCCCCATACTATCAAAGATGTTCTTACATTGTGGTGAAATGGTAACGCTTACATTGCTGTAATAGTCTGTCATGTTTTTGGATATTTCGGAATCAAGATAGTCCAAACTAACCGGTCTCTTTGAAACATCCGAACACCAAACGCCCAATATCCATTTTGCCAAAACTGCCAGTCTATCCAGAGGAAGGCTTTCTCCCATATATAGGAGTTTCCTTAATTCTGTCTGGAACTGGGGAATCCCAACTACTAACGCATTCAGGTCCAAGGCAGGAAAGAATTCTGTAGTAGTATATTTATTTAGGCCTCTTGGTTTCTTTTTTACGGAACCGGTAATATCCGAATACACCAATCTAAGAGCGAAGGGTTCTTTCCGTTCCTTGCATAAATTCCGTTGTCCTATGAAGTCAGTTTTGAGTGTATGTCCATTCTTGCCTGTAGTCCAAGTTAGTCCTCTAACATTTTTAATCTGATGGTATGTATGAACAGCCGGTTCAATAACAAGAAGGTCGTCCAAATAGTTTATCGGAACTTGAGACTGTATGGCTACATCATTCAGTTTACCGCGGTACTGATTAAGAAGTCTGACTATAGTCCTTACTGCATAGTAGGACTCATAACGATTTCCTTTCTCGTTATTTGTACCACCAGTATTTTTATGCTCCAGATAAGCTTTTTCCTTATCAGTCATTGGCTTCCTCCTCAGATATTTCAGTAAATCGCTTTATTCGATGGCCATTCACCGTTTTATATCCAAAAAACATGTCATAAGGTCTTACCCAAACACAATGATCACCATACAGTGCTTGGTAAACCACAAGTTTCTGTTCTGGATTTTCGGAGTTATGACCTATGGCTATTAGGACGTATTTACCTCCTTTAAAATGTCTAAAATAGCGTTTCATTTTTGCAAGGTTATGGCTTCCTTCATTTTAGCGAAAGCCGGATGGACGCGAAAGCGGCCATTGGGCTGAAGCGATATTATTCAAATTGATTCTTCCTCCAACACCCCCATCCTCCATTCTTCTTTCTCTTGATATGAGAGCCGGGAATGGTCTATCGTTACTTCACAATAATGCGAAATGTTTTCTTTGATGATATCCGCTCGACTTTGGTCGCTTGTTCCAGAAGGGTCTCAAGAATCTGCCATTCGGTTATAGGGCCGATTATAAAGTTCGCCCCAAGATAACCGGCCGACACACCTTTGAAGTATTGTTCACCCAGACTATTATTTCATCCTAATGCATAAATCGTGAAGCATGCCCTTCAGTATTCCACCCCAGATAATCATTCTTCTCTCAAATGATTTCCACCCATTTAACAAATTTTAATGGACAGGAATAAACTCAACTTTTAAATAAGTTCCTAAATAAACGTCTTATCTTTCTAAAGAAGTCACGTATCTGATTCTTTTTCAGTTTCTCGATATCATCTCTAACCCCCAAATAGTCAAGATACTCTTCGTAACTCATCACTTGACTATTCAGTCCACAACGTGCTGCCGCATTCCTCATCTGCTTGTCTCTAGTCACAAGCACAACGCAATTATTTCGCACTTGGCGGCCAACGAAAAAGAGAATCTGTTCGTCCCATAAGAAATTTGCTCTGGACTTTTGGGTCAAATCAAAGCCTTCAGTGATAAATTGCTCCCAGAAGAACTGACGTAAAGACAGTCCGGCCTGGCAAGAGGTTACGTAAGCTGGAATCATTGCATGTATCTGGCTTTTCGTAAATATTTGGCATCCTTGCGTCTGGATCTTTTGATAAACCGCCGTTAGGAAAGCTTCTGCTGTTTGGTCTTTAAAGGTTTGTGAGCGTACAAAGTTTAACCACTTGGTACGATTACTTTGATCTTTGGCGAAGAAATTCCAGTTAGTATAATTCGGGTCAAGCTGTTTACAGAGATTTACGACCTGTGTTATCAGGTCATTCTCTGCATCTTGTATAAATCTCTTCGCTTGTTGCAACTGAACACTATACTTTTCAATCGTAGTATGAGACGTTTCTTTAGCTAGTTCCGAGAATATCACACCAATGGTATTTTGCGTGTCAATAGCTCTCTGGTTAGTGAAGTTGAAATACTCCATCGCTACCTGCACTTCAGGAGAAGGGAGTATCCTAAAATGCATCGCATTCTCTTCGCAATGTTTATAAAGGACCCTGCTAGCTTTCAAGCATGCTTTATATGCTCTAGACTTAGGGTTATCAACCAAGTGGCTCATTATCTCTTGTGCGGCAATAGTCCCCATCATGGCCTTTATCCCCTTCGACCGTTCCGCATCCATGATTAGTTGTATTGCTCGATCAACCTTAGAGAGGTTTCTCAACGGCAAATCGCTAACAATCTCCCTATAAAAATTGGCATCACAAGTTATTATCATAGCCCTTTAGAATGTCTTGATTAACTCTTCTGTAGCTCTCACGCCAACGCCACAAAACTCTGTTAAAGCGAGCCCTCTCAACCTCTAGACTGCATTAAGCAATTACCCGTTGTGCTTATAATCCAATTCAGCATCAGGTGAACCTCAATTCTGTGTTTGGAAGGATTACGCTTATTGATCTTGATAAACATTATCACTTCTTGCCACATGGATTACAAGAGATCGGTCATTTCACTTCATAGCGATCCACGTCTTCGCCCTTCAATGCACGAACGATCCTTGAGCAAGCTTTACCATCCCCATAAGGATTCACGGCTTTACTCATGCGTTCGTAAGCAACCTCATCGTCCAACAGAGTGCTGACCTCGGAAACAATCAGGTCGTGATTAGTTCCTACTAGGTGGACAGTACCACTCTTCAATGCCTCCGGACGTTCAGTTGTATCACGCATTACGAGCACAGGCTTTCCAAGTCCAGGAGCTTCCTCTTGAATACCACCTGAGTCAGTAAGTACGATAGTACTCTTCTCCATTAAATAAACGAACTCCAGATACTGGAGGGGTTCAATGAAGAAGAAATTCGGTCTAGTCAAATCTTCACCAAAAACCTCATGGATTGGCTTACGGACATTCGGATTCAAGTGCATAGGATAAACGAAATCCACATTAGGATATTTCTCGGAAAGATCCTTCATAGCGGTTACCATGCTGATAAATCCTTCTCCAAAGTTTTCACGACGATGTCCAGTAATAAGAACCAGCTTCTTACCTCCGTCCAAACGCGTTACATCGTAACCAGCATTCTTCAGCACATTAATTTGCTCATCCGCTAAAGCCTTATCACTCTTCAGCTTGTTGACCACCATATGAAGCGCATCAATCACCGTATTACCGGTCACAAAAATCTGTCCGTGAGCCTTCTCTTCTTGCAGATTCTTCTCTGAAAGGGGTGTAGGCGAAAAATCATAGGTGGCAATTCGTCCAGTAATCTGGCGGTTCATTTCCTCTGGCCAGGGGCTATAGATATTGTGAGTACGTAAACCAGCCTCAACATGTCCTACCGGAATTTGCTGATAGAATGCGGCCAAGGCAGCAGCAGTGCTGGTAGTCGTGTCACCGTGAACAAGAACCACATCCGGTTTGCACTCCTTAAATACGTCACGCATACCTGTCAAGACACGCGCTGTAACATCATACAGGTCTTGTCCCTGCTTCATGATGTTAAGGTCAAAATCAGGCTTCACATCAAAAATGGTAAGCACCTGATCCAGCATCTCGCGGTGCTGTCCAGTTACGCATACTATCGTTTCAAACTCCGTAGGGTACTTCTGGAACTCCTTCACCAACGGGCACATCTTAATGGCCTCAGGTCTGGTACCAAACACTAGCATTATTTTCTTCATCGTTTATAAAATTTATTGTAATTCTTTTTTACCTATTACAGATTTGCATCCAACCACTCAAATCGTTTCACCAAAAAGTCTTTCAGGAATGCAACTTCATTCTAATAGAACATCACGATTATTGCTTTCTTCAAACGAAAATGAAACAATGCTCCCTGATATGTATTCCTCTTCAAATTTTATTTGTTCTCCAGAGCAACTATAAAACAAAACAAGTGAAGACTGTATTATTACTCTTAAAATGGTATTCCATTTCATAAACACCTCGCCTTACTACATATTGTACAATTCTTCCACCAATTGCGCCTTTATTATAGTCAAATATCTAATACTTTATAATAACTTTTCTTTAGCATGCTTTCATCATGGCATTCTTGACCATGTAAAAGGCCCAACTATATAGTTAGCTGTAATTTATTAAGCCAGTATCCCCTTATACTCATCTATAATAAACACTAACCAACTCTTCGCGCTTCATAACTCACGCGGATGGAACCGCCTTCCTCAGACTCCCGTCTTTTCCCAATCTCATAAACCCGCCAAACATCATCAAACGATATATGGCGGATAGTATTTCTTGTACATCATTTCCCCTGAAACGCATATTTTATACCGAACACAATTGTACCCCACCACACTCGTAACGCATCCTTAGGGAAAATAAAGAACTGTTTTATTCCATCCGATGTATGATGACACAATGAAATTATTTTTCTTATCACAAATGGATATTTGGCGAAATAAGACATATCGCGATTATGCCCAAAATTGCCCGATTTAATAATCAATTCTAGCAAACGTTTAGCTTTTCTACTCCATTGTTTGCTTGAAGAATAAAGAGGCATTGCTTCTTTCGGCATTCCCAACCTATCCACAGCTAATGCAGCAAAAACCTTCCATTCTGTTATTATCCCGGCTCTTTTCAGTCTAGACTCAAGTAATGGTACGTTTACTCCATCTTTGCTCTTCCACAGCAGCCTACACCAATCGCATATCTGGCGTAGCCCTATTCCTTCTTTAAAGAAATGGTTCAGTATATGGGTAAATACAAAAACGACATCTTCATCTATTGGGGGTAAAATAATTTTATAAGCTCCATTTTGCCATATTCGTACTCTATTTTGTTCAAATGATACTAATAGTGCATCATCCAACATTATATTCATACTTGCCCACAAACCATTTCTCATAGAACCGTGCAATTCGACCTCCCATGGTCCTATCGTATAATCTATATGAAGACGGTCTTTAAGCTCTTCACCTTGCCTTGCTGCAATTGAGGCCAAGTATTTTTTAGCCTTAGCATAGTCCTCCGTACCGAGCAACAAGTCCACATCTCCGCACGCTCTCCATAAAGGTCTTTCATAGCATTGTGCGATTCCTTGCCCCTTGATCAAAACGCAGTCAATCCTTTCCTGATGCAGTTTATCAAATAACACCCCAATGAAATCGTTCATCGAAGAATTCCTTTGTTCAAGTGCAATTACGTCTGCAGAAACTGCCAATGCAGTTTCTTTTGGACATTTAGCCCCCGTTAGTTCTATTCCAGCAGCAACTAAACCCTCGACGGCTTGTTCTTGTGCCAATCGGAAGATTACACTATCGACAGTATCATTATTATGTAAAAGCCGGCCCTGCTTTTCCCAGAGCCCAGCTCTTACTAATGATAAAAAGAGATTTGTTTCGTTTTTGAGGGACATACCGAACAATTAAAGGCTAGGTCAACTCTTCGTATCCAGCCAAACAGCTATCCCAGGAATAGTGCTCTTTCACCATCTGATACCCACTTTCTCCTATACGATTTCTTAACTCAAAATTTGTAGATAATTGGTTTCCCAAAGCAGCAAAACCTTCTTCATTGTCAGCTAAAAGACAATTAACGCCATCTTTTGCCTCTGGAATTGCTTTAGATATCAAAGAAGTCATAATCACAGGGATATGATAGGCCATTGCGAAGAGAACCTTATTTTGAATACCCGCAGCTATTCTAATTGGTGCTATTACATAACAAGCATCACAAATTGTCTCATAAATGCTATTTACAAAACCTGTGACAATAATATTAGATGATGCCATCGCCAAAATTGTAGCAGATGGCTGTGCACCCACTATATAAAGCTTGGCAGACGGCCTTGATTTCAGAATAGTAGGAAAAACATTATTTACATAATAAGTAACAGCATCTTGGTTTTGAAGTGTTCTCATATTACCAATGAAGCAGATCTTATCCGGGTCATAACTTCTCGGTTCTTCACTTTCTAAATCTACCCCGTTTTTATAGCAATAGAGAGAATCCGTCTTAAGGTTAGGCTCCTTCTTGAAGTAATCAACATCTTTTTGGGAGACTAGAACCACTTTCTTAAAATTGTTGATTACGTAATGCTCAAACCTTTCAATTCTTCTTTTTTCGACACCATAAACAAGTTTTTTTATACTAAACCCATCTGCCTTATCTGACAACGAGTAAGTCACAGATAAAGCATCAGTCATCTCAATGATACTCTTCTCTTGTAATGATTCTTTTACTAGATATGGAGCCATTCGAAGCAAGTGTGAAATAAACAAATCTGGTTTTTCTTTAACAAGAACATCTTTAAGTGACTTTTGAAAAGACCGTGAACTATAATATCCACACTGGAGAGGTTTATTTGTAAAAAGTAATGCTAACAGGGCACCTATAACACCCTTCAACTTGCTGTGATGCACTTTTATTATAGTATCATATAAGCCCTCGTTAGAGTCAGAAGAATATGTCTCCTGAAGAGATAATAATACCAACTGATGCCCCCTGCGTTTTAAATACCTAGCGATACCATTTATTCTCAATACATCCCCACCATTCTCCGGGAACGGATATCGAGGAGTTAATATACATATTTTCATACACGATTAAATAATTACCCTTCAATAAAAGAATAAACTTGATTCATATCCTCCTCCCAAGTGGTTTCATGTTCCAAAACTCTTTTTATTCTATTGCGACAGTCATTAATAAGAGACGTATTGTTCGCAACTCTACATAAGAGTTCTTTCACAGATGAATAGTCATATGGATTAACAATAAAACCAATGCCTTCCCTTGCGACATAATCCCCTAGTTTGGTCTCATTTGCGAATATACCAGGGGTAGAGAAATACAAAGACTCATGATACTTGTTTGAGATGGCATATTTAACGTTGAAATCCTTATTTGGATAGGCAGCCCATATTAAATCCGACGACAAATAAAACTTTTCTACTTCGGAATAATGATACGGTCCATGGAAGTGAACATTTTCGCACTCTCTCGTCTTTAGCGTTTCATAATCTGGCCCACCTCCATAAAAATCCAGGGAGAACTTTTTATCGTTTGTAACAACGTCAATTAATGGCGTTAAAGTATCCACATACCGAATATTCCCCAGATATGCAATTTTAAGAGGCAATACCGGGTTATCCTCTCTATCTTTTTTTTGTAATGTGGGTTTATTTTCGATAACACACTGCTTGATATCGATATCCCTATATAATTCCTGGAAGAAACGTGAAGCATGAATTATCAAATCTGACTTCTTTATGGATACTTTCTCCATTATCAACTCCATATGCCTTTGCACGAATCCACCTTCAGGAATATCGATATTGTCATATATCACCAGAGATTTTCCTTTTAAATGATATGGAACCGTAAACAGAGAGTCCCAATGTGATGCTATTATCACATCAGGGTGTATCATTGATACCACACTTTTAACATATTTCTTGAAGCCAAATATGTTAAGGAACTTTTTTATTCTGTTACCAAGTTCACTCTTTTTTTGATAAAGATAGTAGTAATCCGGAGCAGAAACACTGTCAAGTTTCCGGTTCCAAGCGACTACGTTATACTGATAGTCAGGATACCTCTTTTGCAACGAATTAAGAATCTTTTCTGTTCTCCCATTTACAGGATAGGCAGTATCAATTAGCAATACACTCTTCTTCATATATATAGTAATTCATTTTAAATCCCGCATTCTTTTCCTTCTGAAGAATTAATCAGCTATCTCCTAAACATAAAAGAGGGTAAAGGAAACATTGACGCTTTTAGCTTTAAAAGGCCTCGTAAAAGCACAATTATAATCTTTGAAATAAAAAAAGACAATGAATATCTCCCACTTCTTTCTTCACCCCATTCCCGAGACAAACTTACAACACTGTATTTGTACTTTGCTTTTATGATAATGCTAAGTAGAGAATTAGGTAACTTAATAAATGGTTTCATACACTCCATGAAGAACAATTCCAATTCTGGGAATTGCAAGAATACTTTCTTTGACTCATTTTCAGCCTTACGATAATTATATGTAGGGATTGTTAAATATATGCATCCATAATTATGTTGATAATTTATAAACAAAGCGTAGTCAGAACCTGGATATAAGTCTTCTCTAAAGCCACCCATTTTTATAATATTTTCACGCTTAAATAGACTTCCTCCACCGCCAATTCCAGCCCCTCTTATAAACATATCAAACATTGAGTATTTAAAATAGAGACGTTTTTTTAGAAGGGGAAGATTATTCATTGTGCTATTACATATAACAATATCATTATCATCAACAATCTTATGTTCTCCTATTATACATTCCCCATTATCTACAACCGGGAGCATTGAAACCAAAGTGGATAATGCTATTGGTTCTAAGAAATCATCATCATGGCAAAAGGTGATATATTCGCCACGTGCTAATTGAATTCCTCTATTAAAGTTTCCATACATCCCAATGTTCTCTTCATGTTGATAGTAAAATACATTTGTGGAATTAGTAGCCAGCCTCTTTACAACATCAAGGTTTGGACTGGGATGTATCTCATTATTATCAACAATAACAATCTCGTAATTCTCTGCATTTACTTGATGAATAGCAGATAATAAAGCCTTCGCTAACGTTTGAGGCCTGTTATACACGGGGAGAATGATAGATATCATTGGTTTGGGACATAATTCTATATCCCCAAAACACAATGAACTCTTTACATTCTCGTGAAGTATGAATGAATTCTTATAGAGGAAAACATTATCCATCTTTATCCTTCTTATTCAAGAAATAATACGATACCTTTCTCTACGCTAATTTGGGCCTTCCAACCAGGAACCGGTATACCTTTCCAAGGCACCATCACTTCCCTATCTCTATAAGGTCTTCCACCCCACTCGATATTGAGCTTTCGTCCAGACACATTACAGAATAACTGTGCCAACTCCTTAAGAGGAATCTGTCTTCCTGATGTCAGTACATATTCATCTTCTAATTCTGCATCACTCGCCAATAACTCAGCAAGATGAGTGAAGCCGGCAATAATATCTGTAATATATATCAAGTCTATCTTCTGTTCGCCAGGTGACATCTTCAACACCTCTCCGCTCTCAGAATAATCCTTAAACAACTTAAATAGCTTCTTACGAGTATCATTAGGGCCATAAGTATCGCAAAGCTTCAATGTGCAGAACTTGATTCCAAATACATCGCTATAATACTTAGCCATATCAATAAATGCCTGTTTGGTTGCTGCATACAGATTGACTGGATTGTATTCAGTACCCTTAGTATTATAGTTCTGCCAGATACTACCCGTGTTCAAAAACCACTTCACACAACCTGCTAACGAAGCAGCCTCTAAAACAGCTGTACCAAAATAGACATTGGATAAAACCAAGTCCTTCACCTGTACTGGCGTGTGAACAGTCAAATAGAGTGATGCTAAATGGATAATACCCTCAATCTCATTCTCTTTAATATAATCAGCCAGTTTCTGGATGTCATCGGTCATAATGATACCAGGAAGTCCCAACTTTTCAGGGTCTCCTTCAAACTGGCCCAGGATAAACAGGTTATGCTGTTTCCTTAGTTCTCTTGTTAAGTTGGTGCCAATGAATCCGGTGGCACCCGTCACCAAAATATTCATACTTAAAACGGTGAATTAAAATCAGATAACTTTTCAAATGTCAAATCGCGCCCAGAACGGACAGGGTTCTCAACGCCCCAGTCTAAACCAATAGACATAGCATCTACGCCACAATCATGCTCTTTTGAATAGCATGAAGTTTGGGCATAGTTCACTATAGAGCCATCCTCCAAGGATACAAAGCCATGAGCAAAGCCTTTAGGGATATATAAATACTGTCCTTTCTGGTCGTCAAGTTCAATGGAGAAACATTTTCCATAAGTTGAGGAATGCTTACGAATATCCACTACAACATCTTTTATCCGTCCCTTGCTGACATATACAACTTTTGTATGGTCAAATGGAGGCAACTGAAAATGCATTCCACGAACTACATCTTTCTTGTTCACAGAATAGTAGAACTCCTTGAAATCACAATCCAGTCCATTCTCCTTGAAGAAATCAAAGTTGAACAACTTTTGGAAACCTCCCCTATTATCCTGAAAGTTCACTGTTTGGAGTACAAACAGTCCCTCGAATGGTGTCTTGATAATCTCCATTATAGTAAGAATTTTTGGATTTCATCAATACAGATGTTATAAACATCCTCTTTCTTATATCTCTTATACCAGTCTGAGGTCAGGATAGCACAATTCTTAGCATCCAATCTTGGCTTCCAGCCCAAACGCGTCTTTGCCTTGGTGATATCCAGCATCAAGAGATTAGCCTCATGAAGTGCATTAGGATCTGAAACGTCTTTCAATTCACCATAACCAAAGTTCTCAATCATGGCTGTAGCAACTTCCCAAACAGTGAGCACACTCTCCTGTTCAGGTCCAAAGTTCCAACCTTCACAATACTCTGTAGGATGCACCCACATCTTCTGGGCAAGCAGCATATAGCCGCTCAGAGGTTCTAACACATGCTCCCAAGGGCGAACTGCCTTCGGACTACGGATGTCAATGGGCTTGCCTGCCTCCAAAGCACGGATGCAATCAGGGATAATACGGTCTTTAGCCCAGTCACCACCACCAATCACATTACCGGCACGGACACTGGCCAGACTCACGTGATGTTTCTTGCCATAATCATCCGGATTGAAGAAACTTCTGCGCCAGCTCTGGATAGCAATCTCACAAGCGCCTTTACTGGAGCTATAGGGATCGTAACCGCCAAAAGGATCATCTTCCTTATAGCCTCTCATCTGTTCCTTGTTATCGTAGCACTTGTCAGTGGTAATCATTACACCTACTTTTACGCTATCAGTTGCACGGATGGCCTCCATGATGTTGATGGTGCCCATCACATTGGTCTGATAGGTCTCAACAGGAATCTCATAACTGAGACGCACCAAAGGCTGTGCAGCAAGATGGAATACAATTTCAGGCTGGTATTGCTTGAAGATTTCCTTCATCTTCTCTCCGTCACGGATGTCTGCACGGATGTCTGCTTTGATCTTTTTTCCAATGCCGGAGAGGACAAAGTTGTCCTTCTGACTATAGGGTTCAAGACCTACGCCAACCACCTCTGCCCCCAGTTCGTGGAGCCAAATGGAGAGCCAGGAGCCTTTGAAACCGGTGTGGCCGGTTACTAAGACTCTCTTACCCATATAGAAATTATTGAAAACGTCAATGTTCATGTCTCTTGAAACTTGAATCTTGAAACCTGAAACTTATTTTGCATGTGCAATGCAAAATTCACGTATGCACTTAATCATCCACTGGTTCATCTCCTTGGTCATGCCAGGGAATACACCTATCCAGAAGCCGTTCGTCATCACAAAGTCGGTATTCTTCAGTTCACCAACAATGCGGTAGCCCTCGCCAGTCTGACGCATCTCGTCAAAGCAAGGATGTTTGGTCAGGTTGCCTGCAAAGAGATTACGGGTCTGAATCTTGTTCTGCTCCAGATAACCAGTCAGTTCATTGCGAGTAAAGCCAGCATCTTCTTTCACGGCAATCAAGAAACCGAACCATGAAGGATTACTGTTTGCTTCAGCTACAGGGAGAATCAAGCCAGGAACGTCTTTCAGACCATCATACAGCATCTGATAGTTGGCACGACGGGCAGTCACAATCTGATCCAGTTTATCCAACTGGGCACAACCAACTGCGGCCTGCATATCAGTAATCTTCAGATTGAAACCAAAATGACTGTATACATACTTGTGGTCGTAACCCTGAGGCAATTCACCAAACTGACCCGTAAAACGCATACGGCAGGTATTATCTACACCAGATGCACACCAGCAGTCACGTCCCCAGTCACGGAAAGAGAGCGTAATCTTATTCAGCAACGGATCATTGGTATACACGGCACCACCCTCGCCCATGGTCATGTGGTGAGGAGGATAGAAGCTGCTGGTACCTATGTGACCCCAAGTGCCGGTCTTTTTGGTTACGTCATCAATGGTATATTCCGAACCCAGAGCATCACAGTTATCCTCAATGAGCCAGAGATTGTATTTCTCACAAAAAGCAAGTACGGCCTTCAGGTTAAAAGGATTGCCCAGTGAATGTGCCATCATCACAGCCTTGGTCTTGGGGCTATAAGCAGCCTCAAGTTGGTTGACATCAATGTCAAAGCCGGGAAGGGCAACGTCCACAAACACAGGAATAGCACCATACTGAATAATAGGTGTAACAGTGGTGGGGAAACCTGCTGCAACGGTAATCACCTCATCACCCTTCTTGATTCTACGGTCACCCAGTTTATGAGAAGTCAGCGTATAGAATGCCAACAGGTTCGCACTGGAACCAGAGTTGGTCACAGCACAGAACTTCACACCCAACCAGTCTGCCAAACAACGTTCAAATTTGTGCGTCCAAGGGCCTTGGGTCAGCCAGAAATCCAGCGATGAGTCCACCAGATTCACCATCTCTTCATCATTGAAATAACGGCCACCATAATGGACAAATGACTTACCCGGCTCAAACTCCTTCTTCTGAGCATGAACCTCCTT
>Ga0116172_10001924_pt1 | contig 18525 bp, 10 predicted proteins | sample AD_UKC083_MetaG_FD_89799 | JGI IMG/M metagenome (GOLD analysis project Ga0116172, IMG submission 89799) | Active sludge microbial communities of municipal wastewater-treating anaerobic digesters from USA - AD_UKC083_MetaG | ecosystem: Engineered > Bioreactor > Anaerobic > Digestate | place: USA... | reverse complement strand
TGCAAGAAGCCAATAGAATACTGACTTTTTCTCCCTAGCTTTTGGATGAAAGGTCGTGCCAATGAATTTTCCTTCCATTACATGTTGAAGAGTTTCTTTCTTTCCATTAATTATAACCATTTCTATTCCAAGTTCTGTCGCTATGTGCGCGGCTTTTACTTTTGAGGCCATGCCTCCAGTTCCCATGCTTGACTTTGAATTTCCGCATGCGTAAAGAAGTTTGCCGTCGACTTTGTGAATTTCACAAACAAGTTCTGCGTTTTTGTCAGACGGATCTTTGTCATAGAAGCCGTCGACGACTGTGAGAATTATTAATTTATCAGCTCTTATAAGAGCGGCTGTGTATGCCGCGAGGATGTCATTGTCTGAAAAGCTCAACTCTTCTGTTGAAACGACGTCGTTCTCATTGATCACCGGAACTACTCCTTCATCGAGAAGTGCAAGAAGAGTTTTTTTCATGTTCGTATATTTCTCGCGATTTGAAAAATCTGAACGCGTGAGAAGTGCCTGAGCAATTACCATATTGTGATCGCGGAAAAAATGCGTGTACGAACCCATTAATTTGTTTTGACCGACCGCTGCGAGCATTTGTTTCCTTATAACTTTGTCTTCGACATTTTTAAATTCATTAATTTGACGACCTGCACCAACTGCACCCGACGTCACAAGCACAACTTTGTATCCTTTCTTTTTTAAGTCTGCGATTTGATTTACTAGAGACTGAATTTGATTTAAATCAATCGTTTTATCCTCTTTGGTGAGGACATTCGTTCCTACTTTTATTAAGATTGTTTTAGCCAATATAATGGGTTATATTTCACGGGGCTTATTCTACTTCAAATATATGTCTTATGTAAACCTGCATTGCCACAGTCACTATAGCTTGCTAGACGGACTAGGCAGTCCTGCAAAAATAATTGCGCGTGCAAAAGAGCTTGGCATGCCTGCTGCTGCCCTGACTGATCATGGCAACATGTATGGCGCCATTGAATTTTACAAAGAGGCTCGAGAGGCGGGAATAAAGCCAATAATTGGATGTGAGATTTATGTTGCGCGTCGCACTAGATTCGATAAAACTCCACAGGTCGATAATAGACCTTATCATTTGATTTTGTTGGCAAAAAATTATCAGGGCTATGAAAATTTAATGGAAATTGTGACGAAAGCAAATCTGGAAGGATTTTATTATAAACCACGTGCGGATTATGGACTGATAAAGGCTCATAGCGAAGGTTTGATCGCCACGTCTGCGTGCTTGCAAGGACATTTAGCGCGTGCGATATTAAATGGAAATGAAGAGGAGATAGAAGAAGTTATCAAAACTCACGTAGATATTTTTGGTAAAGAAAATTATTTCTTGGAGATTCAAGATCATGCTTACAATGAAGACCAGACAATTGTGAACGAGAAAATTGTTGAGCTTGGTAAAAAACATGGCATCGGCTTGGTGGCGACGAATGATTCGCATTATCCGCGCCGTGAAGATGCAGAGGCTCACGATATTTTACTTTGCATACAAACTCAGACGAACGTTGCCGACGATAATCGCATGAGATACGTTGGAGATTTTTCTGTTCGCACTTATGAAGACATGAAAGAGTCTTTCAAATTTGCTCCGGAGGCTCTTGAGAATACTGTGAAGATCGCTGAGATGTGCAACTTGGAGATTGAATTTGGCAAAAATTTATTACCGAGATTCGACACTCCGCAGAATGAAGATGCTAAAGATTATTTAAAAAGATTATGCGAGGAGGGTTTGGCACGAAGATTCGTCGATTTGGGCAAAGAAATTCCACAAGAATACAAAGATCGCTTGGAATATGAGTTAGGAGTTATCAATAAAATGGGGTTCGCGAATTATTTCTTGATTGTTCACGATTTCGTGAGATATGCGAAGGAGCGCGGAGTGGTCGTTGGGCCTGGGCGTGGCTCTGCGGCTGGAGCGATCGTGGCTTGGAGCTTATACATCACTGAACTAGATCCTATATTTCACGGACTTTTCTTTGAAAGATTCTTGAATCCTGAAAGAGTGTCAATGCCCGATATTGATATCGACTTTGCTGATACTCGTCGCCAGGAAGTTCTTGAGTATGTCGTTGAAAAATATGGTCGTGAAAATGTCGCACAAATAATCACGTTTGGAACTATGACTGCGAAGGCCGTTGTAAGAGATGTCGGTCGTGCTTTGGGAATTCCATATACAGATGTAGATCGCTTGGCAAAACTAGTTCCCCCACCAGTACTCGGTAAACACGCCCCGCTTTCAACTTCTATAAAAGAAGATCCTGACTTCAAACATGATTATGAAACAAACCCAAGGTCAAAGAAGATTATAGATTTTGCTATACAGTTAGAGGGAACTGTTCGACATGCTGGTACTCATGCATGTGCCGTTGTTATTTCAGGAGAGAATTTAATTAAAAATACTCCGTTACAAAGAGCAGTTGGGGAAGATGAGGGAAGCGTTATCAGTCAATATTCTATGAAGCCTCTTGAGGAAATTGGCCTTCTAAAAATGGACTTCCTCGGATTAAAAAACTTAACATTAATCGAAGAAACAAAAAAATTAGCAAAGATAATGAAGAATGCTGAAATCGATCTTGAACATTTGCATCTGGATGATGAACCTACATTTAAATTACTACAAAAGGCTGACACGACCGGCGTATTCCAGCTGGAGTCTGCTGGTATGAGAAGATATTTGAAAGAATTGAAACCAACTAAATTCGAAGACATCGTCGCGATGGGCGCGCTGTATCGTCCAGGACCGATGGAGTGGATCCCTGACTACATTCGTGGCAAGCATAATCCTGAGAAAGTTCACTATTTACACGATTCATTTAAGAAAACTTTGGCAGAGACTTATGGTGTTGCTGTCTATCAAGAGCAGATCCTGCAGATCGCGCGAGACTTCGCAGGTTTTTCCCTTGGAGAGGCTGACATCTTGCGTAAGGCTGTAGGTAAAAAAATACCAAAACTTCTAGCTGAGCAGCAGGAAAAATTCGTAAAAGGAGCTATCGCGCAAGGACACAAAAAAGCATTCTCTGAGGAGGTATTTGAAAAAGTTATTTTACCTTTTGCTGGATATGGATTTAATAAAGCCCATGCTTCGTGCTACGGAATGATTTCGTATCATACAGCTTATTTGAAGGCACACTTCCCTACTGAATTTATGACTGCGCTTTTGAAATGCGATTACGGAGATACTGATCGTGTTGTTCTGGAAATTAATGAATGCGAAGAAATGGGAATCAGGGTTTTGCCTCCGTCTGTAAATGAGTCATATCAAAATTTCACGATGATTGACGATAAGACTATTCGTTTTGGACTTACCGCTATTAAAGGTGTCGGCGAAGGACCGGTGAAAGCCATTATCGAAGCTCGTGAACAGGGTGGAAAATTCAAAGATTTGGAAGATTTCGCAAGACGCGTGCCATATGATTCATTAAATAAAAAAGTTATTGAAGCACTCGCCTACTCAGGCGCGATGGATGAATTTGGTGATCGCAAAGAAATAGGTCAAGGATTTGAAGAAGTCGTTAAATTCGCGAAATTCTCACAGACTTCGGCGGCACTCGGACAGACGGATATTTTCGGTGCATTGGTCGAAAGTGGCGCAGAAGAAATGCAGAGTTTCCATTTACCAAAAGTTCAACCAAGTTCTGAAATCGAGCAATTGCAATGGGAGAAAGCCTACCTTGGAATGTATGTTTCAAAACATCCACTCGATGGGCTTACTAAATATTTAAAGAAAAAAGTTAATCTCATCGGCGAACTAACTAAGAAAAATTTTGGTAAAATGGTTAAAGTCGCCGGCATGGTTTCCGGTATCAAGAAAATTCTTACCCGCAGTGGTGGATATATGATGATATTTGTACTTGAAGATCCTACTGCAAAGGTTGAAGTTTCTATCTTCCCAGCGAAATATCAACAACTTGCGCCTCTTGTCACTGAAGACCAAGCTATCGTGATTGAAGGTAAATTTGATAATAGAAGAACCTGTCAGGTAATGGCTGAAAATATTAAGACTATTTCGATAGAAACAATGATAGAGAAGGCGAAAGAATTAAAAATTTATAATCCGGAAGAAAAAGCCGCAAGATATACTCCATTCATTGGTGAAATTATTGGAGCTGTAATTGAAGAAGAAAAAATGAAAGATTTTGATATCAATGATGTAACGGTTGGCCCTGGCGAGGTTTGGGGAAAGCCTGATGAGCCAAATCCACATCCTGAATCAACAAGTTCCTCTGCCCCAGTTTCTGAAGACATCCAACAATCAACTGACAACATTTATGTAATAAATCTTCCTGCAACTGCCACAAAAGAAACACTTGCACAAATAAAAGCACTCCTTGAAAAATTCAAAGGCGAAACGTCTGTCGTAATAAGTGTCGCCTCTAACGGTTCTTCAAAAAAAATAAAAGTTCCATTTGGAGTTCTTATAAATGACGACTTTGAAAAAGAGTTGAAAGAGATTGTAAAAAGCGCCTAAAAACAATAGAATGGAGCCTGCAAATTAATCCATTCATATGTACAGAAGTCATTTTTTAAATTCTCTTAAAGTAAGTGATGCTGGTAAATCTGTTACTCTTTCAGGTTGGGTCCACAGAAGAAGAGATCATGGAGGAATTATTTTCATCGATCTTCGCGACCGCTATGGTGTTACACAAATTTGTTCTGATCCTGTTAATTTTCCTGAGGCGCACAACGTGCTAGATAATGCGAGGTCTGAATTTGTTTTGAAAATCGAGGGAGAAGTTCGTTCACGCCCAGAAGGCCAATCAAATCCAAAAATGGAAACCGGCGAGATAGAAGTCATAGTTAAAAAAGCTGAGGTGTTGAGCAAATCCGTTCCTCCCCCATTCGAAATCGACCAAGACAAAGAAGTTGCCGAAGAAATGCGTTTAAAATACCGCTATCTAGACCTCAGGAGAGATCGCGTTAAGACTAATATGATAGTTAGATCTCAGATTGTGAAAGCTATGAGAGATTTCTTTGAGAAGGAAGGGTTTTTGGAAATTGAAACTCCTATTTTGATCAAAGGAACGCCTGAGGGAAGCCGCGAATACATCGTCCCTTCTAGATTGCATGAAGGAAATTTTTACGTACTTCCACAGTCTCCACAGCAATTAAAACAGCTTCTCATGGTCGGCGGAATGGATAAATATTTTCAGATCGCGCGATGTTTCCGTGATGAAGATCAGCGCGGCGATCGTCAGCCTGAGTTTACCCAGCTTGATGTTGAAATGTCGTTTGTGGAACAAGAAGATGTTATCAATTTGACTACTGAGTTGATGAGACAACTCGTCAAAAAATTCGTTCCTCATAAAAACATTGTTACTGATTTTATTCATATCACTTATGATGAAGCGATGAATCTCTATGGCTCTGATAAGCCAGATTTACGCTTCGATATGCCGATTTCTGACATCTCCGACATTGCGTCTGAATGTGAATTTGGTGTTTTTAAAAACACTGTCGAAGCTGATGGAGTCGTGAAAGCGTTAGCTGTAAAAGGCGGCGCGGCTTTCCCACGCAGCAGAATCGACGAAGTCGAGGCAAGAGCAAAAGAAAATGGAGCAAAGGGCCTCGCCTACTTGGTAATTGAGGAAGATGGAAATTACAAATCACCTATCGCAAAGTTCTTTAAACCGGAGGAGTTAGCTGAAATCGCTGAGAGATGTCATGCTGAAAAAGGAGATGTAATTTTCTTTGCGGCTGATAAATGGAAAAAATGCTGCGAAATTCTTGGACATGCGAGACTGCAAATTGCTGATTATTTGGACTTAAGAAAAAACGAGGATATGGCTTTCCTATGGGTTACAGACTTCCCATTATTTGAGTATGACGAGGAAACCAAGAAACTAAATGCTGTTCACCATCCATTTACTTCACCTATTCCTGCTGACTATGAAAAAATGGATACTGAGCCTGAAAACGTTATTTCAAATGCTTATGATATAGTACTTAACGGCGTAGAGATTGGAGGAGGAAGCGTGAGAATTCACGATTCTGAATTGCAAGCAAAAGTCTTCAAAATCCTCGGCATATCAGATGAGGATGCACAAAGAAGATTCGGTCACATCCTACATGGGTTCACTTTCGGAGTGCCTCCACATGCTGGTATCGCGTGGGGCTTGGACAGACTTGTTATGATGTTCCGCGACGAACCGAACATTCGTGAAGTCATCCCGTTCCCAAAGGATCAGCAAGCCCGCGACCTTATGCTTGGCTCTCCTTCTATTATGCCAAAAGAGACTTTGGATGAATTGCATATAAAACTCGTCGAAAAGCCTGGCGCAAAGAAGTAATTTCTGGTATAATGCCCTGATATGCCTATATGGTTAATTGCATCACTGGTTGGGATTGGAGTAGCTTTGGCTGCTACTTTATTAATTTTCTTTATCAGATTTCAGATGAATCTGATGAGGTCTCTTAATATGGTTTTCCTCGAAATCCGTGTACCAAAAAAAGAATCAAAAGAAGACAAAGAAGTTGAAGGCGAAAAATATTCCGCTTCAAAGGATTTCAAAGAAGTCCTTGGTGTTATGACTCATTTTTATGAAACTTTGCATAGTTTGTATCAGGAAAGATGGTATAGGATTTTCAAATCACAGGAATTCTTTTCTTTTGAATATGCTGTCATAGATGGATTGGTGAGATTTTTTATAGTTTGTCCGAGAAATATGGTCGATCATGTTGAGAAACAGATCACAGCTTTTTATCCTGATGTTTATGTGGAAAGAGTTGATGATTACAATATTTTCCAACCAAACGGTAAAGTAGTCGGGCACTATTTGTATATGGACGAACCCTACGCATTTCCCATTAAGACATACCAAAGACTTACTTCCGACCCATTAAATTCAATAATAAACTCTCTTTCAAAAATAGGTAAAGATGAAGGTGCTGCTATCCAAATAATGGTTAAACCAAAAAAGAACGGATGGCAAAAGAAAGGTCGACAGATCGCAGAGAAAAAATTTCAAAATAAAAAAAGTTTTGACCTTTCAATCTTGAATCCTTTGACTTGGTTTTCAGCGTTATTCGAAATTTTAATTCATGGTGATAAAAGTGTAGACAATCTGGGAAAAGATGGAGTGACTACGAGAACTACCCCTGTCACAGATGATGAAGTCAAAGCAATGGAAGAAAAAAACTCAAAACCTGGATTTGAAGCTTTGATAAGAGTAATTGCTTCCGCTCAAGATAAAAGACGTGCAGCTGAATACGCAGAGGGCTTGAAAAACGCATTCGCTCAGTTTGAATTTTCAAATAATAATTCTTTTCATACTTCTTATTGGCATAGCACAAAAACTTTGGTTAAGAACTTTGTATTTAGACATTTCCGAAGGACGTGGCATATGATTTTGACTCGTAAAAAAGCTGTGTTTTCCAGTGAAGAGCTTGCCTCTTTGTTTCATTTACCTAGTATAAGATTTAATAAATATCCTCAGATAGCATGGCAGAATTTTAAAGTAGCTCCAGCTCCTGCAAACATACCAACTGAAGGTTTACTCCTTGGACATAATCTTTTCCGTGGTGAGAAGAAAGAAATCAGAATGAAGAATGAGGATAGGTTCCGCCACTTCTATGTAATTGGACAGACTGGTACTGGTAAATCTTCTATCTTACAGGTAATGATTAGACAGGATTTGAAGGCAGGAAAAGGTATCGCAGTTGTTGATCCGCATGGATCTTTGATTGAGGATATTTTGCCGTTTATACCTAGAGAGAGAGCGGATGACGTTATTTATTTCGATCCTTCGGATATGGAGAGACCTATGGGTTTGAATATCCTTGAAGGAGATACTTGGGAAGAGAAAGAGCTTGTTGCTCTTGATGCAATGAATATTATGATCAAGCTTTTCAACGAAGAGATCTTTGGTCCCCGTATTCAGGACTATTTCAGAAATGGTTGTTTAACCCTGATGTCGAATCCTGAAGGAGCCGCGTTAACTGATATCGTTCGCCTATTCACTGATGATGATTTTCAAAAATTACAAACACAACATGTTACTAACCCTGTTATCAGATCGTTCTGGGATCACCAGATGGCCAAGACAGGACAGAGAGAAAAACAAGAAATGATCCCTTATTTCGCTGCGAAATTCGGTCAATTCATCACTAATACGATGATGAGAAATATCATCGGTCAGGCCAAATCAGCGTTCGATTTTTTCAAGGTCATGCAAGAGGGAAAAATATTATTAATGAATTTGTCGAAAGGTAGTGTCGGTGAAGTTAATTCAAAACTATTAGGTCTTATTATCGTTCAAAAACTTCAGATGGCTGCTATGCGCAGACAAAAGATTCCGAAAGAAGAGAGACGTGATTTCTTCTTATATATCGATGAGTTCCAGAACTATATTACCGAATCTATTGAATCTATCCTGTCAGAAGCCAGAAAATATCGCCTTGGTTTGATTATCGCTCATCAGTATCTCGCTCAATTGGAAGGCGAAGGTAATGCTCTTAAAAAAGGTCAATCAAAAATCAAAGACGCCGTTTTCGGTAACGTTGGAACTATGATGTCTTACAAGATCGGCGCGCAAGACGCCGAGTTTATGGGAAAGGAAATGGCTCCTGTATTTAGTGATCAAGACTTGATCAATATTGATAAATACAAAGCAGTCATGAAACTCTCTATCGATACACAGCCTAGTCGTCCATTTAGTATCATCCCTGTAAACCCATATACCGAGAAGGGAGACAAGGAAGCTGCCGAGGCATTTAAACAGTTGTCAAGACTCAAGTATGGTCGGGATCGCGATATCGTCGATCGAGAGATTATGAGAAGACTTGGAACTGATGGAAGTAGTTTTTCAGGCGGCTCAACAGATCAATTTGCTGGTATGCCTCCTATTTTTTAGTGCATATATCCTCGAAAAGCTTTATCTGAATTAAAAAACAACTTAAACACGATGCAATATATATATAATGTAAGGCCTTTTTTCCATGTTATAATGTCTTGAAATTCCAGAACCAGAATTTCGAAAATTAAAAACCGAGCCAAAACAAGCTCGAAAAACAAAAAATAAATTAAAAACAAAAATGAAAAATAAAAAATTAAGTTTATTGATACTTCTCACTCTTGCTGCGTTCGGACTCAATAATTCAATGCTTGATGTTCGAGTACAATTGAATGACTTAATGAAAGTGGAAGTTGCTAATGCCGGTGAGGATGACGCGTTTCCTTACGATCACACATTTATTATCAGTGCATATTATTCGCCTCTTCCAGGGCAAGAACGATATGTTACCGGTTCTTATAGCGGAGATATCAGGCTTAATGGACGTGGAACAAACGGCGCAGATGGAACTCCGGTGTACGCCGGAATGGTCGCCGCTCCGAAATCATATCCTTTTGGTACAAAGCTTTATGTCCCTGGCATCGGTATGACAGCGGTACATGATCGTGGTGGCGCTATCGTAGAAGGATCAAGTGAATCAGGCCCTAAACATGATAGACTGGATGTATGGATGGGATATGGAGACAAGGGTTTAAGAAGAGCTTTGAATTGGGGAATGAGAACTGTCGTTGTAACCGTTTATGGAATTGATGATTCTATTTCTGAGAATGTTGAAATCGATGGTTATTCCCCTGACGAAAAACATAATCAAGAAGTGTTCGCAATACCTAATTATAAAACAAAGTCTTCAGAGCCAAAAACAACAACGAAAACAAAAAAAGAATTATTCCCCGAAGATATATGGTACTTAGATGAAGGCAATGAAGTTAAAGAATTACAAAAATATCTAAAGGATCTCGGATATTATACTGGTAAAACAGATGGAACTTTTGGTGATGAAACAAGAATGGCGGTTTATTTATTTCAAAAAGACAAAGGTATCATTACTGATATTACCGACCTAGGGGCCGGACACTTCGGTTCACAGACGAGGGATGCTCTTGAGGAAGCTATTAATAATAGAAAAGAAGACGTCACTCCAAAAATCACATTAAACACAACAAGTTCCGATAAAAACTCTATCAAGAAGTTACAAAACGCACTTTCGGTGCTCGGATACGACGTAGAAATAAGCGGAAAATACGATGAAAAAACTATATTAGCTGTGCTTCAATTTCAGATTGATAATGATGTTATAAATACAGAATCTGATTCTGGTGCCGGGGTTTTCGGACCTAGAACTATGACTGCCTTGTCGGCTTCTATCGCTTCCGACACAGGCATTACAAAAAAACTAAAAAAAGTTTATGCGAATACAGATGTTGCTGATGCTATTGAGAGTAAACAAATTTTGACCCCTTCAATGCATACAGATCTTTCCATCGGTGACACCGGAGCTGATGTGAAAAGGCTACAGTCTGAATTAAAAAAACTTGGACTTTTGAGGATTAATCCGACTGGAAAATTTGATGAAGTCACTAAGCATGCAGTATTTAAATTTCAACAAATCAATGGAATAGTTGCTGATGAAAATTCCACTTTTGCTGGGGTCTTCGGACCTACTACAAGAGAAAAAATGAATTCCATTATTTCCAAGAAGAATTACTACAGCGCAAAAATTTCCGAAAAAAGATTACAAAAAGACACTTAAACGTAAAGCCTTTTTGATTTCTTTTTCCAGTTTCAAGACCTTTCTTTCTACTTGTTCCACTTTTTGCAAATCATCTTTTGATGAAAAATTACGCTTCTTCCCTTCAGACATTCTTTTTTTCAGAGACACTATTGTTGAACGATCAACTCTTTTATCTGCGTAATAAACTATTTTTTCTTCCCATGTTTTCAAATTATCTATTTCAAAAAAATTATGCTTTTCAATTAAATTTGCAACTTCTTTTAGACCGTCTTTTTTCAATACTTTCGCGATTGCTTTCTCGTGACCAAGGTGCCCAAATTCTTCTTTTAATTCTATCCATGTAATCAAGTCGTCGCTTTTTATCCTTTGTTTTATTGAAGCAAGGCTGAAATTTTTAAAATCTACTACTCGTAATACATCATGCAAAAGTGCCGCTTCTATCACCAAGTCTTTATTTATTAAATACCCTTTTTTTATAAATCTATCGCATAGCTTGGCCGCAAAAGACGCCACAACTATCATGTGCTGTCTGACTGAATGTGGGACACTGTACCTACGGTAGATTGAATATATTTGCTGTGCGTTCATTTAAAATAACTTCATATAAAAACTGTAATTTTTCGACTTGTGCGATCTATATATTCCATACATATGTCAGCCATATTTTCTTTTAATTTTATATCGAAGACATCCTGGGTTAATTTTTCTGCCCATTCTATCAAAATCAGATTATTTTTATTACTTGCATACTCATTCAGTTGTTTAAAAAGCACTTCATCCGGTTCATTTAATCTGTATAAGTCAACGTGGACTAACATGCCTTTCGCGTGAGGATATTCTCTTATTAACGTATATGTTGGACTTTTTACTGAATAATCTTCAATGCCAAATGCGTTTGCTATTCCTTTTACAAAAACAGTCTTCCCTACTCCTAAATCACCAAAAAAACGTAGAATATTTTTGTTTCTCAGGTCTTTTATTATTTTTTTTGCTATTTCCAGTGTTTCTTCGGGTGAACTGGATGTAAGAAAGATAGGTTCGGCCATTTGATTTTCGTGCTTAAATCTGATATAATTTTATATTCGAACAATAATAAAAACAAATACAAAAATGAAAAAGAAACTTTTTAGATCCAAGAATGCTTGGATCCTCGGCAGTGTACTTTTGACACTCTTTGTTTATCTTCTCGGACAGGGAGGAAGTATGCTTTTGACGTCTGTAGTTAATAGGCCGAAGCATGAGCCTTTTAATGGAACGACCTATCCTGTTAAGACTGTTCCAAATTGGATCAAATTAACAACTGCTGAATACAAAATGTCATACGACGATATTCCGTCTGAGAAAATGATGGATACTCCAAAGTATGATGCTGATGATTTCGAAACTTTTTTTTCAGACTTACAATGGAATGACCCTCTGAGAAACACGAAAGTGACTTATAGTGTTCCCTATATGGGGGATTACAGTTTGGACTCTACTGAATACAGTGGAAGTCATATTGGCGTTGATATAAAAATTCCAATGAGAACTCCTATTTACGCTATCGCAAACGGAGTTGTTATTAAATCTGCAAACATCACAAGTGGGTATGGGCGACATATAGTTTTACAGCACAATAACTTCCCTACTCTTGATGATGACGATGACACTACAACTTATTATTCTGCGTATTGTCACATGGACGAGCTGTTGGTTTCTGAAAATGATGTTGTCGAGAAAGGAGATTTGATCGGTTATTCGGGACAAACCGGTACTGCCACAACTCCACACTTGCATTTCCAAATTGATAATGACGAATCTGATTGGCATCCATTTTGGCCGTTTACATGGCAAGATCAGCAAAATGCCGGCGGATTGAGCTTCTTCGAAGCTGTGAACAAGGGTCTTGGTCAAGAGGCTGCTATAACTGCTTCAGTTAATCCAATGGAATACGTTCAAAAATATTTAAACTCTTCAAAAGCCAAATCAAGCAAAAAAACTACGACTTCAAAAACTTCTACAAAAACAACGAAAACAACCAAAAGAACTACAACTGAAACTACAAAAAATGATTCAACCAGAGAAGATATAGAAGAGGAAAAAGAGGACCCCGCATTATCAGTGCTAAAATTTACTTTGACTGCAGGAGATTCTTATACGACTGACGATACTTTTTATGTCAAAGTGAAAGCAATAGACGGCAATGGAAATACTTACAGAAAAAATATTAACGGCACAGCAAAGTTGTCTCTGGAAAATGAACTTGGATCACTGTCCAAGGAGTATATCTCAGATAGCGACTTTGAAAATGGCTCAGTAAAAGTTTCAGTTAAAAATTTAGAAGAAGGTACTGATAGAGTTGTTTTGAAATATGGAGATGAGGTTTATTATTCTGATTATTTCACAGTTCAACTTTCATTGGAAAAAGCTGTTACAGAACCTGTTGTTATAAGATCATTTAGTGATGTTGCGAAAGCGCATACAAATTATAAAGCCATTAGATATCTTGCTGAGAATGGTGTAATTGCAGGTTATGATGACGGATCTTTTAAGCCAGGAGTTACTGTGAATAGAGCTGAAGCTCTAAAAATGATTTTAGTTGGTATAGATGCTGCGACTGAAATCGACGAGTTATCATTCAAGGATGTCAAAAAAGCTGATTGGTACTACAAATATATTTCAACAGGGTACCTAAAAAAGATCGTAAGTGGATATGATGACGGATCTTTTAAACCTGAAAAAACAGTAACAAGAGGTGAATTCCTAAAAATGCTTTTTGTAGCCATGGACGTGAGTCTTCCTTCAACTGTTAGAGAAGATCCTTATTTGGACGTAAGCAAAGATTCTTGGTACGCTCCGTACTTCCAATATGCGAAAAAGCATGGAATCATAGACAGTAATCTTCGTGCAAGACCTGACGTTGAAATGACAAGAGCCGAGGTTGCCGAAGCGATGTACAGAGTTATGATGGACTAAATTGAAATGGTACGCGCGACAGGATTCGAACCTGTGACCTTTGCCTTAGAAGGGCATTGCTCTATCCAGCTGAGCTACGCGCGCACGGTGATTTTCAGCGGGCTAAAGGATAAATATTATTAGATCATAAATCAAGTGAATTGCGCTTTGGAGATAGTTTATATACAATGATCGGGTGATTAATAAATACTAATAATGCTTTTAAGAGAAAACGAAAAAATACTGAAAGTTTACAGACATCATCCCACTCCTTTTGTATTGAGTATGTTAAAAGTTATAGCAGGATCTTTTCCTTTTTTTATACTGCTTTATTTTATGAAAGACTCGGTTTCCTCAGGGACTTTTTGGGGACTTCATGTTTTGATTTTTGTAATTTTTTCTTTGATATTAATTTACAAGGCGTTGATGTATTGGTTGGATAGATTGATCGTTACGAATATCAGGATTGTTCATGTTGACTGGAAATATCTTACTATACGCAATGAATATGAAGCTGATTTAAATGATATCCAAGACATAATTACAAAAGAAAAAGGGTTTCTCTCACACTTTTGGGTTTTTGATTACGGTGAATTTAAACTCCAAACCGCTTCAAATCGTTCTATAATATTTTTTGATCAAGCCCCAGATCCAGAGGGAATAAGACAATTTGTTTACAGCTTAAAACCTAACAACCGATGATAATACGTGATGATGATAACGGGACAATGAAAAGTGCTTCAGGTTACGGTGGCACTTTCAGTGATGATGGCAATTCAGGTGGTGGAGTTGTTTCCTGTGAAAAAAAAGATTCTGATAATTCAGTCGATGACAGACTAATAACTCCGGTCCAAACCGATAATAATTATTTTGAAAACAAATTGAGACCTGTTGTTTTGGATGAATATGTCGGGCAATCAAAAATTAAAAAGAATTTGGGCATCTCAATTAAAGCATCAAAAAAAAGAAAAGAACCGTTGGAACACGTGTTGCTTCACGGACCTGCAGGTCTTGGGAAAACCACTCTTGCAAATATCATAGCTCATGAAATGGGGGCTAATATAAAAATTACTTCAGGACCGGCTTTGGAGAAACAAGGAGATCTTGCCGCGATACTTTCAAACCTCGGTGAGTTCGATGTTTTGTTTATAGATGAAATCCATAGAGTAAAACCAGCTGTAGAAGAGATTTTATATACAGCTATGGAAGATTTTGGGATCGATATAGTTCTGGGGAAAGGCCCTTCCGCAAACAGTATTAGAATTAATCTGCCTAGATTTACATTGATAGGTGCTACTACAAAAGTGAGTATGTTGTCGTCCCCATTAAGAGATAGATTTGGTCATAACTATAAGCTCGATTTTTACTGCCTTGATGATATTAAAAAAATCGTAAAAAGATCTGCGGAAATTTTGGATGTAACTGTCGATGAAGACGCCGCTTCGGAAATAGCAAAATCCTCCAGACAAACCCCTCGTATTGCAAATAGATTACTTAAACGTGTGCGTGATTATGCTGATTACAAAGATTCCGGAATTGTGAATTTAGAAATAGCAAAAGAGGCTTTAACCGCTCTTGGAATAGATGAAATCGGCCTTGACCAAGTTGATAGAGAAATTTTGAAATCAATAATTCATAAATTCGGAGGAGGGCCTGTTGGCATAAATACAATTGCTGCTACAACTTCCGAAGAGGAAGAAACGATAGAGGACGTGTACGAGCCGTATTTATTGAAACTTGGAATGATTGAAAGAACTCCCCGTGGAAGAATCGCTACTCCTCACGCATACGACCACCTTGGGATTGAAAAATCTCCAACTTTATTGTAGGATTCTTCTGCTTTTAATTGTCTTTTAATTTAAATGATATGAAAAAAATTTTGTTAGCTATTTTTGTTGTCTTTACTCTTGTTTCTTTTAGCGGATGTAATTTATTTTCAAAAGAAGGTTCTGCTCAAACTCTGACAGGAGTATTGTCTGAGCAAAGCTACGGGGATCAATACAGTGGAACTCATCTTGTCACAGATGATGATGGAAATGTTTTCGCAGTAAATAGTGTTGTCTTGAATTTGTCTTCCAGTGAATACGTTGGAAATAAAGTGAAAGTACAGGTCGAATATGATGAAAAAAATGATCTTTATAATATCGTTGGTGTGAGTGTTTTGGAGGTTTTGAATGGTTATCAGGGTTCTGCTGAGACTGTGAATTATATGAACGAAGTGCTTGGGTTTAGGCTCCAGCATCAAAGTGATTGGCAGATTTTTAATGACCCTGATGGCATAAGGATAGTTATTCCTGCAAGTGATGCTATAGACTCCCCTGTCGCTGTTGATCCTGAAACTTTTGCAGTAGTTCGATATACCGGGAATGCAGATGATTTTTTAACGGCATTTTCTCTTTCGGCTGATAATTTTGACGCAAAAGATTCAATTATAGGAGACGACCAACTTCAATCTAAAACTTACACTCATAAAAATAGAGATTTGATTTACGTCGTATTCAGTAGAGAATCTTACGTTTATGTTCTATCCTTCCCAGAAAGCAGTACAAAATTCTACGACGTCTTGAACTCATTTAGATTTATTCCTATTAATGATGCCGTGACGGTAACTCCTGAAACTACTGATTCTGCTACTTCTAGTGCTGGTGATGTAATTCCAAACATTGTTGATACTGCTAATACAATTACTAATACCGCTTCTAATATCAATTCCGTCGAAATTCCATCCAATACAGTTTCCAGCTCTGGAAACTATGATTTTACTAAATTTTCTGAATTTCAAAGTTCGGTTTATAACTTCAAAGCAAAATATCCGGATTTGTGGTATTACGACGGGACTTATAGAGAGAGCGGTGTTTTGACTCAATATAGATTCAGCGACAAGCCTGTCGACGAAACCAATTCTTTCGCTTCCTTGAAATTATTAAGCGATAAAAATCTACCTTCAGGCTCTGCGATGAATTTTCCAAATGGAAATGGAGTAAAAGTCTCTTCAGGTAATCAGGTTAAATTTTACGTACAAGTAGATGGTAAAATTTATCTTGTAGAAGGCTTAGCTGATATCGCTGATAGTTTGGAAATGATTGCGGCAAGTATTGAAAAAGCTGAGTAAGAATACTTCGCCAAAAACTCTCAGTATACATTTAAGAATATCAACATTTTGTCGTTGAATTTTGTTATTGACGGCTAGTTTTTAGCACTCTATAATAGAGAGTGCTAATACCACCAAACCTGTTATTGTAAAGTCGAAGTAAATTACGCTCATTCAAGAAACTCGTTAAATATGATAGAATGGTATGAGTAAACTTAAGAAAAATAACCAATACAAATGTTTGAATCACAATTTGAAAAATTTACAAAAGAGGCTAAGCAGGCACTAATCGTAGCGCAAGAACAAGCCAGGGATTCCGGGCAGAACTATGTTGGAACCGAGCACATTTTGATAGGTGTTTTATCGCAAGATAATTCACTCGGAGCTTCTATTTTATTTAATTTCGGAGTTTCAATTCACAATGTTGAATTAGTCCTGAAATCTGTCGGTAGAATCGGAAAAGTTCAAGGTCCTCGAGGACAAGTTGGAGGGCTTTCCGAATATGCTAAGGCTGTTATAGAAGAAGCTGTCAAAATAGCTCACGAATACGGACATAGCTTCATAGGAACTGAGCATTTATTGTATGGCGTTGTTTCTCAGGATAACACTGCGGCAACCGTGATTTTGGAAAATATGAAAGTTAATTCAAATGATGTAAGGGATAAAATTTTGGATATTTTCGAAAAATCCAGAGCTCCTGACGATGATGGTGATGAAGTCCAAGGATTTGCTCCCGGACAAAAGGGTAAAAAGAGCCCAAACGCTATGAATCCTCTTGAGTTGTTTTTGAGCGGATTGCATGGGGTTCTTGCCGCAGGGCAGATGAATCAGAAAGATCAGATGAATGACGCATATCAGCACAAGACTGGAAAAAAGAGCGAGTCGAAGACTCCCGCTTTGGACTACTTCACATCTGATTTAATTGAAGAAGCGAAACAAAAGAAATTGAGCCCTGTGATCGGACGCAAGAAGGAGATCGAACGTGTTATTTCAATTCTTTGCAGAAAGACGAAGAATAATCCTGTTTTGATCGGTGAACCTGGAGTTGGTAAGACTGCTGTCGCAGAAGGACTGGCTCAAGCTATCGTCACTGAAGATGTTCCTGAAAACATGTTGGATAAGAAAATTCTCGCTTTGTCGATGACTTCGGTCGTCGCCGGCACGAAATATAGAGGTGAATTTGAGGAGAGAATGAAGCAAATCGTAGATGAGGCTTCGGCACAGGATAATGTAATTCTTTTCATTGATGAATTGCATACCGTGATCGGCGCTGGAAGCGCTGAAGGATCGCTGGATGCTGCTAATATTTTGAAGCCTGCCCTATCTCGCGGCAAGCTACAAATGATCGGTGCTACAACTACAAAAGAATATAGAAAACACGTTGAATCGGATGCTGCGTTGGAACGCAGATTCCAGCCTGTGATCGTAGACGAGCCGAGTGTAGAAGATTCGCTTTTGATGCTTCATGGTTTGCAAGAATCTTTTGAAGATCATCACAATTTGTTGATCACTGACGAGGCTCTCGAGGCTGCTGTTAAATTATCTAAGAGATATGTAAATGATAGATTCTTACCGGATAAGGCTATCGATTTGATTGATGAGGCTTGTTCTTTGAAGCGCATTAAAACTACAAATGTAGACACTTCAAAAATTAAAAAATTACAAAAGAAATTAAAAACTATCGTTGATAAAAAAGGCGAATGTGTTTCAAGACAGGACTACGAACAGGCCGCCGAGCTGCGCAATCAAGAAATCGAAATTGCGAAAGAAATCGACGCACAGAAAAAAGTTGTTTTGCCACGCAATAAGAGGAAAAAGGTCGATCAGGATGACATTGCGAATGTTATCGCTGTGATGACCGGAATCCCTGTGAATAAATTAGTGAAGGATGATGTCGAGAAGTTGCAAGGCCTTGAGGATTCGTTGAAAAGACGAATCATCGGCCAAGATGA
>Ga0116172_10001922_pt1 | contig 18539 bp, 14 predicted proteins | sample AD_UKC083_MetaG_FD_89799 | JGI IMG/M metagenome (GOLD analysis project Ga0116172, IMG submission 89799) | Active sludge microbial communities of municipal wastewater-treating anaerobic digesters from USA - AD_UKC083_MetaG | ecosystem: Engineered > Bioreactor > Anaerobic > Digestate | place: USA... | reverse complement strand
CGTACTGTCAAATCATCTATTTTATCCGTTGAAACATAGGACAGCTCAGGTGATTTAAATGAAGTGTAAATTAAATCATCAGCTGTAATCTTTTTCCCATTGTCCCAGTATTGATTATCCTTTAATTTTATTGTGTAAATTAAACCATCCTCGGATACCGTCCAAGTATCGGCAAGATCCGGTACGATCGCACCGTATATATCATATTTGAAAACACCGCGGTAAATGAGGTCTGACACAGTTCTTTCAATATAGGTATCGGCTTGATTAGGAACAAAAGACTGAGGCTGCCCTACAACTCCTTCTACATAAGCAGGAGTCGGCAATATAGCAAGCAACAGCGATTGTAGGTAGAAAAAAATACTTCTAATTATGTTCATTTCAGGATAAATTCTATCAAAAATTGCTATAATTTGCTAAATTACGGATTTTATTGGTAAAATACCTAAGATTTTTAATTAAAAGTTTGATTTATTATTCCGTGGATTTTACGGCCCTATCGTCTAACGGCTAGGACACCAGGTTTTCATCCTGGCAATCGGGGTTCGATTCCCCGTAGGGTCACCAACGAAAGCATGTGTCAGTCCGTAGGATTGGCACATGTTTTTGTTTATTATTTATAAGGGGAATCGAATATAAGAGTGTCAGATTCACTGCTATCACAATCGTCGTTAAAGTATGAATCCTTGGAATCGGGATGCTTGTAATAGTAGTAACTCATCCGGATTTGTTTTTCCAATTCAACAGTTGCACTTGGCAACAACAGACTATTCGGTCATAGTTCTTTCTTTCTGTAGATTTTCCTAAATTTTGCCACAAAATGGGTTGTGAACATACAAAGATGCCTATATAATTGAGCCGTGAAACATTTTTTAGAATCAAGTGAACAATGTCCATTGTCTAAATCAATTATTGATTTGGCTAACGCCATTGATGGAGAAAGTTTTTATTTCATACTTCAGCTGTTGAAGTGGATAAATAAAAATATAAAGTATCCGCAACCAGCGAACATAGAGAAAAACGATATTTTCAGAAAGAGAACCGCTACTCAAATCATAGAAGATGGTCATGCAACGGGCTGCTCTGATTATGCTATTGTTTTTATAGCAATCGCAAGAGCAAAGCATATACCCACTAAATATGTTGAAGTAATCTCTAAAGATTATTTTGAAGATACCGATCTAAACAGAGTTAGGGGGCACGTATTTGCTGAGTGCTTTATAGATAAGGAGTGGTTTGGCATTGACCCAATGGCAGGTGTTATTAAATTCAATACAAAGTATCCCGGGTATGTAGTGTATGCGAAGGGACTTGATTCTTGGGACTTGGGTATATTTGATATCGATAGTATGCGTGTGAAGTTCAAAGAATTTGCAAACCAGTACAAATCGAAACATATAAGTTAGAAGATCCTGTTAAGGATAATTCCATACCTACATAGGTAATATAGTTGTTTAAGTAGATCCATTCTCCCGTAGGGTCACCAACAAAATTTACTTCTTTTCTTCTTCCACAATCTTATCATTCTTATTTTCTTTAGCTTCTTCAATTATTTCGAACTTCTTCTTCGCTTCCTTTGGAATAAAAACTTCGTCCTCCTTGTTCTTCTTAAAAACCTTTTGAACGTAAGTATCTTTTTTAGGAATCCATTTTATGTATTTTTGATTTTGTGTTTGCATAGTGTATCCCCCTTGTAAATCTATTTTACATAAAATATGTCATAAGTAAAAAATGACAAAAAATAATTGCTATAATAATTTTATGGGTTTTGTTAAAAAACACCTAACTACTATTCTTATTACAACAGCAATGTTGTTAGGTTTGTTTATCAGAATATATAAAATTGACTTTGGACTTCCGCTCATATTTATTGCTGACGAAACTGATATATACGACGAAGTAATAAAATTTTCCCTAAATTACAAATTTATTTTAAGAGACGGAAGTATCAATGATTTTGCACCTCCTACGTATGTATACGGTATGTTCCCTACATATTTCCTGACAATATGCACAATGATCTTGAATAAAACTGCATCGGTATTTAGTTTCCACATAGACTTTCACTTCTACCATATCTATCTAAGATTAATTACAGCTTTATTTTCTCTTTCTATTCCAATATTTTCTTATCTTATTTACAAAGAAATTTTTGAAAGAAGTAAAGGTTCATTATTAGCGATTCTTTTAGTTTTGTTTAATTGGAAGTTGATAGTGTATTCCAGATATCTAAATCAAGATATCTACCTAACATCTCTCGTAACAATGTCGTTATTTTTGTTCATTAAATATTTAAAATCCGATAAAACGAGGGTTAAAATAACGTATCTGATTTTATCTTCCGTTGCTTTAGGATTTGCTACCGGCACCAAGATTACCGCCCTACTTTCAGCTCCGATGATTATTGGTGTAATTATAATGAGAAAAAGAACAAAAGATGTTTTACCATTTATAATTGGGGTAATTTTATCTTTCTCGATCTCAAATCCATTTTCAATTATTAATTTTCAATCCTTCATATCCAGGGTTATAGCAATGAAAACAAGAGAAGCAGGTGCAGTATTTAGCTCGGTAAATCTAAACCCACTAAAATATTTCTACGGATTAAGCAACATAATGACACCGCCTGTTTTTATGTTGGGTTTAATTACCATAATTTTTCTATCAATCAGATTTTTAAAAAATAAAGAATTGAAAAAATTAGAAACAGAAGAAATAACCCACATTTTTTTAATTGGTAATATTTTTATTTACATACTTTTTTTTAGCTTGAATAAAAGATTAGTAGAAAGATGGGTGTTACCTATCACCCCGATTTTTATCATTTACTCCGCATATGGCATTTACTCTCTTGAAAAGTTAGTTACCTCTAAACACACACAAAACATTCTTAAAATTTCATTACTTTTAATATCCTTTTCCTTCTACGCTATTTATATGCTAATGTTCTTTAAACAATTAAATATCGGTGATACAAGACTATCTGCATACAACTGGACTATCAATTACTTAAACCAATCCCAAAATAAAGAATTAAAAATCTTAGTATATACGAATAAGGGTAGAGATCCTTTTGCAAATATTAAGAATTGCGACGTGCAGATGTTCCATGTGTATGAGTCAGGAGATGCTGAAAATTTCAGACCTAAAAACCCTAATGATTATGATCTTGTCATTACCTACTCAGATATGGAAGATAATTATAAAAATTCGTACGTATCAGAAAAATATCCTGACTACACGAATTCATGGATAAACTTTGAAAAGGAAATCGATAACACGCAAAATTTCTTGTTATTAAAAAGCTTTGAAACAACTAAATTAGATTTAATGGGGTTATCTAACATTTATATTTATCAAAAAGTTAGTGACTGATTCGATATCTCTTTTTTACAAAGAGACACAAAAAAACCATTCCTATAAAAGACGCTAATATACTGAAATAGAATAATTTTGGTACAAATTTTATTACAACATCAACGTCTCCTGAAGGCACGTCAAATGCCAAAAAGGTATTTTCGGTATCTTCATTTTTATACACACTTCCGTTTATTTTAATGACCCATCCCGGATGATTATTTATAAATGTATTTATTCGTTGAGGTGAGTTAGATTTTATTTTAAAATAATACTTTCCTTCTAAAGCCTCTTCTTTTAAGGTAGTGCCGTCATAGTTTTGCAAAGAGGAGTGTACATCAAATTCTTTTTTTATAACCCCATCGCTACCTATTACACCGACTAGACCTAATTTATCAAGTTGAGTTAAATCTATTTCGGAATTCCACTGCTTCGAAGTTTCTTTGAAACCCATGGTCTTTGTTAGTTTAGTTCTTACTGTAGGGTTATATTGGCTATATCCCAGGACACCCCAACTTTTGAGGTACAGACCTAAGTTATATTCTGTATCTTTGGAAAAAATAGCTATTCGTCTGTTTTCATATTCCTTCGATACCTCTACAACATTCTTATTGTATAAACTATCTATGTTTTCATCATATTTTTTGACAATGTTATGTCCAAAATAAAAAAGGTCGAAGGTAATTACTATAAATAAAAAATATTTTATTAATAAACCAGCTCCTTTCTTAATAAATAAGACCAGCAATACGGCAAATAATGTTAAAAATAGCAGGATTAACCATATATAGAACTGATTATCAAATTGTATAGCTCTGTTTTTTACCTGTTGAATTATTATCGATGACTTTTTGTCCCTGAAAAAAGAATACGTTAGTTGAACCAAGTAAATTAGCGGGACTAATATAATTGAAAAATTTTTGGGTGCTCTTGTATTTTTTGTAATATTCGGATTGTTCATAAAGTAAGCCACAGAGATAGATAAAGAAAATACGAGAAGAATCACAGACCTGCCCCAAAATCTGAATGAACTTACAACAGGTATGTTTAAATTATTAATAAAAGGAAGATAGTTTATAAATCCTAAAATTAAAAAAGCTAGAACACATAAATTAATAAACTTTTTTAATTTAGGATCCTTAATTAAAAAATACCCAAAAAGCCCCACAATTGCGGAAGTAACACCGACATAAATATAAGTTTCATGAATCTGATAATCACTGCTAACAGTGTTCCATTTATAATCCTTACCATATCCAAAAATATAGGGGTAAATTAAATTTACAACCATTAGAGGGTTATAAGAACCATCTGTGTAAGTAATTCCGTTGTTATACCTGTTCCCTCTCAGATATGATTGATAAGTAGGTAGAAGTCTCGGTAATGAGATGAGAAAAGTAGCAGCGATATATACAAGTATAATAGGTAGATACTTTCGCATATTCCTCAAATCTATTTGAGTGATTGAATACAGACATATTGTAAGTATAAGTAGAAATACCATCTGATAGGATCCAAATGAAATCGCTACACCTGTTAGAAAAGCTAAAACAAAAGAAAAGTAAATATTTTTTTCATTAATCATCCTGTCGGTAATATAAATACTTAATGGTAGGAGATAGGCTGTCAGTGTCATTGAAAAATGCTGCTGATGGTATAAAAGAAAAAAGGAAAAATAATAAACCACTACCGCTGACAGGGACGATATTAAATCGATATTCTTTCTTTTTAACAAAAAAATTAAGCCTAAAGATCCAGCATAATAAAATGCAAAGTGAAGTAATTTATAAGAATTAAAAGGTCCGAAGATTATAATCGACAAGATATTGATAACACTGGTGTATGCATGCTCTGAATCGGTATAGATTGGATAACCTCCAAATATTCTTTCTGTCCAAAAAGGATACCTCCCCTCCTTAATCGATTCCCAAAGATAATGTCTTGCTGGAAACGAATATCTGACAGCATCTGGCCCTCCGATTATCTTATCGAAATTCATAACAGGTAAGAAAAATATTACGTAAAGTATAACCGGAAACAAAAAGACCAATAACTTACTGCAATTTGTATTTTTTTTCATTTTAAACAAATAATATCAAATAAAAGCGCCTCAATTAATTAGTTTTCCACATTATTATATGGAAACATACTTAACAGTTTTTGTTATTAATTTTACGACTAAATAAAGTTAAAAGTTATAAAATAAAAAACTAATTAGATGTTAGAGTCCCGCCTTCGAGATTTAAGACTTTATTAACCACAATCCCTTCCATAAAATACCTATGACGTTAATAAGAACATCCTTTCCGGAATAGTCTTTACATAGGTTTTTGGTGACTATCATTGGCTAAATATACCACTTGAAACCACTACAAACATAGAGTATAAACTATATATTCGGGTTTTCTTCGTATTATGATACAAGACATAAAAGCACCAATAACAGTCTATACAGCCTTTAACCACAAGAAAAACAAGGCTTTTCCGTATTTTTTAAAATGGGACGGAAGGGGATACAAAATAGAATCGATAAATCTGCATCATACCTACAGATCCGGCACTACCCTATTTCACGTCTTTTCTGTTTCAACCAAAACAATGTCTTTTAAATTGGTTTTAAACACCGATAATTTATTTTGGACGGTTGAACAAATATCAGATGGAATATCTTAAAGACCTGCCCTTTAATCCAAAAAGCCCGACAATAATGCACATAGATATGAATTCTTGTTTTGCTACCGTAGAACAACAAGCAAACAAAATGTTCAGAAATAAACCTATTGCGGTAGCAGCTTACAAAACAGACAACGGGTGTATAATTGCGCCTTCAATAGAGGCAAAAAAGCTGGGGATAAAGGTTGGAATGAGGGTAAAAGAAGGAAAAATGATATACCCCGGGCTTATTGTTCTTGAACCGGACCCTTGGAAGTATAGAAATGTTCATATTGAAATAAAAAATATTTTATCGACATATACAAATAAAATAACCCCGAAATCGATTGACGAGTTTGTGATTGATTTAGAAGGTTTTCCTTCAATGAAAAAAGGTGTAAATACTGTGGCCCTGGAAATAAAAGAAAGAATTAAAAAAGAAGTCGGGGACTATATTACGGTTTCCATAGGGATAGCCCCCAACAGATTTTTAGCAAAAACAGCCGCAGGATTAACAAAACCTGATGGACTGGATACCATAGGTTCAACCAATCATTTGGAAGTATTTTCAAAATTGGAACTTAACGAATTATGCGGAATAAAAACAAACAACATCGTGAGATTAAACAAAGCGGACATTTTTTCGGTTTTGGATTTTTATAACGCTTCTGCAAAGAAACTAAAAACGGCATTTAACTCTATCGTCGGATACTACTGGTATATGAGATTACACGGATGGGAACCCGACGACGTTATTTCTAACAGACAGAGTTTTGGAAATTCAGTAGCCTTACAGGGAAAATATGAAAAACCCGAAGAACTTTCACCCATTTTAATGAAACTAGTCCAAAAAATGTCAGGAAGGATGAGAAAGGCAGGATATTCGGCTCATGGGGTTCATCTATCTCTTTTATATAAAAACAGATCTTTTTGGCATCAGGGAAAAAGTGTAAAGGAAGATTTATTTTCAAACGGAGATATTTATAAAATTGCTTATAAAATACTTCTCCACTCTCCCTACAAACTTCCCGTACATACAATTGCTGTATCTTGCTTTAATTTGTCAAAAATAAAAAACAATCAACTTGATTTTTTTGATGACATTCAAAAGAAAAAACTTCTTACCGATGCTTTAGACGATATATCAGAAAAATGGGGAGATTTTGTTATCACTCCCGCGATGATGATAAATACAAAAGATTTAGTAAAAGACAGAATATCTTTTGGCGGAGTTAGGGAGTTGGAGGATTTAATTACACGTTAGGATTGGAATGCCCGCAAACTTTATCTAACTGCTCTAAAAGTGGTAGAATAAACAGAATGCGAGTCTACATAGGCTATAAATATAGAAATTTTAAAGACAAAGAAGAATTAAAAGTCCTTTTAGGTAGGATATCAGACGAACTTACATCTTTGGAACACAAAACATTTGTTCTGGGAAGAGATTTATTCCAATGGAAGCACCACACAAGTCCTTCAAAAAGTATTAAACCAATTCTGAGCAATATGCACAAAAATGATGTGTTTCTGGCAATTATAGAATGCGGAAACAAAAGCTCAGGACTTCTTTTTGAATCTTTTTGCGCAAAAATATTGGGAAAAAAGATAATCCTGGCTATAAAAAAAGGGGTAAACCCAAAACCATTCACTTACTTTTCCAAGGATATTATTGAATTTGAAAATTACGAAAATCTTCTTGTTTCCGTCAAAGAACGTTTCAAGGATTTATAAATATTTTCTGCCTTTTAATTTTTCTGGCATGTATTCCTGATCTGTTTTTCTAGCTTCTTTGCTGTGTTCATATTTATAATCTTTACCGTAACCAATTTCCTTCATAAATTTTGTAGGAGCGTTTCTGATCTCCAATGGGACAGGAAGATTCCCGTATTTTTCAACATCTTCTTTTACTTTTCCATAAGCAATATAAAGCTGATTAGATTTTGGAGCTTTAGCCATATAAGAAACAGCTTCTGCTAAAGCCAATTCACATTCCGGCATTCCGATAACTTCACAAGCCTTAAAAGCCGAAACAGCCAAATTAAGAGCATTAGGGTCTTCTAAACCTATATCCTCCGAGGCAAATCTAACCACTCTCCTTGCGATGTACAAAGGATCCTGCCCGGCTTCCAGCATTCTTCCCAACCAATAAAGAGCTGAATCAGGATCGGAACCTCTCATTGACTTGTGAAGTGCCGATATTGTGTTATAAAACTCCTCACCCTTTAAGTCGAACCCCAGGTTTCTTCTTTGCAAAGCATCCTCTACATTTTTCATTGATATTTTTTTAGAATCACTTAACTGAGCCGATATTTCCAAGACATTAATCCCAATTCTGGCGTCTCCATTTGAAGCAGTAATTAAAAAGTCTAAAGCATCGGGTTCGACCTCCACACCAAGCATTTTTTCAGCTCTTTTTAAGATTATTTCAAGTTCCCTAGGCGCGTGTTGGTAAAGTATCAGAACTCTGCACCTGGACATCAACGGATTTATAACTTCAAAAGACGGGTTTTCTGTTGTTGCACCAATAAATACAATACTTCCCTTTTCTACATGAGGAAGGAGAGCATCCTGCTGAGCTTTATTAAATCGGTGGATTTCATCTATAAAAACTATCGGAGTTTTTGTTTCTCTGCTTTCAGGCAAAATGCCCAACCCCCTCTCGTTGAAATCTTTCTTTTTTGGAATTATCTTTTCAATATCCTTTATGGATGTGTTTACCGCTGAAAATTCAAAAAAAGGCCTGTTAAGCTCGTTGGAGATTATTCTGGCTAAAGTGGTTTTCCCTGATCCCGGAGGTCCCCAAAATATTAAAGAAGGAAAAAAGTCCGTGGTTTTTGATTTTTCTATTAATGATTTTATAACCTCAATTATTTTATCTTGTCCTACAAAATCCGCTATTTTTGTAGGTCTTAGTTTTTCTGCCAAGGGTACGTGTGCCATCGTTACTCAATTCTACTCTCCCGGAGACTTCGCGTAAACTTCGGGTTTAATAAAAACCTCGAAATGTTAAAAAAAAAACAAATCAAGATTTTATTTTTTAGATGTATTCCAATAACAAACTCAATAGTCTATAATATCCAAGACCGTGTTTTGTGTGAGGGGGCGTAGCTCAGTGGTTAGAGCACCTGCCTTTTAAGCAGGGTGTCGTGGGTTCGATCCCCACCGCCCTCACCATAAAAATAGGCGGCAGTTCATTTCATTTGGATTGACGCCTGTTTTTATTATGCGGTGGGGTGAGAATGCCGGAGCGAACGAAGTGAGCGAGGCGGGGTCGCGTGCTTTACAGATTGTTTGAGCGAAAGCGAGATACAAGATGTTAAGACAGGTGACCGATCCCCACCGCCCTCACCAATATAAAATTTACTGGAATGACAACCTAACCTGCACGTGTAAAGAGACATAACCAAACTAGTCTGTCTTTAATTTTCTATATTATCGACTGTATAATAATCACCGTAATTATCTATATACTTTCTGCTTTCCAACTTAGCTTTTAATTCAAAGTCTTCCCCGCTATCAGACTTAAAACTATAATTATATGTTGAATTATTAATCGGATCTTCATACAAAATATACATTTTATCTAATACCTTACTATCCTCACCTTTTGCAAATCTAATGTATCCCTTACCCACCCTGTTGCTAAGTACATAACTATTGGATTCCTCAACTTTAAAAGATACTTTCTTCTCTCTTAAAACATCGGACATATAGTCTAAGGCTTTCACCCTGGATTCATCTCTGCCTTCTTTTAATATTTCAGAAAATCTAAAAGGATTTAATCCGAAAAACACGGAGACAAAAAATATCCCCAAGGATTTTTTCCAGTCACTATCAAAACTTATCGTTTTTGAAGGATTCTCTTCAACCAGCCACTTTTGATTTATTTTAATCGCATAAAGCCCGATTAGTAGCAACACACCTCCGTAAAACATGATAAATTGAGAAAATCCTTTTGAAAATAATTCGGAAGATCTAATATCCATAAACCAAAATAAATATACTAGAATAATTCCGATAATATATCCGAGTCGTAAGTACTTATATTTTTTATTAAAACGGGTAAATACAAGAATCCCAAACCCAAACAAAGGCAATATCAACGAGGTATATTGATGATACCAAGCAAGCCCTGTGCCGATAACCCCAATGGTGACTAAGATAAAATAATCAATAAATAAATTATACTTTCCCTTTTTTGCAATAAGATCAAAAACAAAGAATAAAAGGCCTAAAAACGCTACAATAGAATATGAAACTATGCTTTCAGCGGTGGAATCCATATTAAGTTCATTTTTATAATTAAATCTTTTTATAAAACCCAAAAGTGACTGGTCGGCAGCGCCCAACCCACTGGATTGAGCAGAAACATCCTTTACAATGAATTTTGCATAATAATAATTGATATCTTTTCTAACAAAATGTTCCGCAAGTAAAGACAAACTAATAACCGTAATTCCAGCAATCATTACTAAATTAAATTTTTTCCTCAATATTCCATAAAGAACTATAATTGCCGGACTTATTTTGGTAATTATTCCCAAACCCAAGCTAACACCTCCTGCCAAATATTTATTTTTATAAAAAGCATATAAACCTAAAGTAAATATAGCTAATATAAAAACGTTAAACTGCCCGTCTGAAAAAGTGAATCTTAGCGGATAGAATATCAAACTCAAAAGAAGCATAAGCCAGAAACGATAATCAATTTTTCCTAAAAGCATCTTATTTATCAAAAATATTGATAAAAATAGCAGGATTGAGTTTATGACAGTAAATATAATTTTTGCTAAATAAAACGGGATTAATGTTAAAGGCCAAAAAAGCAATAAAGAGGCCGGAGGGAAATAGTAGGGATAAATCGGAATGTAGTTTGAATATGGGTGCATTCCGTACTTCATGACTGCCTTTCCAACGTAGTAATAAACATGAAAATCAGTAAGTGTGAGTTTAGTAAAAGATTTTAGCATTAACTGGCCAAGTGCGAAACCGCATAATATAACGAGAATCCATTTAAACAGATTTTTAAAATCAACCTTCTTCATTATGTAAAAATTATATCGCAGAAGTAATCGTTTGCCACTTTTAACAAAAATCATTGTTTGAAAATAAAAATACTGCTAACATTTGTTTTATGAAATTACAAAATAAAACTGCCATAGTAACCGGTGCCTCAAGCGGGATCGGTTTAGGGATTGCAAAACTTTTTCTCGAAGAAGGCGCTAATGTTGTTTTTTCTGATATCAACGAGGAAATTGGAAATAGCATAGTTTCCGAGCTTGGAGAAAGAGCAACCTTTCAAAAGTGTGATGTTTCCAAATCTGAGGAAGTTTATAAATTAGTTGAAGATACAGTAGCCAAATATGGAAAACTCGACATTATGGTAAACAACGCAGGAATTGGCGGTTCAGGTGGGATTTTAGAATGTACGGATGAAGGATGGAAAAAGGTTATTGATATCAATCTTTCAGGAGTTTTTTATGGAACCGGTGCAGCCGCAAAAGCTATGAAAGCAACGCAAACAAAAGGGTCTATTATTAATATGGCGTCAATTCTGGGTCTTGTGGGATTACCGGGATCTATAGCATATTGTGCCGCTAAGGGAGGGGTTTCCAATTTAACTAGAGCTTCTGCACAGGATTTGGCATCATCGGAAATAAGGGTTAATGCTATTGCCCCGGGTTTCATTGAAACAAATATGACTAAGGGTGTATTACAAGACGAAACTTTCAGCAATATGATTAAAAAAAACACTCCGTTGGGGTATGTCGGGGATACGAACGATATAGCTCAAGCTGCTTTGTATCTTGCATCCGAAGATTCCGGATATGTTACAGGTATAATTCTTCCGGTGGATGGCGGCTGGACTTGTAGGTAAAACCCCACAAGCCCTACTTTTTTTCTAGTTTATAGAAAATAGAGGGACCAAAATACATACCGGCTCCGATTTTTTGCATAACTTTTTCCAAAAATAATAGAATTTTGGAAGGTATGTATTTTTTGAAAAACGGATGCCTGAAGTTTGAAACGGAAAGCTTTTTTTCTACCTTAAAACCACAATTATTTAATATCTCTTCAACTCTTTTAGGATGATGGTTTAAAAAAGTAACATCTTTTGTTGCCACGCTGACCGGGTTTTTGCTTAAATAACCAAAGTTTCTCTTAATCACATTACTCACTAAAGATTTAAAATGGATCTTGTTTGCCACCTCCAAAATAAACACTCCGTTTTCGTTCAATATTTCCCTTATTTGCAAAAAAACCTTTTCGAGGTCATCTAAATGATGCGAAACCCTTATCATCGTCACAAAATCAAATTTCTTATCTACCAGGGAGCTAATCTCGTTTACATCTCCGTTGATTGTAGTTATTTTTATACCTAATTTCTCAGCGTTCTCTTCAGCTGTTTCCAAAAGTTTTTTAGAATAATCAAAAACGTAAATAGTACCAAATCTTTTTTTAAAAACAGGCAAGAGGCGGCCAAAACCACCGCCTACATCTATTACTTTTTTATCTTCGTCATAGTTATTGGGGAGCAATCTTTCTAAAGCAATAAATTCGGACGCATTTTCATAATCTCTCCCTACCCAATATTTAGTGTAGTCGTAATTTTTATCGTTATAGTCAGCAAGAACCATACCTCATATCGTACATTAAATAATTAAAAATTAAAAATGGGCAAAAATTTATTTAAAAAGTGAAAATATAACAATGAAAACATAAACTGCGGAACAGCGGAATAGTGAAATATCGAAAAGAAGATATGAAAATAAAAACAGAACGAAGAAGACATAACGAAGAAGGCGGCGCGTAAACGCGCCGCCTCCTACTAATAAACTAAGTTATTAAGTATTTCCCTAGCTTAAAAAGATTATCTTCTGAAACTTCTTTCAGGTCTTTCTTCTTTTGGTCTAGCGATAGAAACTACCAAGTTTCTACCTTCATACTCTTTCTCGTTCATATCAGAGATTGCTTTTTGAGCTTCTCCGTCATCTTCTAATTCGACGAATCCGAAACCTTTACTTCTTCCGCTCATTCTATCGAATATGATCGAAGCTGATAATACGTTCCCATAAGCTGAGAACATTTCCCTTAAAGCATCATCATTAACGCTGTAAGGTAAATTACCTACATATAATTTGGTCAAACTAACACACCACCTTCCGAAAAAAAAACAATACATTTTTAGTCTCTCTAAAATGGGAAATACTTTTAAGGTTGAAACCGAAAGCTTTCGAACATCTGCAAGAGAACAAAAGAATTATAACATTACTTTTGATTAATAGATAGTATCTTTTTTAATCCGTAATCGATACCTAAATCTGTTCTTCAGTATTTGCTGAGTTTTCTTCTGTTATGTCGTTAATAAGTTCCGTCGGTTTTATATTTTTCAATATCCAAAAGGAGCAAATAATAAATATAATTACTATAAAAAATAAAGGATTGAACAATGATTTTATTTTTTGCATACAGATTATTTTTGGAAAGAAAATTTTACTTATCGGTCTGTGACACTTTCTCTTTTATCTTAGTTGCTTTTCTTCCTATCCTATTTCTCAGGTAGTATAGTTTTGCTCTCCTGACTTTACCCTTTTTCATTACTTTAACTTTTTCTATATTTGGTGACGAAAATGGGAATATTCTTTCCACGCCTACACCATCTGCACCGATTTTTCTTACCGTAAATGTTTTGGAAACACCAGAACCTTTTTTTGCTATCACAATACCTTGGTAAGGCTGTGTTCTTACTTTATCGCCTTCAATTATTTTATAACTTACTCTGATCGTGTCACCTACATTGAAATCGGGCATTCTTTCCTCATCTTTTTTAACTTCCTCGACACCCTCCAGTTCTTCCGAAATATTCTCTTCCACAACTTCCTCGTCACCGGTTTCCTCAACATTTTCATTTTCCTCAACATCTTGGGATTCTTCGGAAATCTTGGATGATTTTTCCTCGGAAACGGTTTCATCAGCTTTTTCTATTTCAATATTTTCCGACTCAACAGCTTCTTCTGAAACTTTATTTTCATCCAATTCCTCTTTACTTGTTTTTTTTGAAGATTTATCTTCTTTTATTTTTTCGTCTTGTGACATAAGCTATGGAAGAGTATCAAATTTTACAAAACAATTCAATTATTTCTTCGAAGCCTTTACCGCAACTCTTTTATCTACATCTATAACCAAACCTTCTTTTCCGGCTTTAACCAGAACCTTCTCACCTTTGATAAGCTCTCCCCTAATTATTTTATCCGACAGAATATTATCTAATTCTCTCTGAATTAATCTTCTTAAAGGTCTGGCGCCATACTCTTCACTGTAACCCTTCTCAGCTAAATAAGTAATTGCTGATTCACTTACTTCAAGTGATATTCCCTGCTCTGTTAAAAGTTTTTTAGTCTTTTCCACTAATCTTCTTGTTATTTCTTTAGTATCTTCTTTACTTAAATTGTTAAACATAACAATCTCATCTATTCTGTTTAAGAACTCAGGCCTGAAAGAATTCTTTAATATCTCAGTAATCCTGGTAGAAATCTCTTTTTCAGACTCTTCCTTTTCTTTCTTAGAACCTTTATCAAATCCGATTTCCTGCCTTCTTAAAAAGTCGGAACCCACGTTTGAGGTCATTATTAAGATTGTGTTTTTAAAATCCACAGTTCTTCCCTTGCTGTCAGTAAGCCTGCCATCTTCCATTATCTGCAATAAAGCATTAAAGGTATCAGGATGAGCCTTCTCAATCTCATCAAGTAAAATCACTGAAAAAGGTTTTCTTCGGACTATGTCAGTCAACTGACCGCCTTGGTCATAACCAATGTATCCCGGAGGGGCTCCGATAAGTTTGCTTACTGAGTGTTTTTCCATGTACTCACTCATATCAAGTCTGACCATCATATCCTCGTCTCCATATAAAGCTTCAGCTAAAGCCTTAGCCAACTCCGTCTTACCTACCCCGGTAGGCCCGATAAATAAAAAGGCACCGATAGGTCTTTTTGGATCTTTTAATCCTGCTCTGGCTCTTCTTATTGCCTCGGAAAGCACAGAGATAGGTTTTTCCTGGCCTACAATTCTTTTACTAATAGTTTTTTCCAGATTTAATAATCTTTCCCTTTCCTCAATGTTCAAACTTTCCAAGGGTATGCCGGTAGCTCTGGAAATAACTTTATAAACCGCCTCGGAACCCACTTCGGCGGTTTCTTCCAGCTTAGTCTTGGTCCATATTTCCAAAAGTTCCGCTTTAACTTTTTCTAAATTCTCCACTTTTGCAACTAACTTGTTTTTCTCATCTGCAGGCAAATCTCTCTTTTTTATTTTTTTATTTAGGTCTTCAATTTCGTCTTCAAGGGTTTTTAAATTTTCAGGTTCCTTAACCTGAGACAATCTAACTAAAGCACACGCTTCATCTATAAGATCAATAGCTTTGTCGGGTAGAAATCTTTCACTAATATATCTATCGCTCATTTTTACAGCTGTTTCTATTGCCTCATCCAGTATTTTTACGTGATGATGTTTTTCATATCTTTCTCTTAACCCCTCAAGAATTTTGACGGTTTCTTCAGGAGTGGGCTCATCAACCATAATAGTTTGGAATCTTCTTTCCAGGGCTGCGTCCTTTTCAATGTATTTTCTATAGTCGTCAATTGTAGTAGCACCTACCATTTGAAGCTCGCCTCTTGACAGTGCCGGTTTCAAAATATTTGCCGCATCCATAGAACCCTCAGCGCTTCCCGCCCCGACTACAGTATGCAATTCATCTACAAAAAGTATTATCTGGCCGGAAGCTGTTATGACCTCCTGGATAATATCTTTTAGTCTTTCTTCAAACATTCCTCTGTGAGAGGTTCCTGCGACTATTGAGGCTATATCCAACATAAACACTCTTTTACCTCTTAAAGGCTCCGGTACTAAACCTTCTACGATTTTTTGAGCCAGACCTTCCACTATTGCAGTTTTTCCGACACCGGGGTCTCCTATTAAAACAGGGTTATTCTTAGTTCTACGGGATAAAATGTGTATGACTCTATCTATCTCATCTTTTCTTCCGATAACAGGGTCTAATTTGCCTTCCCTAGCCATTTTAGTCAAATCCTTACCGAATTTTTCAAGCTTGGAGGCTGTTTCGATGGTCTCGCGCATAACCTCTTCATAACACACTTCACAAAGGGCCATATAGACCTGTTTTCCGTCAACTATTCTTGTTATTGGTATTCTGGCGGGTCTTTCCCCGCATCTGTGACATAAAACCATACCGCAAATATTAGCACTCTATTCCTTAGAGTGCAAGACTTAATTTTGCACATCAATGATAACAAATAATTCTAATGCTCCCATACATCCCCTATAAAAGGTTTTGATTCTACGGGAACTTTTTTAATAAACAACTGGCCTGCCCTGACCATCTCATTTGATTGTATTGCCGCCCATTCCTCAGCCTGGTCTTCCCTAACCTCGCAAACGACCTCATCGTGGACTGTTAAAACAATAGAAGCATCAAAATTCTTCTCCTTTATTTTATCAGATAAAAACACTAAGGCGTATTTAATGGCGTCAGCATTGGTTCCTTGAATAGGATGGTTTTTTGCCTGTCTTTGAATATGAGATATCTTTCTCGTGTAATCGGGGTCGGTCGGATCCGGCTGAATATACCATCTTTTTCTTCCGGCGGGAGTAGTACTCCAACCTTTTTTCACTGCCTCATTAGAAACTTTTTCAAGATAATTTTTAACTCCCGGATATGATTTGAAATATTTTTCAAGGTATTCACGTCCTCTTTCCGGTGATATACCAAGCTGTTTAGCTAAGCTGGTCGGTCCTCTTCCATACATCAAACCAAAATTAATAGATTTTGCGGCAAATCTTTCGTTGGGGTATTTTTTAGCAAAGTCATCCGACATTTCAAGGCCAAACATCAAGGCGGCAGTGTTAGAGTGTACATCAACCCCTCTTCTAAAAGCATCAACCAAGTTAGGATCTCCTGATAACTCCGCCATAATTCTCATTTCAAAGGTAGAATAATCAGTGGTAACAAGTTTGTACCCCGGTTCAGGATTAAAACAGGATCTAAAAGGTGCGTTTTCCGATTGCCTGGGTATTTGTTGAAAATTGGGGTTATTGCAGGAAAATCTGCCTGTTGCAGCCCCCAATTGGTTAAATTCGGGGTGAATTCTCTTAGTTACGGGGTTAATTTTTGAGAGAAGATTTTCACCGAAGGCGGACACTAATTTTTCATACCCTCTATATTCCCTTAAAATTTTAACCGTGGGATTGTCGCAAAGCTCTAAAATTCCGTCTCCCGTGGAGGGAAGGTTCAAATGCATTTTATTATTGAATAGATCCATTAGCTGAACCTGGCTATTTATATTTATAGAGTCTCCGATATTCCCGAAAAGGTCCACAGTATTTGATTTAAATAGAGGTCGTATTTCCTGTTGAAATTTTTTTGCTAACTCGTCCCGTTTTATTGAGAGGTCGTTAATCAACTGCCTCCATCTTTTAACATCTATATGTACTCCCTTTAATTCCATATCACCCACTACCCTGGTTGTAGCAAATTCTAATTTAGCTATATCTACCAATTGTTCTTTTTTTAGTTTTTTAATTTGCTCCTCAAAAATTGGAAAAAGTATCAAGGTATCAACGGCACCGTATTTTAACTGGGCTTCATTTAGATTTGTCGACGCAGTCATATATTCAAAAGACTCTCTGACACTTTTTTGCAGATTTAACCCCGTGTATTTAGCGGCTAAATCCTTCAAACTATAATAACCGCTGGACATACCGGCGTTTAAAATGGATTCCGTGAGCATCGTATCAAATATGTTATTCATAGAAACGCCTAGATTCTGTTTTATATGTTTGTAATCAAATTTGCCGTTGTGAAGTATTTTTATTATTTTTTGATTTTCTAAAAATTTCTTAAATCGGGGCATTTCAGCTAGTTTTAAGGCCCTGGCGTCAAAAATATAGGATTTTTCCGGTGTGCCTATCTGGACCGTAAGTAAAATGCTGCTGTAAGGGTCCAGGGAAGTACCTTCAATATCAACCCCTACAACTTTTTGCTTTTCAAGATCTTCCAGTGCTTCGTTGTACTGATTTTCTGTTGTCACGTGAACATATTTAGGATTTTCAGGATCAAATTTCAATTCCATACAAAAATATATTAACAGTCAATACCCAATTTATTTACAAATGGATGTTAGAATATTATATACTTTTTACTGTAACAGACTCTTAATAAGAGGTAATGTTTGGTCTGGTTTTACTTTTCCGCCGGTTTCTCTCATAACCTGACCGAACAAAAACTGAATGGAGTTTTCCTTACCGTTTTTATAATCCTCTACGGCCTTGGGGTTATTTTCTATCACTTTCTTTATCAACTCCAATAGATCTCTCTCACCAACTGTTTCGTCTGACGTTTTTAAGAAGTCTTTAAATTTCTCGAATGTCCATGTATGAGTTTCCTTTTTATTTATTAAAGCACGCGCAACTTTTTCTGAATCCAAACCCTTTTTTGAAAACTCCTCAAATTTATT
>Ga0116172_10001911_pt1 | contig 18616 bp, 15 predicted proteins | sample AD_UKC083_MetaG_FD_89799 | JGI IMG/M metagenome (GOLD analysis project Ga0116172, IMG submission 89799) | Active sludge microbial communities of municipal wastewater-treating anaerobic digesters from USA - AD_UKC083_MetaG | ecosystem: Engineered > Bioreactor > Anaerobic > Digestate | place: USA... | reverse complement strand
CGGGGATCGCGATCGCCATGCGTTCGTTGAAGCCAGCGTAAATGGGTTGGCGAAGTAGTGCAAATACCAATCCACCATCGGCGCCAATCAGTACAGTTTTGATCCACTCTTTATTGGAGCGTTTTTTCTCAGCCGAAATGAGCATGGTGCCAGGGTGTTTGGTTGAACTGATCTCAATATTGCTACCTGGAATTAGATTTTGTTCCTCAAACCATTCTCTCAATCCAACAACATAATTATGGCGTCGAACCACCCAGGCAGAGATCGGCTGTTGTGTTTGTTTGTCGATAAAACTGATCTTGATATTTTCAGATTCGAGAGCCGATGGGAGCACACGATTGGAATTTGGTGTAACAGGAATGCTGCCACTGCGCCAATGGGGATAGCTCAGAGTCATCGTTATGGAATTAACCCTGTCAACCTCATCTATTTCATCGTTGGTGAAGGATAGTTCATCATCGAGGTCGTAGAGCAATTTGAAGGAATCCTCATCGATTTGATCTGAAAGCGGCACGATGGAATTTGAGCGGATATAGATGGGCGGCTCAAGAACAGTTTCGGGCTCAAGGCGCTTCAAGAACCATGAGATTTCTCCGGTTGTCCCGACTTCGTCGAAACGGGGGTCTTCCTGGAGCGCGTAATTCAATGAGAATTCGAGCAATTTTTGATTTTGAGGTTCAGCGTTTAGTTCCAGCTCTTTCATCAAGGGCTCAATACCCAGGGGACCGCCTTCGTGAGAATCGAGGATAGCCTCAGCTAGATTAAGATATCCCTTGCTGATGTCGATCAGTAACGATCGAGGGAACCAGGTATCGGCGATGCGAACAAGTTCCGATTGCTTTTCAAGTGCTTTACGAAGCTTTGTTCTAAGAGCCGGAGCATAGATGTTGTGGATCTCGAGCGGATCTTCAATCTCATCTTCGAGGTTTTTGTAGATCTTGGTATTCAGTGCATGGTTAGGCAGATTGGTGGCGAAGAAACGGTGGGTGCCATCTTCAAACTCTACTTCGGATACTGAAAAATGACCAAGCGCTACATTCTCACCTGAACGGCTCGAAATGACAGTGGCTTGTTTCCAATCAAATTCAGGAAAACGAACTTTTGCGCCAATTTCGTAGGAATTGCTTGGGAGATAAACCTCACCCGCAGACTCAAGCTTCGCCTTTTTCTCATCTTCGCGTTCTGCCAAGCGATGGTTGATGAGCACCTGAATGAGACCATCAATGCCTGATGGTTCTTCTTTTTCGAACAAATAATTCGCCAAATGTTGAAGATCGAAAGCTGTTATCTCGAGATTTGCCCAGTAAGTCTTCCAGGCATTATAATTACCTGAACCCATAAAATTCCTCTTTTATAGCAATATGGGTAGATTATACATGAAAATTTCCAGGACTACGATGGGTTTATGAGGTTCAATGAAACAATTGGCATATCAGGGATGGCAGAATTGTTACGAAATCGAAGCGGGCGATTGCAGGATGGTCGCGACTGCGGATATTGGTCCGCGAATAGTGCACTTAAGCCGCGGAAATGGCGAAAACTTGTTAAAGCTATTTCCAGATCAAACAGGCAAAACAGGTGGCAATGAATGGCGGCTTGTTGGTGGTCATCGCGTCTGGTATGCGCCGGAAGACCTGGCTGTTTCCTATGTACCGGATAATGATGCAATAGACGTAGAAGTAATCTCCGCTGAAGAGATCCGTTTTAAGGTCAGCCTGACACCTGAGGTCGAAAAATCGCTTATAATGCGCGTAGCCACAAATGGAAATGGGTTTGAATTAGTCAATCAGGTGCGAAATTTGAGCGATAACCTATTTCGGACAGCGTCATGGGGGATTACGACCCTGGCACCTGGAGGGGTGGGATACATGCCGATTACGAAGGCCTCATCATCAGCTGAGAGACTTTGCGCAAGCGGACAAATAAATCTGTGGGACTATACCAATTTTTCGGACCCAGCTTTTATCTGGAGCTCAGACTGGATTGAATTTCATCAGAGTCGCGCCCTCTCAAAGCAGAAAGTTGGAACCTATCTCCGTAATCCGTGGTTAGCCTATCGGCTAAGAGATTCATTGGTGATCAAGACCTTTGATTTTCACAGGGAGGATGTCAGCGCTGCGAATTTTCCTGACCTGGGTAGCAATGTAGAAGTTTATTTCGACACCTATATGCTCGAATTGGAAGGCTTAAGCCCTTGGACGGATTTGAAGCCTGGAGAAGCAGTATCTCACACTGAGAGGCTGCAAGTTCTTGCCATCGAACCTGAATTGAGTCATGAAAAAGTGATTGAGCTGGTAAAAAACTCAATCACTCCTGCTTAGTCGAATAGATTTAGAGAATAAAGGAAATCAGGATCCCAATCATCAAGCCCATCGTTGAGATTGAAAAAAGCATCAAAGCTTGCGATTTCCGAAAATCCATTTGTCCGATACGATTAGCCAGGGTATCCCCAAGATGAATCTGTGGTTCAACAAAGGGTGTTCGGACAGGGACAGTCGGTTGAAAACTTAGTTCCTCAGTGTAGGAGGCGTTCAGCAAAATGGACTCAACTGGTTCTGGCGTTTTTGCCCGTTGAATTCTCTGTGTATCAAAAGAAAGGCGAATATCGGTAGCAGCGGAGGTCTTTGTGCTGCGTTTTGCACCTCTTACCTTCGTGAAAAGGAAATGTGGTGAGGTAACTGACCGCTCCATTTTATCCTCTCGAGACAGACATCTTGCTGATGTTGCCTTCTTCGTCTGCCACTACACGTAATTGTTGTTGAATAGCCTTTCCACCGGGTAATTCATCCGCAAAAGAATAGACTAGTAAAAAACGCCCGGGTGATTGTTCCGTCACTTTCGGATGCTTTCCGCTCAATTTGGAGTATTTGGCACTGACCTTGTCAGAAACCTTTTGAATGGAGCTTGCTTTCATACCTTACCTACTTATTATTCTGCCTTCTTCGGAGAAAGGCTGGTACTGACAAATTGTCAGTTATGTTGGGCTGATTGCCATAACTTGATAACCCAATTTCGTTGTAATTTTCGGACACCGGACTTTCGGTTTCCTGGTTCATGGGTTGCCTGATTGGATTTTTCTCTTCCGGCTGTTCAAATTCTTTTTCAAAAGAATTTGTGATTATTTGTTCGGGTTTTGCGCCAATGCCTGTGACGATCAAAATCAACTGAACCCGGTCTTCCATGCGTGGATCTGTTATGATGCCCGGAATGATGTCGGCGTGCGATCCAGTTGCCTGCTGAAGAGTGTGAAGCGCATCTGTGACGTCCTTGAAGGACATGCTGCTGCTGCCGGTAAAGTTAGCGATCATTCCAGTAGCACTAAAGAGATCAATATCGTCCAGCAGTGGGTGATGAAGCGCTTTTTCAATCGCCTGCTGAACTTTATTTGGACCACTTCCGGTACCGATGGCCATGAGGGCACCGCCACCGCGAGTCATAACATTCTTGATGTGTGAGAAATCAACATTGATCAGACCGGTTTCGGTGACTAACTCGGAAATGCCCTGAACACCCTGGCGCAGGACATCATCGGCAAGAGTGAAAGCCAATTCCAATGGAAGATCGCGAGGAGCAATCTCAATGAGCTTGTCGTTGGGAATAACAATCAGAGTATCCGTGTATTCCTTCAATTTGGCAAGACCTTCTTCAGCGTTGCGCTGCCGGCGTCCGAGTTCGAAGGAGAAGGGTCTTGTTACAATCGCGATTGTGACCGCACCAGAAGCTTTGGCTACTTTGGCAGCAATCGGGATAGCACCTGTTCCGGTTCCACCGCCCATGCCAGCTGTCAGAAAGACCATGTCTGCTCCGTGCAACAAACTGGCTAACTCCTTTGTGCTTTCTTCAGCCGCATTTTCTCCCACGACGGGCAAGCCCCCTGCACCTAAACCTCGGGTTGATTTGGGTCCGAGCTGGACCTTGTTGGGTGCCAGATTGTTCGCCAAAGCCTGAGCATCGGTGTTTGCGGCGATGAAGGTTACGCCCTGCATGCCGCTTTCAATCATGCGGTTGATCGCATTTGAGCCGCCACCGCCTAAACCGAGGACAACAATCTTGGGTGAAGCTGTGTTGAGCGGGACCTGGCTGGTATAACTGGAATAATTATTCATTTTGTTCTCCTCATTTAAACTGTGATACCGATGCTGTTGACAAGTTGTTCCTCAACCAGGCAGCCAGCTTCGCGTAATAATTGAATATCATGTTCCGAAAATGCCGCGTTCTCGTTCCAGACAGTTACCTTGCGAGCATTAGTCGCTTCGATTACGGAGAAACCAATGGTAGGGCGTGCATCCCGGATAATCGGTCGAATACGATCGAGCGTGTTTTCAGGAATGCCCCAATCATAGGAAGGTAACAACAGATAATGGTCAATTGGATAGATCCACTCTGCAAGTCGACTGGAGACGGCATATTCCTGTTTTTGTTTCGTATTTTGTACGATTTTTTGCTTGTAAGCAGGAATGCCTGCTTCTTTGGGTTTTCCTGCGGCATCAAAGTAAGATGTTTTTCCGTGAGGGTCACTTTCAGCTGCGCTTAATAACCAGAAGCAACAACCCAAGACAGTGTCTGGTAAGGCACTGGCATTGGCGGTGTCTCCAGAAAGTGCCAGGGCAATATCAACCATCTGTTCAAAACTATTGTTGGTGTCCAGCTTATCCCCAGCTACGCGCGACATGCCATAGTAAAAGAGGAAAAACTTGGGGCTCACATTCAAAACTTCGCTAACCAGATCGGAATACCACTGCCAGGTGTTGAATCCAATGTGATCTTCTTCACCCAAATCCACTTTGCTATAAGGACGCGGTGTTTTCCAATGCGCCTGACCGCCTTTTCCCCAATCAAGGGCGTGGTCAAAGGTCTGCGAACTGACTGCCATGTGGAAGTTAGAGCTGAAATCAAAAGATCGACGTTGTTGCACAAGTTGGAGAAGTTTTTTGAGGAAGGAAAGGTCCCAATAATCGCCCCCTGGTTCGAGTGGAGGGAAGACAGGGATAAGGCTGCTCTGTTCAGCTAAACGAACAAAAGGTAGGTACCGGTCCAGAAACCGCTCCACAAGATCACCCTGAGACCAGCTTCCATCGGTCCAGGCTGCTTTTGTGTTGGGGCGATCAAAAAAGATGACATGTTTTACACCCCAGTGAGAATAAGACGAAAGCAAAACCCGGATATCCTCCGGTCGGACAGAACTGTTCACCTTGAAATCAAAGTGCAAGATGGGCTGGATGCCCGCCTGGATCAACCCTGTGATAAATTCTTCCGGAATGGCAGCGGTTGAGGATGCTTTGAGTACCAGCCAGGAAGCCTGCAGAGATGCAAGTTCTGGAACCCAGATTTCGAGATCTCGAATCTGATAATGGTCATAATCCTGAAAGTAATGAAAGCCCAGTCGTTTTTCCATTTTATCCATCCATCTACCTTTCTTGCCTTTCATTTAATGTGCAAGTAATATGCCAAATAAGATTATCTGCTATAATGCCGCCATGATTTTAGTAACTGGCGGGACTGGTTTTATTGGCGGCTATTTGGTCCGTCATCTGGCTGAACTGGGTAAGCCGTATCGTTTGCTTTTGCAGCCGGGAATCGACCAGCAAAATCTTCCCAGGCAAACGAAAATGGACGTGACAGTAAGCTCATTGAACGATGAACGGGGCTTGAAATCGGCGCTGCAAGGGGTGGAGGTGATCTTTCACCTTGTAGGGGTTGAGCGGGCTGGTGTTAGAGCTGACCTGATGGAAACCGAGGTAAGTTATCTTGATCGCCTAACAAGTCTCGCCGCCGAGGCAGGCGTCAGGCGCTTTTTTTACCTGAGTCATTTGGGAGCAGACCGAGCTTCAGCATACGGCTTGATGAAAGCCAAAGGTGTTGCTGAGAGCATCATACGGAAATCTGGATTAATTTACACCATTATTCGCAGCTCAATGGTTTACGGTGAGGGGGATAACTTCACTATCAACCTCGCCAAGCTCATCAAGATGTCCCCCGGAGTGGTTTTGGTTCCGGGCGACGGCAGCACATTAGTCCAACCCTTATGGGTGGAGGATTTGGTTACCAGCCTGATCTGGGCTTTGGACATGCCCAGGACTGAAAATGCAATCATCGAAGTGGGCGGTCCAGAGCATTTACCTTTTCTGGATGTTATGAAGTTGATTGGGTCTCAGCTACAAAAAAAGCGCCGCTATGTCGCGTTCAATGCGTTGCAGTTGAGTTTCTTGACCCAGTTTCTCGAAAATCGCATCAAAGGTTTTCCAACGACGGTTTTTTGGATGGATTACCTGGCAGAAAACCGAACATGTGATCTGGACAGCATGCCGCGAAATTTCGGCATCAATCCAGCACGCATGAAACATAAGCTAGACTATCTGCAAACTGCTCTGAGGAGATAAAACAATGCCACTTTGCGTTCACGGACATTTCTACCAACCCCCGCGGGAAGATCCAATTTCAAACTATATTCCGGATGAAAGAGGTGCTGAACCTTTTCGTAATTGGAACGAAAGGATTTTGGCAGAATGCTATGAGCCTAACGCACGGATGGGAAACTTTGGGAAGATAAGCTTCAATGTCGGACCAACATTGTTTGACTGGATGTGGGATTACGCTCCTGAAGTTGCTGAAAGAATTGTTGAGCAGGAACGCGCTAATTTCTTGAAGTTCGGAGTAGGTAATGGCATGGCGCAAGGGTATACCCACAGCATCCTGCCATTACTTTTTTATCGCGACAAAGTCACCAGTGTCAGGTGGGGAGTTGACGATTTTATCTATCGCTTTGGTCATCGACCGCAAGGGATCTGGCTGCCAGAAACGGCGGTTGACCTGCAAACTCTTTGTGTGTTGCAGGATTGTGGGCTGGAATTCACCATACTTGCTCCCTGGCAATTACGCCCTTTAGAAACCAAGCCTGGACCATATTTTGTGGATCTTCCCGATGGCAGAAAGCCTTTTATTGTCTTCCCATACCATCGTGATCTTAGTACAAAGGTTAGTTTCATATCAAAGGCTACTGAGAATGGTGATGAATTCTTATCGTCAATCCGGTTTGACCAGGGCATGGATATGGCGCAATTTAACTTGATTGCCAGTGATGGGGAGCTTTATGGCCACCATCAAAAGTTCCGTGACCACTTCTTGAGGTATCTCCTCAATGAGGGCGGTGAAAGGCACGGAGTAGATTGGTCCTGGCCAGGATTGTGGCTGCTTGATCATCAGCCAGAGGCTTATGCGCTATTGAATGAGCCTTCATCCTGGTCTTGCATGCACGGTGTCAACCGCTGGTCCACAGAGTGCGCTTGTACACCTGGCGCAAGATGGAAGAAACCTTTCTTTTCCGCTATGCGGCAGATAGCTGAGTGGGTGCAATCTGTTTACGAAACACATGCAGGCGAGTTGGTTGCTGATCCATGGGAAGTGCGAAACCAGTTCGTTCAAATGAAACACGGTCAGGTAAAGTTGAGAGATGTCTGCCGTGAGTGTGGATCGCCTGAGCTGGATGAGCCTAAACTGAAAAAGCTTGAAACCCTGCTTAAAGCGCAATACGAATGCCAGCGCATGTTTACATCCTGTGGGTGGTTCTTTGAAGAGTTTCATCGCATCGAGCCGCAGAACAATATTGCTTATGCGGCAAAGGCGCTCTGGCTAACCCAACAGGCGACCGGGGAGCAAATTGATCCGAGCATCATCGCCGAGTTGGCTCATGTGCGTAGTGAAAAAACAGGTCTGAGAGCAGATACTGTTCTGTCTCAGACCCTAATTCGAGCTGAAAATGAGCAAAATGGTTTACGAAAGCAACTCGAGTAATTTGTCGAGTTGATAATCGGAGTCTTCTACAGCTAATTCGATTTCTTTGAACAGCCGCTCCTGTGAAAGGATGACCTCGAATAAATCAGTGGATTCGAGATCAGTTGACGCAATCCTTACAAACCTGGCTGCCCGCTGATACCAAATCAAATCAGAAAACTTCTCCTTGTTGAACCAACGAACACCGTTATAAGTGTTAATCTCAAGGTAGTCAGAAATGACTGGATCCGTCAGGAGGGTTTCCAGAAACTCCTGGCTGGAACTTTCCTCATCGATGACCGGGACGCGATCAATCAACCATCGGACTGCCTGACTGCCTCGATAAGCCTCGTAGTCACTAAAGCCAACTTCTTTCAGCTTTGAAGAAATTAAATCGCTCACGGGTCTGCGATTAGTGATCTGGCGATTGATCTCCATAATAGCCACCTCTGCGTTTGAGCCCGCGAGGTTGCTAAAGAAGTTCCACACGAACAAAAGCAGACGCTTGCGTGGATCTTTGTGAACTACATTGAGCAAGGCTTCGCTTAGCTCCTTGCCCGTCTTGCTGGCTGCCAACCCGAGCTTCTGGCTTGAATCTTCCAGAGTTGTAAGGACTTCCAGCTGTTTTAGCCATGTCTCGTGTGCAATTTCGCGGTCCTGGGCAGGGTAACCCAATATGGATCTTGCCGCGACATCAGCCTGGTCGAGCCAGGCAAGATTGCGGTCAATGAGCGTCTGGTCGTTTTGCACGGAATTTGTGGCATTACCCAGTTCTGCCAGTTCACTGAGATTGGAAAAGCTAAAAGCCTGCCCCAGGGGATCGAGCAGGTGCTCGTGCACAAGTTCATCCATGGCCTTGTCAAGATCAGTTACTCCACGACCGTTCAAGCGTTGGAACAACAGCTCGTAATAAGAACCAGAAACAATCTTGAAATTCATCAAAACCTGGCACGAATAGGAGCCCAGGTTGAAATACAAACCACGTTCGCGTATTTCCTGAAGTTTTCTGAGATAGTAGCGTTTGGAGATTTTGTCCTGGAACAACACCAAATCTGTGTAGCTGCCGTTCAATCCAAGAGCTTCCGCCATGTTTTGGGTTTCAAGGTGACCTTCGCTGCCGTACTTCACGAGGAATGGCGCGGATGAATGGACCCAGCCCGATGTTTCAGCATACTTATTGTGGTAAATAACCAGGGCGGATTGACCATCCTGGTGATTGGTGTAGGCAAAAACGTCCTCGTTGACTGCTCCTCCTTCGAGGTGAAAGTCAAATAATCTGAAACGATTTACATTGGCAAATACTTTCCGGTTATGGAGCAGGGGGAAGATGACTGCCTGATGATGCCGGATAAGGTCCTGATCAGGAGACTCATCCCAATATGGGCGGTAATATTCCATGCCATACTTTTCAGAATAACCCTCAATCTGACCGTGACCAAACATGGGTAAACCAGGCATGGTTGAAAGCAGAGCGCAGATGCCAAAATACTTGTCGCCTTTCCCATATTGCTCGACAGCTGTCTTTTCATCCGGGTTGTTCATAAAGTTTACGTATCGCTTGAGAATCTCAGGATCATAGACGAGGGTGTTTTTGATCAGTTGGCGATACTTTTCATTCTCCTCATTGCGCAGCATGTTCATAAAAGCACTGTTGTAAACACGGTGCATGCCGAGTGTGCGCACAAAGTAGCCTTCCATCAACCAAAAGGCCTCTGCCAGCAGCAAAGTGTCTGGCACCTCATCGGCGACTCGCTGGACGACCTCCCGCCAAAATTCCTCAGGCATGGCAGTGTCAAACGCTTCCCGGGTCATGGCATGATCTGCTCTTGAGGGAATGTCGCCACCACTGCCAGGTTGAGGGAACCAAAGGCGCTGGTAATGCTTCTTGGTCAGGGTCATGGCGGCATCAAAGCGGATGATCGGGAACTTGCGGGCGACTGAAAGTATGGTCTGGATGACTGATTCACGCACTTCGGGGTTCAGGTAGTTTAACTGTGCTGTGTCATTCCAGGGCATGCTGGTGCCATCGTTGCCGTGATAGATGTAACGGGTTCTGCCGTTGCCGTGGTCATAATGTTTAAAAACTACTGCTGCGTCGCTGCGGGAGTAGTAATGATCTTCAAGGTTGATGCTTGTGCCGGGTCGGGTAGAGAGGTCCGCGCCGTTAAAACTATAAGCGGGGAAAGGACTTTGATCAGATTGGATGAACCAATCCGGATGATCATAGACCCAGTCCGAATCAATCCCCATATGGTTTGGCACCATATCGCTGGCGAGTCGGATCCCACGAGCTCCACAGCGCTGACTGAGGTTGTGGTAAGACTGCTCCCCACCGAGGCGTTCTGCTATTTGGTAGCGTGCTAGAGAATACGCGGAAGAAACCGCGTCGGGGTTACCGCACATTTGTTTGATCTGGCGGGAGGCATCGCTGCGTTCCCAGAGCCCAATCAGCCATAAGCCCGTAAAACCCCAGCTTGCCAGTTGGTCGAGTGTCTCATCCGGGATCTGATCCAGGCGGTCTATCTGCCTGCCATATTGTTTGGAAAGCTGATTGAGCCAAACGAAGCTATTCTTTGCGATCATGACAACTTTTGGCATCCAGTCACTATCTGGGCTAAAGTTTTCTTCTTCACTGAGTCTCTCACCCCATGCGTCGAGTTTTCCATACTCTGGTACGACTGTGGGTCCTGGTCCGCCACCAGCGGCAATCAATAACGCTCGGGCTTCCTCAGAGAGCAGGTCGAGCCCCCCGAGTAATCGGTAAAGGAGGGAGCCCAGTAGTTCGGACCAATTGCTGCGAATGTACTCCAGCTGACCCGTCAGTGAGGTCGGTACAACCATGGCTGGCGATCGCAGCATGGAAACCAAGTCCTGGTTTTCGGGTCCAAAAACAGGTTGTTTCTTGAAGAAGATCTGGATGCCATCCACAACCTGCAAATACGCGCTGTTCTTTTGAAGCGCTGTGTCGTCGAAAAGTTCGTTGTAGGGATTAGCAGCAGGATTAACATTGGCTAACCATGTCATGAGCAATTCTTCGACGGTGTTCTCTGTGTTGGGAACGCCAAGAGTGCTTTCGGTCAGATATTCATCGACGCTCTTCTCGCCGGCGTAAACCGCGACAGGAGGGAACTGTTGATTAAAGGACCGCAAGGTGCTTAAAAGCCTTGCTGTTCCAAGCGATTGTTCCAGATGCGCATAAAGCGCTTGACGGAGGGTTGATCCGTTAGCCTTGTAGTATTCATCAAGAACAAGGTGGAAAATTTCATCTATCAAACCGAGGGCGTTTATTTGACCCGGAGCAATGTAGGTAGAGGTGTCAGAAGGATCCACACGCAGCTGATTCATCAGGTGGGCGAAGTTACGGGACGCCTGGAAATTAGCGAAGATTACATTTCCGTTGTAGGAAAACAGGAGCTCATCAAATTGGTACTTTTCTCGGGCTTTACGAGTAACGTGAAATTCCATATGGGGATCTCCTTGATTTCTGTATGGTTGGATTACCTGATAATTTTATCATTCACGCTGCAGGATGTGGGTGGTGATATTTGAACCAGAACCGCCAATATTTTGTGCCATTCCGAAACTGGTGCGTTTGACCTGCGTGGTGCCAGCAGTTTCACGAAGCTGCAGTGTCACCTCGAGAATTTGATAGACTCCGGTGGCTCCAACTGGGTGCCCGCGGGCTTTAAGTCCACCCTTGGTGGCAACTGGAATATCTGAATCGAATTTGATTTTACCATCCAAAGCCAGCCTGGGACCTTGTCCAGGCTCAGCGAAACCGCAAGCTTCCAGCGATAACGCTGCCATGATGGAAAATGCGTCGTGGTACTCAAAAACGCCAATATCCAGTGGACCGATGCCAGCCTGCGCATAAGCTTGCTTGGCAGAATTAGCGGCAGCAGTCAGGAAAGTGGGGGTCTTGCGGTTTTGGACGGAGATAGTGTCTGTGCAGGAGGCAGATCCTGCAACAAATACCTGAGGATTATTATGAGCCAATGGTTGACTTGTGAGGACAATTGCCGCTGCGCCGTCACCGATTGGGGATGCATCCATTAAGTTGATTGGGTCCGCCACCATCGGCGCTTCTAAAAAGGATTTTCTGGAGATCGCTTTTTGGAAACGGGCAAAGGGGTTATGGGCGGCATTCGCATGCGCGTTCAGTGAAAAGTCCGCAAAGTCTGCATGTCGCCAGCCATATTCAAACATATAGCGCTGCATGATGAGGGCATTGATTGCGACGAAAGAGAGTCCAAAATCACTCTCAAGTTCAGCATCAGCGGCTGTTGCCAGGCTGGCGGTGATTTCTGATCCGGGTGAATCGGTCATTTTTTCAACTCCAACAACAAGGGCAGAATCGATTTCGCCTGAAGCGATGGCAATCAATGCCGCCCGGAAGGCTGCAGCACCTGATCCACAAGCAGCTTCAACAGCCAGCCCAGGTTTATGGTGGAAACCCAGCCAATCAGACATCATCGTGCCAAGCTGAGCTTGCTTGTTGGCAGTAATCGCCATCATATTGCCCACGTAGAGGGCATCAGGATAGCCGATGCCGGAGTCTTCCATGGCGAGCAAGGCAGCGTCACCCGCGAGTTCCTTCAACGATTTTTCCCAGTTTTCAGTAACAGGCACTTGACCAAGACCAGAAATGTATACTTTTCTCATTGCATCCTCAGTTAATGCCTATTTTATCGCTTATGACTATCATTACCTATCAGAAAGGTATAATCTTGTCAGAAAGGCGTTCATATGCGAATACATGATATTACTCGGACCGTACACAGCGGTATGCCGGTCTGGCCGGGCGACCCAGAGGTGAGACTGGAATGGCTATCCCAGATTAGCGAAGGCGGATCTGTGAACCTGACGCAAATCCATATGTGCGCCCATTCTGGAACGCACATTGATATGCCCAGTCATTTTTTGGATGAAGGGGAAAATCTGGACGATCTCGATCTGAACATCTTGATTGGGATTGCACGGGTGGTTTTAGTGCCTGATGACATTGTGGCAATCAATGAAACTTTTTTAAGGACGATATCAATGGATGGTGTGGAGAGAGTTTTGTTCAAGACATCCAAAACGGCATTTGAAACGGCCCCTACGCTTTCTTTCAACCAGAACTTTGTTGCCCTGGATGCCAGCGGTGCGCGGTTTTTGGCTGAAACCAGCTGTAAATTAGTAGGGATTGATACCATGTCTGTGGCGCTTTTTGATGATCCCGAAGGCGGTCATTTACCTTTGCTGGAGGCTGGGATCGTGGCGCTGGAAGGGATCAACCTGGAAGGAGTAGAACCAGGAGAATATCAATTGATAGCGTTGCCTTTGAGATTAGGGGGGAGAGAAGGCGCCCCTGTTCGTGCAGTATTGTTAGAAGGCTGGAATTAACATAATATTGCGCGTAGCCAAATAGGGTGATGGAGTGTGATTATTAAAGCGTGTGTGAAGGGAGTAGGTAGGTGCCGAATCTAGATCAAGCTGAAGCTCCTCTGGAAATTTGTCTTGAGCGATATTCTTTCGGTCACAACATTTAGGAATTTATCAAACTCCAACTCTGAACAATTCTCGCAACGCTTTACAACGCCTTGTTAGCTGCTCTTAAATAAATTGCACGAATTTAATAGACTATACAAATTATTGCGCGTAGCCATTAAATCATAAAATTTACCAAATTTCAGGCAGAGTAAGAATGTGGAATGCCAGGGTTTCGAGGTCTCTGGCTTTTTTGCTGGTGCCTAACTCTGCGAGGATTTCATCTATGTGGATTTTCATGATTGGATCGTTTTCGAGGGAAGAAAATATTGCGTCCTTGTCGTCTGCCAGATCATTCAGTCCCAACTTTTCATAAAGCTCACTAACTACCCCATAACTCCACTGGTCTGATATTTTCAGTTCATCTGCCAGGTCTCTTCTGCCAACTGAGAAAATGATTGCCAAACGAGCAATTTCTGATTGCCGGTCTGTCATTCCTGGATAGTTTCGAGATTTGACGACCCTGATGGGTTTTGTTGAGCTATAACCTTGTGCAAAGGCTGCTTGATGGGCACCCGGTGTGAAAATGAGCGACCCCTTGTACGCAAAACTGACTGCCCACCCTAAGGAGGAGGATATTTCAGATTTCAATAAGTAACCTCCAATATTGTTGCTGGGTATTCGCTGAAAGAACAGCGGTTCAATCCTGCTTCCTACACCGACAACAATGAGTGAGGGGTTTTCCGTTAGATACTTGTTGAGGTTTGTGAAGAGATTCGAATTCTGGACGAAGGAATCGATGTCAGCCACCACAACATCAACGTGTTGGATGGTTTCAACTTCGTTCACCTGTAGGGGATTGATTAACTCACCCTCAGTGAAGACCCGTGTGCGCCAATCTCTGACTATTAACAGGGACATCCAGTTTAATGAAAACAGATCATCACTCAAAATGGAAACTAAAATATCTTTTGCCATAATAACCTCTTCGTTTACGATTAGAGTGAATTATAATAGACCTTGAAATCAATCTTTTGCGAGGTGACCATGATTCAGAGAATTGCCGTTTTGACCAGTGGCGGGGATGCGCCTGGTATGAATGCAGCCATTCGTTCGGTTGTTCGTAGTGCTGTCAGTAAGGGCTGGTCCACTTTTGGCGTCAGAAATGGCTACCAAGGACTGATTGATGGTTTGTTTGAACCGATGGGCACGCGAGAGGTCGGCGGAATTCTGCAGCGTGGCGGAACAATGCTGGGCAGTGCTCGTTGCGAAGAGTTCACAACAGTCGAAGGGCGAGAACGTGCCATTCGCGCTCTGAATCGAAAGGGAGTGGATGCCTTAGTTGTAATTGGTGGAAATGGCTCCCAGACAGGCAGTCACGCGCTCTCTCAAATGGGTTTTCCTGTGGTAGGTATTGCATCGACGATTGACAATGATCTATTTGGGTCGGATATCACTCTGGGCGTCGATACTGCCTTAAATATCGCCCTCGAAGCAATCGATCGGCTGAAAGTGACCGCGTCTTCCCATCAACGTGCATTCATTGTTGAGGTGATGGGGCGAAAGTGCGGTTATATTGCGCTTTTGTCAGGTGTGGCAGGCGGTGCAGAAGCGATTACCCTGCCTGAGATCGATACCGATATAGAGGCATTGGCAGAAACCCTCCGCCTGGCCTACGAACACGGAAAATCACACGCCATTATTGTTGCCGCTGAAGGCGCAACCTACAACGCCGCAGCACTCACTGAATACTTTAAGACAAATCGTGAGCGGTTGGGATTTAGCGTTCGATCCACCATCCTGGGGCATGTTCAGAGGGGTGGTGAGCCGACTGCAGCTGATCGGGTTTTGGGCAGCCAGTTTGGTTTGGGGGCTGTCGAAGCGATCGAACGCGGTGAGTTTGGAGTTTTGGTTGGTATAAAGGATAATCACATCGTCACAACTCCTTTCGAAGAAGTTGTTGGCAAGAGCAAACCATTGGATGAGGAGCTGTTGAGGCTGTTCAAGATCCTGGATTAGGACTGCTTCATCTTCAAGAACGCTTCGATGAAGCCATCAATGTGTCCATCCAGCACAGCCTGGGTATTACCGGTTTCATAATCGTTGCGGTGGTCTTTGACCATTTGATAGGGATGCAGGACGTAAGATCGGATCTGGCTGCCCCATTCGACTTTCTTAAACTCACCCTTTAACTCGGAGACTTCATCACTGCGTTCCTGTTGTTGTATTTCGAACAATCGGGAACGCAGCACTTTTAACGCGCTTTCACGATTTTGCGTCTGTGATCTCTCGTTTTGGCAGGTAACTACCAAGCCCGTTGCCAGGTGAATGATGCGAACCGCAGTCATGTTCTTCTGAACATTTTGTCCACCTGCTCCGGAGGATTTGTAGACCTCAATTTCGATATCTTCTGGTCGAATGACGATCTCGCTGTTATCTTCGATCTCAGGAAGCACTTCCACGAGGGCAAATGAAGTGTGGCGCCGATGCGCGGCATCAAAGGGGGATAACCTCACAAGTCTGTGAACTCCCTTTTCGCAGCTTAAATAACCATACGCCAGATCACCCTGGACAGAAATGGTTACCGATTTAAGCCCTGCTTCCTCACCTGCGGTCCGGTCCAGAATTTCCGTTTTGTAGCCTTTGAGTTCTGCCCATCGCAGGTACATTCGCTCGAGCATGGCTGCCCAATCTTGTGAATCGGTTCCTCCTGCTCCTGCATGGATTGCAAGTAAGGCGTTTCCCTGGTCATACTGGCCTGATAAGAGGATTGTGATCTCTTTTTCAGCCAGGATATACTCCAACTTAGCGACGCTAGTTTCAATCTCTTCAGTCAGGCTGCCGTCATCCAACTCAAGCAGCGATTTTAAGCCTTCAATTTCAGCGGCAATTTCGTCCCACTCGTTGATTTGATTTTCGAGTTGGGCTATGCGTTTCATTGTCTTCTGTGCTGTATCCGGACTGTTCCAGAATTCCTGCACTTCGCTTTCTAACTTGAGAGTGTTTAGTTCATTCTTTTTGGAAGAAAGGTCAAAGATGCTCCTGGAGCGAATGGTAAGTTGCCTCAATGGCTTTAATACGTTCTGTCAGGTCGTTCATGAATGCTCCAGATAATTAATCAAAAATGCCAGAAATGAATGAATCCCGGCTAAAAAGTTGCAAGTCTTCGATTTTTTCCCCTAAACCAGCATAGATCACCGGCAGTCCCAATTGATCTTTTATTGCGAAGACCATCCCGCCTTTTGCAGATGTGTCGAGTTTTGCCAGGATAGCTCCGTTCAAGTTTACTGCCTTGCCGAAGGCTTCAGCCTGCTGGAGGGCGTTTTGCCCGGTTGTGGTGTCCAGGACGATCCACGAGTGGTGAGGAGCCCCAGGTAGCGCTTTCTCCGCAACCCGGTAGACTTTCTTGATCTCTTCCATGAGGTTGTAGCGGGTATGCAACCTGCCAGCTGTGTCAATCAGGACGACATCGACCCCTCTGGAAACAGCTGATTTAATTCCATCATACGTCACCGCACCAGGATCGCTACCAGGTTGGGAGGTGATGATTGGCACGCCAACGCGATCCGCCCATATTTCAAGCTGGTCAATTGCCGCAGCCCGGTAAGTATCTGCAGCGACAAGCAGCACCGACTTTCCCATGCGTTTGTAGCGGGCAGCCAGTTTTCCGATCGAAGTTGTCTTACCCGAGCCATTTACCCCTGCGACCATGATCACCGTGGGATGATCGCTTAGCTCTGGTTCTTCTGGCTGGATCAGGAGGTTGGACATTTCTTCCTTGATCAAGCTTTTTAGTTGTTCAGTCTTAGTAAGACCAAGCTCGTCAACCTTTTCCTGGCAGGTGTCAATTAGGTAGAGGGTGGTGCGAACACCAATATCTGCCTGGATCAGCAGTTCTTCGAGGTGATCCCAGGTGTCATCTTCGATTTCAGTCGCACCAAAGAATGTCGCGATCTTTCCGAAGGTTACAGTGCGTGTTTTAGCGAGACTCTCGCGCCATTTATCAAAAAAATTTGCCATGATGCGATTATATCATTTGCCTTTTTGCGTAGTTGCCAGCTGACCACAGCCAGCATTTATCTCGATGCCGCGTTTTAAGCGAATAGTCGTTTGGATACTGCGCTTCATCAACCGGTCACGGAAAGCCTCAACTTTTTCACGCGGGGAACCTTTTAAATCGCCATCCCGCGAAGGATTAAGCGCGATCAGGTTCACCAGGCAAAGCATTCCATGCAGCAGCGTGGCAAGTTCATCCGCGTGTGCTATCGTATCATTTACGCCATCAATTAACGCGTACTCGATCAATACTCGGCGATGAGTGTAATCAGTATATTTTTTACTGGCTTCAATCAATGCGTTGAGCGGATAAAACTCATTCGAGGGTACCAGGGTTGAACGTAAAGCATCATTGGAGGCGTGCAGGCTGAGCGCCAGATTTACCTGGGATTTGGCTTCAGTGAATTGTCGGATGCGAGGCAGGATACCCACGGTGCTGATGGTAATCCTTCGCGCACCAAAATTGAGACCCTTTTGGTCTGTCAAGCGGGCAATGGAGCTCATGACCTCATCGTAGTTGAGGAAGGGTTCACCCATTCCCATATAGACAACATTGGTCAGATCAGTATCTGATGCCTGAAGTCTGCGCATGCAGAAAATGATTTGTGAAAGGATCTCGCCTGCGCTGAGATTGCGCGTATAGCCCATCTGACCGGTCGCACAAAACACACAGCCCATTGGGCAGCCGACCTGCGTTGAGATGCAGACGGTATGGCGTCCCTCATAATGCATCAAGACCGTTTCGATGTAATTATCGTCTGGGAGTTTGAACAGGAACTTTTCAGTCCGTTTATCCCTTGATGTGATTTCCTGCACCACTTCCAAAGGAAAAAGAACAAAACGCTCTTCAAGAGCTTCCAGCAGCGACTTCGGCAAAGTTGTAAACTCTCCGAAATTGAGATAACGATGCTGATATAAGCCTTCTTCAAGTTGCTTCAATCTAAAAGCTGGCTGACCAAGCTCTCGCAGGACTGCTTGGAGGGATTCGCTTGTTTGGTCGTAAAGAATTGGATTAGTCATTTAGTAGACTGCTCAGATCTTTCGCGATAATTGTTGGCTGCGGCTGCCAGGCTTGGGCTTGCTCAAAAGAGCTGGCCCCTCCAAGGACTAACGCGGTCAAACAGCCTGCGTTCTGACCACCCAAAACATCCGTTTCAAGCCTGTCACCGATACAGAGGGTCTCGTGAGGTTTTGTCCCCATAATCTCCATCGCTTGTTCGAACATGGCAGTCTGTGGTTTTCCGATGATAATCGGCTCCTGTCCGGAAGCAGCAGCCACAGCTGCCACTATAGTTCCCGCGCCGGGCAATAGTCCTTTCGG
>Ga0116172_10001903_pt1 | contig 18639 bp, 15 predicted proteins | sample AD_UKC083_MetaG_FD_89799 | JGI IMG/M metagenome (GOLD analysis project Ga0116172, IMG submission 89799) | Active sludge microbial communities of municipal wastewater-treating anaerobic digesters from USA - AD_UKC083_MetaG | ecosystem: Engineered > Bioreactor > Anaerobic > Digestate | place: USA... | reverse complement strand
GTGATGATCTCGAGGGCTTCTTCAAGCGTCCCGAAACCGCCCGGGAGGGTAACGAACCCATCCGACCGTTCTTCCATCACCTGCTTGCGACTGCGCATATCCGGAGTCACCACCAGTTCGTCACAACCCTTCCAGCCAAGCCGGGCGAGCTTTTCGGGGATCACCCCCGTGACCCGTCCGCCGCCATCCTTGACACCGGCCGCTACTATCCCCATCAAGCCAACGTCGGCACCGCCATAGACCAGTTCAAGTCCGGCCCGGGAAAGTGCCCGTGACAGAGCATGCGCCTCTTCGATAAATGCAGGCAGGACCCGGCTGCTTGAGGAGCAATACACACATACGCTTTTCATCCTTCAAGCCTATACGCTCTTTCCTCCACGCGCAAGAAAATCTTCAGCCCCGGCACCCTCTCCCTACGGGCGAAGTATACGCTTGCGAGTACTTCGCTCGTCAAGAGTACCCTTCGCCCAGCACCTTTACGCTTCTTGCGCAGCCTCGGTGCCCTTTCGCCTGAGGGAAATCCCGGCCATGATCGCGCTTGAGGCTGTTCCCCAGACAACCAATACCGGTATGGCAAAAATTGCGGAAGCCATGCCACAGAGTCCCCCGACAATCATCCCGGCGATGAACCATGAACGCCGGGGCTGTCTGTCGTGTTTCCCCGCAACCAACGCCACTACCAAGGGAGATGCTATCCCGGCGGTATAGACCGCATATGAGGAAATCATCAAGCCGATAATATTTCTGAAAAAGAGCGCGAGCAGGGTGGCAATGATTCCGGTCAGACCCACAAAGATCCGGACCCGGGCCAGTCCGGTCACACCCGCCAGCTCGCAGCCAAGAATGCTCCCCGCTGTCAGGAGACAGGTATCTGCCGATGAAACCATCGCGGACACCAGCCCGAGGACAAAGAGCAGGACCAGCCCCTGGGGAAGCACCCCGAGAACGGCACCGAGGAGGGGGTTCTTACCGCCCGAATCGGAAATCTGGAGCGAGATCAGTGCCAGACTGGTAATCAACGCGCCGAAACAGACCACCACACATGCCGCCCAGACAAGCCCGCGGCGGGCCGCTTTGACTGATCGGGCGGAATTGATCCGCGAAAACATGTCCGGTCCGGCTGCATAGGCCCCCAGGAGGGGGACCGCCATGAAGACCAGTTTTTCAAGATCGAAGCCAGCGTGCAAAAGGGGCTGGAGCACGAGACCGGAATCGGCCTCACTTCCGGGAAAGGCCAGCATGAGAAAAACGGCCAGTACGCCTACAACAAGAATCACAAGCTGGACAAGGTCTGTCCGGATCACACTGCGCTGTCCTCCGATCGTCGTGTAGAGCGTCACAGCCAGCCCGGTAATCAGGATCACCACCGCAGGGTCCGCCTCCGCTGCCATCGAGAGAACACTCCCCACGGCCACGAGTTGCGCCGCGATGATCCCGGTCCAGGCAAGGACGATGACCACCCCTGTCAATCTTCCGGCCCCCCGACCCGCGAGCCGGCTGACGGCATCCGCAATCGAGATGGCCTTGAGATTCCAGAGAGGCCGGACGGTGAGCCAGGCCATCAGGAGGAGGCCGGCCGCACCCAGGCCGAGCCACCAAAAAGCGGCACCCCCGAAGGTCCGCGCCAGATCGGCCATTCCGAGCGTCGAAGACGCCCCGATAATCGTTGCCACCAAGGACGCACCGACGAGAAGACCGCCGGACTCCCTGTTCCCCGTCACATAGCCTTCGACACTCTTCATCCTCCTCAGCCCGGGCAGGGCAATAATGAGCATGATCGAGGCGAAGAGAATCATGATTGCCATACGCATCCCCTCTCGCATATACTGGAACCGGCCGGAAACCCGGGAGTACGAGGTACAACCAATGACTGAGTCCATCACACACAACGACGAATCCCACCGGATGTTCCTCGAGAACGCCTGTGCCATCATGCTCCATCTGGACACTTCCGGAAACCTGGTCTGGGTCAACGACTGGACCCTGGAGGTTTTCGGATTCAACCGGGAAGAACTCCTCGGACATCCCATCGTCGGCACCCTGGTCCCGTATACCGAATCAACCGGCCGGGATCTTGAGGCCATGTTCCGCCGGTTTTACGAATTCCCGATGGACTTCATCACAAACATCAACGAAAATACGAAAAAGAACGGCGAACGGATATGGGTGGCCTGGACCAACCGGGCCCTCTTTGACAGCGAGGGCTGGATCAACGGTTTTCTCTCGGTCGGTGTCGAGATCACAAACGAGCAACACGACCTCTTGCGCTTGCGCAACGAAAACACCCTCCTCCGCAGTACCCTGAATGCCTTTGATGACGCGATCTTCATCACGGACGGCAACGGGCAGCCCAAGGGATACAACAAGCCTTTGATGGAACTCTTCCCGTCCACCGTCGAAGCCTTTGCTTCCCGGAATGTGATGCAGCTCCTCGAGATCATCGCCGGAGAAGTCCGGTTGGAGGACCGGGAAGTCTTCCGTCAAACCGCAGGAACGGCCCTCGCGTCGGCCGGGGATATGGGACCAGGAGATTTTGTCCAAGGAAAGATCAAGCTCATCCATGGCAGGCAGGGGGCCAATATCGCCTGGCAGGCCCGACCTCGCACCATCAACGGTGTTTTTGAAGGACTGCTCTGGATCTTCCGCAACTCGGGTTGAGACAAGTCTCTTTTGCTGAACACAGTACCCCCGGAAAGGGCTGCATGTGGGCGGGGAGACTTCGTCCCGCAGATCACCGACCCAACAGTCTCCGCAACGTTCCGACCAGATTGGCCAGCATCCGGGACTGGGCCGCGAGTTCCTGTGCGGTTGCCGCAGATTCCTCCGAACTCGCGGCAACGTTCTGTGTGACCTCTTCAATCCGTTTTGAAGCATCAAAGACCCGCACAATCCTTTCAGCTGACTGGGCACTGGCCTCGGCCACCCGGGCGGTCTTCTCTCCGATCATTGTCGCGGATTCGACGATACCTTCGAATTCCCGGTTCATTCCGTCAATCGATGCGGCCGCCGAGGCAACCTGATCGATCGTCCCCTCGAGCAGACCGCTCGTATCCTGGGCAGCCTGGGCGGTATCCTGTGCAAGAATCCGGACCTCGTCCGCCACAACGGCAAAACCCTCTCCCGCTGTACCGGCCCGGGCGGCTTCGATGGCCGCATTGATCGCCAGAAGGTTTGTCTGGAAGGCAATCTCGTCAATCGCCTTGATGATCTTGGCCATCTTCCCGCTGTCGTTGCGGATACTTCCCATCTGGGCGTTCAAGGCCGTCAGATTCCGCAAAGCCTGCCCGGAATTCTCGAGGTTGACGTTCATCAGGTTCGATGCTTCATCCGCAAGCTGACGCATCTCCTCACCCATCGTCCGCAGATCGCCGATGGATTCGTCTGTATCCCTGAGGCGTTCCGCTTGCTCATTCGCTCCCCGCGCCAGCGCGGAACTCCCGTCGGCAATCTGCATCGAGGCCTGGCTGATCTGGTCGGAAGCCTGATCAAGCTGCCCCGCGATCTCGAAGAGGGGCCGCCCGACGAGTTTCCGGAGGAGGAGAATGGCGAACACACCCAGAATGAGGATGCTCCCGACCATCACGAGGGAGAACACCAGACGCATCGTCACAACCGTCCTGTTGATTTCCTCCAGGGAGAAAATGATCGTCACGGTGCCCAGTTGACTCTCTTTGGGTTTTCCCGTCGGAATACAGGGGAATTCCCTGACCAGCCAGAGACTGCGGTCAACAGTGATTTTATCCTGGTTGACCCCGTTGAAATGGAGGACATCACCTGCAGTCTTCGCACCGTGCTTGGTGTTTCGGATCACGACCGAAAGAATCCCTGTATCATCCTCTCCGTTTCCGGGCGAGGCATTCGTCTTTGGCTGGAGTTTTTCAGCAATCTGATGAAGGGCTGAATAGTTGAATCGCTCAATATAGAGGGCACTGATCGTCGCGACAAACGAAGTCATCTGGTCCGCATGCTGCTCTTTTTCCCGGTACAGGGAGATCTCCTGCAGACTGATCAAAAGAATCCCCGTGCCGGCCAGAAGAACGACAAGGAGAAGCAGCATCATCGTGATAAAACGGAAAAAAACCCCGCGGGCATTGTTCATGGTTTTCTACCTCAACACTGTCGGAACAGCCAGCCTGCCATCGGCAATCTTTTTCGATGCCTCATCCAATTCCCTGCGCATCTCTGCCGAAACCCTGTCCTCTGTATATTCGAAATCGGTCAAACTGACACCATGATTCTTCAAATCGAACCGGTAGACGCGCCGACCCTCAAGTGTCCCTGCCAGATAGCGACCGATGATATTGGTCACTGCAACGTCCGCCCGCTTCATCATGCTCGTCAGGACATACCCCGGGGCAAGATGATCCTGATTGGAGTCTACCCCGAGAACCAGGCGGTTCTTCTCCTTGGCCGCCTGGATGATCCCGTTTCCCGTGCCCCCGGCGACAGCATAGACGACCTCGGCTCCCTGTCCAAACAGTTCGAGCGCGAGATCATGGCCCCGCGCCGGATTGTTGAAGCCCGAAAAATCGGGCACCAGAGACACCCAGACGGTATCAACAATGGCATCCGGGCGGACCATCCGGATCCCGGCCTGGTACCCCGTCAAAAAATCCTTGACCGGCAAGAGATCAACCCCGCCAATGAAGCCGAACCGCTTCGCTTTCGAGACCCGGGCAGCAAGCATCCCCGCCAAAAAGGACCCCTCGTTCTGGGCGAATTCGGTGGCCGCAATATTCGGGCGGTCAACCGCCGCAGACTCCATCAGGACAAACATCACATTCGGGTGCTTCTCCGCAAATTTTTTGACGACCTCTCCCATGGCATAGGCTTCGGCAACAATGACCAGATTGCACTGATCCTTTGTGATCAAGGTCTCAAACAGAGTGACGAGGTCTTTTTCCTCATTGCTGGCAGGAACACGGAAGGCAGCCTGGATCGGCATCCGTTCATACGACTGGACAAGACCCGAGTACTGCATATCGTTGAAAGACTGGTCGCCAAGACCGGAGACACCAAGGGCCAGACCAACTTTTTTTTCACGTTTGACCTGAGCTTCGGGAAGCACGGACCCGTCCCGCCCCGCATCACCTGAAGCACAGGAGAGACACAGGAATCCCAGGAGAAGACCGCCCGAAATGGCCCGCAAAGACATGTTCATATTTCCTTTTCGGCATATGTCAGGGATTGCCATAGTCTTTTCATGGCGGGACGGCATACAATTCCATGTACAACCATGACAATTTGACAAGATGCCCAAAAGGGGCTAGATTTTGAAATGGATGCTTTACGGTATTTCCGAACGGAGTTTTCTCCGGTGCCATCCCTGTATGGAAACGCCGTTGTACTGCTGTGTACGGCTTCCAGCCGATCAAGACCGGATGTGAGTGGAGGAAAACAGGATGACCGAGGGCAAGCAGGAGAGCGAACAGGCTGTTTCGACCGTCAATCGCGAACCACCCCGCTTTCGCGTCCTTCTCCACAATGACCACTTTACCACCATGGACTTTGTCGTCGAGATTCTTGAGACCGTCTTTCACAAGCGGCCGCATGAAGCAATGGCCATCATGCGCCATGTCCACGAACGTGGCATCGGCGTCTGCGGCATCTATACCCGGGAAGTCGCCGAAGCCAGGGTGGCACTGGTCACCCGGTTGGCACACGAAAACGAGTTCCCGTTGCTCTGCACGATGGAACGGGAGGAATAAGCATGCTCAGCAAGGATCTGCAACTCTCCATCTTCGCCGCCTTTCGTGAGGCCAAGCGCCGGCGTCACGAGTTTCTGACAGTCGAGCACATCACCTCCGCCCTGCTCTTCAACGAACTGGCGCAGTACATCCTCGAATCTCTTGGTATTGACGTCGAGGGGTTGCGGACAACCATGGATACCTTCCTCGAACGGACAACGGAAAAGCTCCCCGAAGGAATCAAGCGTGACCCGATCGAGACCCCGGCCTTCCAACGGGTCATCCAGCGTGCCATGGCCCATATGCAATCAGCCGGGAAGGAGAGTGTGGATGCCGGTGACATGCTCGTCTCCATCATGCACGAAGAGGACTCCCATTCCTTCTACTATCTGACCCAGGCAGGACTGACCAGACTCGAGCTGATGCAATTTGTCTCGCACGGACCGTCTCCGGACCATCAGCCCCCGCAGACAGACGATGATTCCGACAGGGAACAGGGAAATCTCCCGGCCAAGTCGGCCCTTGAGCAATTCTGCACCAATCTCAACGCCAAGGCTGCCCGGGGGGATGTGGACCCGCTTATCGGGAGAAACCCGGAGATGCGCCGCGTCCAGCAGATCCTCTGTCGACGCCAAAAAAACAACCCGATCCTGGTCGGAGATCCCGGAACCGGCAAAACGGCTCTGGCCGAAGGGCTGGCGCTGGCGATCAGTGAAGGCCGGGTCCCGGCCATCCTTCGCAAATTCACGGTTTTTTCACTCGACCTGGGATCGCTGGTAGCCGGAACAAAATTCCGGGGCCAGTTTGAGGAGCGTCTCAAGGGTGTCATGAACGAACTGGTCAGGCATGAAAATGCCATCCTCTACATTGATGAAATCCACACCATCATCGGTGCAGGTTCAACCAGCGGCGGCAATCTGGATGCATCCAACATCCTCAAACCGGCTCTGGCCAGCGGAAAAATGCGGTGCATGGGCTCGACCACACATGAGGATTACCGGCAGATCTTCGACAAAGACCGGGCACTCTCCCGCCGCTTTCAAACCATCCACATCGAGGAACCCAGCCAGAGCGAAGCCTTGCAGATCCTCCGCGGGCTGAAGAGCCGCTATGAACAACATCATCACATCCGCTATACGGACGCAGCCCTCAAAACCGCCGTGGAACTCTCGGCCAAATACATCACCGATCGCAGACTCCCGGACAAGGCCGTCGATGTGATCGACGAGGCCGCCGCGGCCCTCCACCTCCTGCCACCATCAGCCCAACGCCGCAGGGTTGTGCCCACCGACATCGAAGCGGTCGTCAGCCTGATAGCCCGGGTACCTGTCCAGACGGACGATACCAACATGACGGCGGCCATGGCCAGTCTTCCGGCAGCCCTGGGTGGCATTGTCTTCGGGCAGGACGAAGCTGTTTTGACTCTCACCCGTGCCCTCCGCCGTTCACGGGCCGGGCTGGGACATCCCGATCATCCCCTGGGGAGCTTCCTCTTCACCGGTCCGACCGGGGTCGGCAAAACCGAGGTCTGTCGCCAGCTTGCCAAACAGCTCGGGATTGAACTCCTCCGCTTCGACATGAGCGAGTACATGGAAAAACATGCCGTGGCAAGACTCATCGGATCTCCGCCGGGGTATGTCGGCTTTGAACAGGGCGGACTCCTGACCGAGGCCGTCCGGCGGACCCCGCATGCCGTGCTGCTCCTGGACGAGATCGAAAAAGCCCACGAGGACATCTTCAACATCCTCCTCCAGATCATGGATCATGCCGCCCTGACCGACAACACCGGACGTAAATCCGATTTCCACAATATCATACTTGTCATGACAAGCAATGCCGGCGCCCGGGAGATGAGCCAGTCCGCAATCGGATTCGGAGATCCACATGGCGAAGCCCTGAACAAGGGAAGGAGCGCCATCGAAAAGCTCTTCTCCCCCGAGTTCCGCAACCGGCTCGACGAGACAATCGTCTTCAAGCCGCTGACAGCGGAGGTCATGCTTCTCGTCGTCGACAAATTCGTCAATCTGATGCGACCCGGCCTGCGTGCCAGGGGGATCACCATCGATCTGGATGATAAAGCACGCGAGTTTCTGGCAACCCGCGGGTACGACCCGGTCTATGGCGCCCGTCCCCTCGACCGGCTGATCCAGACCAGCATCAAGGACCCCCTCTCCGAAGAGATCCTCTTCGGCCGGCTATCCCAGGGCGGACACGTTATTGTCCACGCCGGTCCCGACGGGCTTGTCTTCGAGATTCCCGAGCTCGTATGATCCTGCCCGTCTGGCTTGGAGAGGATCTCGCTTTTCCCGACCCCGCGCTCTCGCACCACCAGGGGCTGGTGGCCCTGGGAGGAGACCTGACGCCGGAACGTCTCCGTCTCGCCTACAGCATGGGGATCTTTCCCTGGTTCAGCGAGGATGATCCGGTCATGTGGTGGTCTCCCGATCCCCGAACGATCTTCATCCCGCAGGCCTTCCATCTTTCCGGGAGCATGCGAAAAGTCTTGCGGCGTCATGATTTCATCATTCGTATCAATTCCGCTTTTTCCGATATTGTCCAACTCTGTGCATCAATCCCGCGCAGGGAACAAGACGGGACGTGGATCACTCCCGCAATGCAGGCAGCCTATTGCAGATTGCACGAAGCGGGCGATGCCCATTCGATCGAGGTCTGGCAAGCCTCTCCGGTTTTTATTCGGGGAACATCCTCTGGCCGGATCATCAGCGACCAATCCGGATATACGCTCGCAGGCGGCGTCTACGGCGTCCTGACAGGGTCGGTCTTCTGCGGGGAATCCATGTTCTCCCTTGTGCCAAACGCCTCAAAAATCGCCCTGGCCGCGTTGATGTACCTTTGCATCCGCTCCGGGATCCTGGCAGTTGATTGCCAGTTCACAACATCACACCTTGAATCCCTGGGCGCTTTCGAGATCCCCCGCCAGACATACCTCGATCTCCTCGAGACCGATGATGATGCACACTCTCCCGAACACAGGTTCTTCCCATCATCCGGATCCCTCTTTGCCTCCCCGGATTGGGCCATGGATCTCATCGACATGCTCGGAGAGAGCAATCCAAACGGACAGGATGAGACATTCCCCATTTGACTCTGCGTCTTCCGGGACACGCCTTGAGCAGAAGGACAAAAAACACGGGGTACAACCGCCACCCAGTGTCATCATCCTGAATCCGGGCCGCCCAACCCCTCAATGGAATCAAAAATCCTGCATATCCTTCTCGTCAAGAGGAATAATCTGCTCGGGTGTGAATTCCCTCGTCCGGACATGTTGCGTTGGAACGGGTGGGACAAGCTTTGCGGGCGCAGGCGGCACAACCGGTCTGTCAACTTTTTGGGCCGGAGCCAGGCGGGCGGGCTGCTTCTTTTCCGCCTGGACGGACTGTTTCTCGCCTCCGCCAAACACATAGCCTGCCAGTGCCTGAACGCTGGCCCGCATCTCTTCGGCCTGGGCATTCAGCTCTTCGGTCGAAGCTGCTGTCTCTTCGGAATTGGCCGCATTTTGCTGGACAACCTTTTCCATTTCGGCAACCCCGCGGTTGATCTGTTCGATCCCTTTGGACTGTTCATTGGATGCCGCTGCAATTTCGCCAACAAGATGCTGGACCCTGGCAGACCGCTCCACCACTTCGTCAATCGATTTTCCGGTTTCGGCAAAGGTGGCGACACCTTCGTTCACCTTGGTGATGGTCTCTTCGATCAGTTGGGCGGTCCGCCGGGATGCCTCGGCAGACCGCATGGAGAGAGAACGCACCTCGTCCGCAACAACGGCAAACCCGGCACCGGCATCCCCGGCCCTGGCTGCTTCGACAGCGGCATTCAATGAAAGAAGATTCGTCTGGAAGGCAATCTCGTCAATCGTCTTGATGATCTTCTGGGTCTCTCCGCTGGCTCTGGCGATCTCCTGGCTGGCTGTCAAGGAGCGCTGCATGGCCTTGTGCGCCGCATCAATCGAACTGATCGCATCAACAGTCAGTTTGTTGGCCTGTGCCGCATAGTCGGCGTTCTGTTTGGTCATCGAAGAAATCTCCTCCAGCGAGGACGAGATCTGCTCGATGGAAGCAGCCTGCTCCGAGGAACCGGCCGCCAGGTTTTGACTGGCTGACGCCAGTTGTTCCGAACTCGACCGGATGTAATCCGCAGAGGTTTCGAGGACACCGGTCGCATTCCGCACCCGTCCGGTAATAGCTTTGGCCAGAGACAGGCCGATGAGCAACGACAGGATCAGCGAGGCGCCCCCGGCAATCAGTGCACCGATCCGGCCGTTAGTGCTGTCCCGGAGAGCCTGCTCGTTGATGTTGCGGTTCTCCTTGACGATATGTGCGACCTGGCTGTTGAAGAAAGCGATAAATTCGTCATAGGCTTTGGCCTGTCCGGACTGCCGGGCAAGTTTGAGCAGCTCTCCATGCATATCCTTCTCGCCCGCGTGCTTGACGGCGTAGTCGACATACGCGCGGTTCAGTGCAAAAAGATCCGTCTCCGCCTTGATCACCCGTTCCCAGAGAGCCTTTTCCTCGCTTCCCATCGGGACGGACTCATAGCGGCCCTTGGCGACAAGGTACTCCTGCTGACTCCTCTGGTATTCCCTCACAAAAGATTCCAGCTCCGTGCGATCATACAAGGGATTCCGCATCTCGCGAAGTGCCATGCGCATGGTCAACACTTCGCGCCGCATCTCGCCCAAGTCGGTAATATTGGGCATGGCTTCTTTCGACAAAATCTCGATATCCCTGTCCAGGATATTGAGATAGATGATCGAGAGAGCACTGGACAGGCAGCCAAGAAAAGCCACTATTGAAAAACCGAGGACAAGTTTTTTACTGACTGACATTCGCGACATATTGCCTCCTGCGACGCATTACTATCCCTTGTGGAAAATATACCCGGGACACCCGCATGGCCGCAAGGGATTAATCAGCCATCCGTGCCGATGCATGCCATTCCCGACTCTCTCCCTGTTGCGAACGAACCACAAAAAAAATTACACCCGCCTCCGCCGCCATCCGGGTAGAATGGTGTGGCAGGAGCGGGTGCAACCGGTCCGTGGACTCTATCAAAACAACAGAACTGTCTAGCCCAGAAGCTTGAGGACGGTCTTGGACTGGATATTGGCCTGGACCAGCATCGCAGTCCCAGTGTGCGTCAGGATCTCGTTTCTCGAAAACTCGATGATCTCCCGAGCCATATCAGTGTCCCTGATCCTGGATTCCGCAGCTGTCAGGTTTTCCTCGGCAACGGACAGGGCATTGACGACATGCTCCATCCTGTTCTGCCAGGCACCCACATTGGCACGCTGCTTTGAAACAGCATTCACTGCGCCATCAATGGAGCCGAGACTGTTGTTGGCCGCTTGCGCTGTCGTGATGTCGACAGCATCGACCTTGAGCGTCTTGGTGTCCATCGAATCGATCGAAACGGCAATGGACTGATCCTTGTCCGGTCCGACGTGAAAGCGCATGTCCTTGAGCGAGCCATCAAGAATCTTCAGCTGGTTGAACGACGTAACGTCGACAATCCTGTCGATTTCCTGCTTCAGTTGCGATACTTCCACCTGAATCTGAAGCCTGTCCTCGGTGCTGTAGATCTGGTTGGCCCCCTGGATGGACAACTCCCGCATCCGGTGCAGAATCGAATGCATCTCCTGCATCGATCCTTCCGCCGTCTGCAGGAACGAAATGCCGTTTTGGGCATTGCGTGTCGCCTGGGCGATCCCCCTGATCTGCGAACGGAGTTTTTCGGATACCGCAAGTCCTGACGCGTCATCCCCGGCCTTGTTGATTCTGTGCCCCGACGAAAGCTTTTCGATGGAGTCGCCCATACGGGCTCCCGCACCGGCAAGCTGCCGTTGCACAAAATGCGCAGACATATTATGGTTGATGATCATACTATTCCCTCCCTCCTGGAAATAGCGCCCGACATCCCTGCCGGTCGGCTTTGACGGGGTGTGCTCCCCTGATCCGGCGCATTCCCGATGTATCAAGTCAACTTGACAGGGTCGCATGACTGCGGCCACGGACCAACCCCTGTCGGGTCTTCTTCATACCGGGCACTCGCCGTACAACCCCTGCTTCTCCCGGTCCTGCGAAAACGTCAAACCCGTGTCAACCACATGCACACAGCACCAAACATCGGGTGTATGCCGGATGGTCGTCATAGGTCCATCGCAAAACCGGGCGAAGCGGTATTGTCCTCGCGGTCTGGTGATGAATCTGTGTCTGGCCAAAACGTTTCTGACAATTCATGGTGCGGTTCCTGTTACACTGCTGTCACTCCAACAGTTTCAGAGCCACTCGCCCCTGCATGTTGGCATGCGAGAGCATTGCAGCACCCGACTGGGTAAGAATCTGTCCACGGACAAAATTGGACATCTCCTCAGCCATGTCGGTATCGCGGATGCGGCTTTCGGCAGCCTGGATGTTCTCGGCCGCGACAGCGATACCCTTGACTGCGTACTCGAAGCGGTTCTGATATGCGCCCAAGTCTGCCCGCTGCTTCATGACGATGTTGTAGGCGGCATCAATCTTGCCGATGACCTGGTTCGCAGAACCGGGACTATCGAGCTTGAGAGTGACCTGGTTGCCGTCATCAAGAAACTTCAGTGCCTTGGCGGTCATGTCACCGATAAAGACCTGCTCACGCTGATCCATATTGGCGCCGACCTGAAAATACGTCCCGGCATCATTCTTGTTGGCGGCAGTGGTCTTTGCCGGTGCGTAATTCTCGATCCCGGCATAGTCCTCCTGCATTTTGCCAAAGCGACCGGTCAGAAGATTCATGCCGTTGAACTGGGCATGTTTGGCAACTCTGTCGATCTCGTCGACGAGCTGCGACACTTCGACCTGCATCATCATCCGGTCATCGGTTGAATAGATTCCGTTGGCAGACTGGACTGCGAGTTCGCGGACACGGTTGAGAATCTGGACGGTTTCGTCCATATACCCTTCGGCCGTCTGCAAAAAGGAGATCCCGTTCTGGACGTTTCTCTCCGCCTGTTTCAGGCCGCGTATCTGCGAACGCATTTTCTCGGATACTGCCATTCCCGAGGCGTCGTCCCCTGCCCGGTTGATCCGTTCTCCCGATGAGAGCTTTTGGATGCTCTTGTCGCTCTCGACCATCGTGCCCTGAAGCACGCGGTGCGCAAACATAGCGCTCATGTTGTGATTGATAACCATGGAAATTCCCTCCTTGATTCCGTTTGGTTTCCGGTCTTCCATTCGGCCGTCACCGGTGAAAAACCGTCTCCAGATACCGGCATCCCTGCCGGACGGTGCATCATGAGGAGGTCATCGCCTCTTGACCGGGCCCTGGCCAATGGGCAGAAGTATCGCGCGAACTTGTTCCGTCCGTCGGCGATATTCCTCCTGACTTCAGCAACCGGGACTGAATTCCCGGAGGCCAATCCTGCCAGACGCAGGGGAAACTCAATCCCCGTTTCTGAAGGAAGGGAAAATGCACCCCAAGTCGGGCCTTTTCATGGTCGTTTGGCATCGCAACATGGTACCGCGTTCTTGTCAGAACGTCGTGGTTTGCGGTATCCCGCCACCTCCTCTCTCCCGTGATCCGGGCGATTCCGCTCTGTCAGACGGAACCTGTATTGTTCGCGAAACGCCGAAAAGGACAGTCTGTGCCTGTCCTTCCAGCGCCGGGAACTCCGGACGTCAAGCCTGGCTCCCGCTGCAAACCGTCTGAGACGGCGAGCAGGCGGGAATCAGCTGGTCAATGATCAGCCGAGCAGTCTCAGAACCGACTGGGGCTTCATGTTGGCCTGTCCGAGCATCGCGGTGGAGGACTGGATCAGGATCTGGTTCTTGACGAAGTCAGACATTTCCTGGGCCATATCGGTATCGCGGATGCGGGACTCTGCAGCCTGCATGTTTTCGTACCCGACGAGGATGCCCTTGACGGCAAACTCGAGGCGGTTCTGGTACGCACCGAGATCAGCGCGCTGCTTGGAGATCTTCATCAAAGCTTGATCGATCGTCCCGATGGTGCGGTTGGCATCATTGGGAGTTGAAAGAGAGACGAACGAATTGGTCTGGAGACTGCGGACACCAAGACCGCGGGTCGTCATCGTACCGATATAGACACGCTCGCGCTGGTCCATGTTGGCACCAAGGTGGAACCACATGCTGGCACCGACAAACTGCCCCTGGGTGTCATTGCCGAAGCGGCCCGTGATCAGGTTCATGCCGTTGAACTGGGCATGGCTGGCAATCCGGTCGACTTCATCGATCAACTGCGAAACCTCGACCTGAATCATCATGCGGTCTTCGGGCGAATAGACACCGTTGGCGGCCTGGACAGAAAGCTCGCGAACACGCTGCATGACATCCTGACTCTGCTGAAGATAGCCTTCAGCCGTCTGGATCAGGGAAATGCCATCTTCGGCGTTTTTCGCTGCCCTTGAAAGGCCACGGATCTGGCTGCGCATCTTTTCTGAAACAGCAAGTCCCGAAGCATCGTCACCGGCGCGATTGATGCGCATGCCCGAAGAGAGCTTTTCGATGTTCTTGTCCGCGCTCATGCTGTTCATTTTGACGCTGCGGTTGGCAAAAATACTGCTGATGTTGTGGTTGATGATCATGTTTCACTCCTCCGTGAATGTTCTCCCCAGGCCTCCCTGCCTGGATGTGAGAGTACTTCCTGTGCTCAGTCGGCCGGGTTCAAAAGAGCCGCCTGAAGAATCTCCCCCTCCTCTTGTGATAATTTCCCGATACTGCTCAAGTTTTTTTGGAATCGTCCGACATTCTAGAGAGAAGAGGATGTTCCCCGCTCCCGTTCTTGCCAGACTGCCTCCAGACTCATTATCGGCAGATTACAAAAAAACTTGAGTGCTTTCCTGCCTCTTTTTTTTGCATTTTTACTCCATGAAACCGGTCCTCTTCATTGTGGTGTTCCTGGCAGGAGCCCTCTTGTCCACTTGCGCATCGCCACCATCCCGGTCTGGTTTTTGGGGAACACCCTCCCGTCAGGAATTCCGGCGTCTGTTCCGGGAAGGGATGCAAGCAGGAAAGGACAGTGAGCCCACATGGAAGTCCATTGTTGCATGCATCCACATCCTTGAGCCGGCAACGGTCAAGGATCTCATGACACATGACGAACCAGCACTTTCCGTTCTCTTTCTGGCACGTCCCGATGCAGACTTGCACCGGATCATCTCCCGACAGCTCGATACCGCATCCCGATCATTCCATGCCGTGAATGCCGCGGCCGATCGGCTGGCACTCTCCGGCAACAGTTTCGGCGCCTGCCTGCACTATGCCGCCGCTGCCTGTATCAGCCAGCAAAAACGGGAACAAGAACTTTGTCTCACCCTGGCCGGGCATTACGCAGCCCGCCTTCCGGGTCCCGAACTCTCTGGAACCGCAACGGCCATCCTGCGGAGCATCAACCTCCGGCAACATCACCAGTAAACCGATACTTGATAAAACCCGTATTTGCTGATACCATAAAAAAAAGAAATTCCAAGGAGATCTGCATGAGAAGACCTGCATGTATCGGAATTGCCATTTTTCTCGGATTGCTGACCATCATGGTTGGATGTTCAGACAAGGGGACAAAACCGGACGGGAATGGCACCATCGAGGATGCCAAGAATCCCAGGATTGACAGCAATGGATTGACATTCTTCTATACTCCGGATGCCGGTGTGACACCCAGGAGTGTCTATCTGATGGGCAGTTTCAACGGTTGGACCCCGGATGATGCAGCAATGCAACTCAAAGCAGGGGCTGATGGTCGCTGGAGTGTGACGGTCCAGCTCGACAAGGGTCGTCACGAATACAAATTCGTCATCAATGGAAAACAATTGTCGGACAAGATTTCCCGTGAGATTGAAAATGACGGCGTCGGCGGCATCAAGTCCTATGTGACCGTCAAATAACTTTCGCATCTTTCAACAGCGGTTGTCCAAAGAGACAGCCGCTTTTTTTCGCTGGCGAAACCCAACAAAAAAATATATACTCTTGGTTGGGAGCATCCATACCAGCAAGGCAGGACCTGATACGTCATGGCAGAAAGCATGGAAATTACCAAGCGTGTTGAAGCACTCCGGGAGGGAGATATTTTAGCCCGAAGTGTCACCTCCGGCGATGGCAGTCTGGTCCTTGAAAAGGGACTGCGACTGGACAGCATGATTATTGAGCGCATCCGGAACTCGGGGATGGCGGGCGTGCCAGTGCTTCAGATACTCGATGCACAACAATCTCAAGACGATTCTCAACGCAAGGTTCCTCAAAGCTTCACATTCATCGGCGTCAGCCAGGATGACGTCTACGACAGCAAAGAACAGTGCCTGAAGATAGACTCCCCAAAGGCACTCCAGATCCATGAAGGCATGACACAATTCGCCGAGAGTATTCTTTCTACCATCTCCAGCCCTCAAGAGCTCGACATGGACCATATCCGGGAAAACATCGGGGCGATCATCGGTCTGGTGAACACCAACCCGGCAGCGCTGATCAGCCTCGTCCATCTCCGGGATCTGGACCAATATACTTTCATGCACTCCGTCAATGTCTCCGTACTTTCAATCATTCTTGGAAAACGGTTGGGACTCGAATCCACACAGTTGGAAATGCTGGGGACCGGAAGCATCCTGCATGACGTCGGAAAAGCCCTGGTGAGCCAGGAAATCCTCAACAAGCCCGGAAAGCTGACGGATGAAGAATTCATCGAGATGAAAGCACACGCCCAGAGAGGCTACGAAATCCTGCGAAAGCGCGGTGCGGACGAACAAGTCTCACGTATCGCACTGATGCACCACGAAAAATTATCCGGGCGGGGATACCCGCTTGGACTCAAGGCTGAAAAAGTTCCACTTTTGGCACGAATCGTGGCCATTGCAGATGTCTATGACGCTTTGACGGGGGACAGAGTCTACAAAAAAGCCATGCATCCAAGCCAGGCCTTCGGTCTGATGGAGCAGGATGTTGGCCAGCACCTGGACAACTCGCTCTACGCCATCTTCAAAAGCCTCCTCGGTCTCTTTCCCGTCTCCAGCCTGGTTCTGCTGGCCAATGGCTCCATCGCCCGGGTCATTTCGCAAAATTCATCGGATCCGGCCAGACCGGTTGTCGAGGTTGTCCGGAACAGATACGGGCAAAGCCCAAAAGAACGGATCGTCGTCAATACAGCATCTTCTGCCGAATACGCGATTACCGGAATTCACACCGAGTGAAGGCGCCGCGCAGAGAGTGTATTGTAGAAGTATCAAGAAACCTGTACAATGAGAGGCAGGCATAGATCCCGCTCTGGAGGCTCCACCATGAAGCATGTAATCCTCGTTGTTCTTGCAGCCCTAATCCTGATTCCGATGTTCCTTCTTGGTTACTCCCAAGAACAGCAGGAGCAACTGGGGTATCTCAAGGAAGGCCCGCTCAAATGGAACGAGTGGCGACGGGACAAGCGCCCAAAAAACATAGACTTCAATCTCTGCAATTTTTCAAATGCCAGCTTCAACAGCATCAATCTGAATTCCGTCTCCCTCAAAGCGGCCATTTTTTACAAGGCAGACCTTTCATACGCAAAGCTCCGTGAAGCCAATCTTGAAGCTGCCGATCTCCAGTACGCAAACGTCTACAATGCCGATCTCTTTTCGGCCAATCTCCTCGGAGCGAACATGATGGGGGCAAACCTCTCCCGGGCCAACCTCGGCGAAACAGATATGACCTATGCGCGATTGAACGAGTGTAAACTTTTCAAGGCCGATCTGGAAAATGCCAAGTTGTACGAAGCTGATCTTGAACGCGTAGATCTGCGATATGCCAATCTGACATATTCCAAACTTGCTCGGGCCAAGCTTTTTAAAGCCGATCTGCGCTTTGCAATCCTCAACAACGCCATCTTGATCGATGCCAAGCTGACTGGAGCCAATCTGACAGGGGCGGATCTCACCCGAGCCAATTTCTCCAATGTTGACTTGACTGCTGTAACATTCACCCCGAATACCATCTTCAAAAAAGCGACGCTGGCGGGAGCGCGCATCCAGAAAAAATGGCAGCAGTTCATCTACAGCCAGGACGTGGTCAACTTCAGTAAAATCATCTGGGTAGACTAAAAAAAAATTGACCACCTCAAAACTGCGTTGTATCTTTGTATCAAGTCAGCCCGGGTGGTGGAATGGTAGACACACTAGCTTGAGGGGCTAGCGGCCGCAAGGCCGTGCTGGTTCAAGTCCAGTCTCGGGCAAAAAGACGTTCCTTTGGAGCGTCTTTTTTTTTATTCTGACGCTGGCAAGAGAATACCTGCCGGAGAGACAACAACTATTCACAGGGTATCCAGGATTCACCACACAGGCAACAAACGTCGCCCAACAATTTCTGACGTGATCGAGATTTTTGAAAATGCAAAACACCAGATCTGTCCCCGCAACATAGCGGGGGGGGGATATAAAGACACACTCCCCCGTTATTCGACTTTTTACAGTATGAAAATTTTTTAGAGGACGAGTTTGACCTCATCAAGGAGTCCATATTCTTTCGCTTCGGATGCGGAAAGATAATGATCCCGGTCGGTATCTTTTTCAATCTGGGCAAGCGGTTTGCCGGTTACCTGAGAATAAATCGAATTGAGCATGCTCCTGGTCTTGAGCATTTCCTCGGCATGAATCTTGATATCCGTCGCCTGTCCGTATATCTCACCGGAAATCAAGGGCTGGTGGATCAGGATTTTGGCATGAGGCCAGGCAAACCGCAGACCTTGAGTTCCGGTCGCTGCCAAAAAAGACCCCATGCTGGCCGCCAGCCCACAAACAATGGTCGAGACCGGAGCCTTGATGGCCTGCATGGCGTCATAGATCGCCAAACCAGCCGAGATGACTCCACCCGGGCTATTAATATAGAGAGTGATCGGATCACTCGATTTTGAATTCATAAAAAGCAATTGCCGGACAATTTTTTCTGCCACCTTGTCGTCGATCTCGGACCAAAGATAGATC
>Ga0116172_10001893_pt1 | contig 18686 bp, 14 predicted proteins | sample AD_UKC083_MetaG_FD_89799 | JGI IMG/M metagenome (GOLD analysis project Ga0116172, IMG submission 89799) | Active sludge microbial communities of municipal wastewater-treating anaerobic digesters from USA - AD_UKC083_MetaG | ecosystem: Engineered > Bioreactor > Anaerobic > Digestate | place: USA... | reverse complement strand
TTTCTGCAACCATCGGTATAATAATCGCCAGCGGTTGTTCCTTGCTGATACAAAATTATATCATTTTATGTACCTTTGTTTAACCGTCTATAAAAAAGTCCGATTAATAGGGGGCTAGACCACCATCGAATTCCAGTCATCATACTTCCTGTTTACTACAGCCTCCCTAGCATTTTCTATGGTTGCACCATTCATTAATATCAATTTGCCCTGATAACAATTCCCAGAATACGTGTATTGATGCTGATTGCTTGTACCCCATACCTCAATGCCCTCCCATAATGGATTGGAGCAACCCTTAGAATTAGTCAGAAGCCCGCCGTTAACTATAAGCACTCCACCAGGTTTTATAATGATTTTTGAGTTTTCCGCAAATCTAATTTTACCTGTAATTGTCAATGTAGCCCCAGATTCAATACTAACAATTTGATTAATAAATTTATCATCAGACCATGTTTCATTTTGGTTTATTGTCGGAACTGTTCCGTATGTTTGAGCTAACGTAACAGCATTATATGCATTTATCCTACCTGAACCTAACATGCCACTATAATTTGCTTCATCAACAACAGGATCAGTTGTACTTTTTAAGATTAATTCTATATCCGCAGGCTCTAAACAAGGATTCACAGAAAGAATTAGGGCTGCAGTTCCTGCTACAATTGGTGTTGCAAATGATGTTCCCCCATAAGAACCATAATATGGCCAATTATTATTGCCGCAATCTGTAAGGCCGGCACCTAAGAGGTCGTGCCCTGGCGCACAAACATCTACCATTGGATAATGTGATTGTGTATAATCAATATTGCTATTTGCATCAAAGTAATTGTGCTTATCATTTTTATCTGTTCCAGTAACAATGATTATCCTACTATCGTAATAAGGCGATAATGGAAAAAATGGGCAATCATTCACGGGATCAACTTGTTGGCAAAAATTATGGGTTCCGTTTACTCCATTACCAGCAGGCATAATAATACATGTTCCGTTATCTAATATTTCTTTTACAACTAATTGATCCCAACCTGTTGCATCTGGACAATTTGACCAACCACCAGCTGATGATGTAATGATGTTTGCATGCATAACTGTTGAGGCATGAAATGCTTTTTGTAAATAATTACCACCCCAAGCATTGTAGCCTACCAACATTGTTTTAAACCCAACAGATGCTAATTGTCCATTATTACCTTGCGAACCTTGTTCAATTGTTTCAGCAGCTACAAAACCAGCAACAGTAGTGCCATGCCAAAATGTTGGGGTGCAATCAAAAGCACTATTACTATATGGATCATATGGTAATACAAATTTATTCTGTAAATCAGGGTGAGTAATATCAAATTCGGTATCAAGTATCGCAATTTTTATACTCGGACTTCCTTTCGTTATGTTCCAAGCCAAATTTGCCTGAATTTTTTTTAAATACCACAACCAATTTGTCGTATCCTGAGTTGTTAAATACCAAAAATAATCAGTTGGATCATAAACAGAAATGTTTTCAAGAATTTCTTGTTTACGAAAGACACTAAAATAACTTGGAAACAAGCTACCCATTTTATAAATAATTGAATCAATATCACAATCTCTACATCTTAATTCGTAAATTCTTTTTAAAGTATCATCCTTAGCCCCTAGGAATGCTTGCCCCCAAAATGTAGCGTTATTTAAATTTAAAAAACTATTAAATTCTTTACTATTAGTGATTGGTAAACCATCATCAATTGGTTTTGCATCATCATTAATAATTTTTACCCAAAACAAACTATCAATATAATTTTGGGAAAATATATTATGTGAAAAGAATAAAAAAAGCTGATTGTAAAAATTTTTATTAAGTATTTCATAATTAATTGTTTATAGTTAATTAAAATTTAATAAACTTTAAATGATAATTAAAATCTCTTGAAATCATTTTGATGATATAAACCCCACTTTTTAATTTAGATATATCAATGTTAATAGGATTATTTGGATCATCAAAAATATTGTTTATTGATATCTTAATTTTGCCTTGAATATCTAATATTTCTATAGCCGTAATATTTGAATTAACATAGTTTTCGATATAAAGATAATCTTTGGTTGGATTAGGGAATATATTGATATTTGATTCCTTTTCTTGCTCGCTTACAGCAATAATACTTGTGTTACACTTAATGCCATATATACTATCTTTATTAATAAAAACAAGTTGAGAATCTTTATAATGACACATTAAATAAGGATTTATGCCCGGCCATTGATTATCAGTATATCTGATGCCAATATTAGTACCAGTTCCTTCTATCATCGTGAATTTTTCATTATTTGAAGTGTACGATATTGTTAAGTTAAATCTTACGTGTTTTTTACCAGAGAAGTAATATATGCTGTCAACCAGATAATCCCCGCCCAAATTATCAATATAGAACGAATCTGACATATTAAGGGACAAATCCATAATTAGGTTAATATTCGTATCAACTGAGCTATAATACCACGCTTTCCCCGTGATGGTATCTTCCCTGATAAATCCCTTGACAGTCTGTAAATCAGGGTTTAAAATAGGTGTATAACAGTATATTTTTTTCCAGACATTTTCATTAATAATAGTATCTCCAATTACAGCTAAACTGTCGCAATATTCACCAAATAACTGTTGATGTTTAATGTTCCATGAAGTCTGATTTTTTCCAAATAAGGATTGAAATTGAGCCGTTGATAGTTTCGTACTCAAAACAATAATTAATGGTAACATAATAAATTGAAAGAGTATTATTTTTTTCATATCTCAAAATTTTAATAATTTTTGTCAAAAATAAAACTTTTTTTTGTAAAAAGCAAGAAAATATTCAAATATTTTTAATTAATTTATTTGTCTACATATATAATTCTTTACCCGTTTAATAATGATTGACGTAACGTGATAGTTCAATATCTCACACTTAAAAATTAACCCACTTTGAAAATCCACATTTCAAATTTTTTTATTTACAAAAAAATTAGTTTTCCTGTAAAACAGGCAATTAAAACTAAAGAGGTTTGTTTCTGTTGTATTTTTGTCATGTAAAACACCTGCCACGATGAAAAAAACGCTGTTTATTATTTTGCTTTCGATAGTAACATTTTCCGGCTTTTCGCAAACCCATGCCCTGCACGTTGCCGGGAACTGGCTTGGCTCCTTAGATGTTGGTGTGGCAAAATTGCGCATCGGTTTAATGATTAAGGATTCATCCGGAATATTAATTTCAAAACTCATAAGCCCCGACCAGGGTGCGATGAACATCAAGGTGGATAAAGCAGAATTTGCTAATGATACACTTAAAATTGTCTCCAAAGAAATTCATGCATCTTTCAAAGGAACAATAAATATTTCTGCGGATACCCTTAAAGGGTTCTTTACACAAGGGAAAAAATTTCCACTTTCAATGGCTCGTGTGGAAAAACTTCCGGAACTGAATCGTCCGCAGGAACCCCAAAGACCTTTTCCATATAAAGAAGAAGAGGTTACTTTTATTAATAAAAAAGCAGGTATTTCGCTTTCCGGGACACTGACACTGCCGTCATCCGGCGAAAATTTTACCGCCGTGGTAATGGTTAGCGGTTCCGGTCCGCAAAACCGCGATGAAGAACTGTTGGGACATAAACCCTTCCTTGTTATTTCTGATTACCTCACACGGAATGGCATCGCCGTATTGCGTTATGACGACCGTGGTACGGGAAAATCAAAAGGTATATTTTCCACAGCCACCACGGCTGATTTTGCTGATGATGCAGAAGCGGCTTTTACGTTTCTGCAAAAAGACAAAAGGATAAATCCGGAACAAATCGGGATCATGGGGCACAGCGAGGGAGGCCTTATTGCTCCGGTTGTGGCCTCGCGCAACAACGATGTGACCTTTATCGTGATGCTTGCCGGCCCCGGACTGAAAGGCGAAGACATCCTGCTGCTTCAGTCGGAACTGATAGCCCGCGCCGACAGTACACCGGAAGAAGAAATAGCAACCAATAAAGAACTCAATAAAAAGCTTTACAAAATCGCAAAAAAAGAGAAAGATGACAAAAAAGCCACTGAAAAAATGCGTAAACTCATTGATGATTACTGGAAAACAATAAGTCCCGACGCGATTAAAAACAGCGGCATAGATAAACAAGTTCTTATTCAGAGCGTTTATCAGGTTGTTACTCCATGGTTCCGCTATTTTATCAGTTACGATCCCGGAAAAACCCTTTCCAAAATCACCTGCCCTGTTTTAGCAATGAATGGCAGCAAAGACCTGCAGGTTCCTTCCGCACAAAACCTTAAGGCCATAGAAAAGTATCTTTTAAAAGCAGGTAATAAAGATTTTACTATTAAAGAATTTGAAGGGTTGAATCATTTGTTTCAACACTCAGCCACCGGGTCTCCTTCGGAATATGTTGATATAGAAGAAACATTCTCGCCCGAAGTATTAGAATATATGACTCAATGGTTGAATAAATTAAGTTCGAAATAAAGTAATCTGTTTTTTATACGCAAATTACCGGTTTTTGAGTCACCTCAGCAGGTCTGACCTATATGGATATTTGAATTTTGAAATTTGTTTGAAAAAAAAATATACTTTTGCCGCTTAAATTTTTTAAAACTAAGACTATGAAACTGAAAACCTTATTTTTTACAGGATTATTTCTTCTGGGAATTACCGTAATATCAAATGCACAAACGCCACAGGTTAACAATGGCGACTTTGAAAGTTGGGATAATATAGGTGAAACCAATGTAGAGCCTGCCAATTGGAACTCATTTATGACGGCAAACACAACATTTTTGACACAATTCGGCAAAAAGAAACGTATTGACAGATCTGTTGTAAAACGTCCAGGGACTTTAGGTACCTATAGCGCTGTAATATGGTCGACAGATGAATCCGTTGCTATTGCTAATGGAAATTTCACAACAGGAAAAATAAACATGGGAAGCACACAGGCAACCAGCTCATCAAATTATAACTTTACTTCAAGCGCTGAAAATGGATTTAATCACTCTTTTACTGGGCATCCCGATTCCCTGGTCGTCTGGGTAAGATTCAAACCAGCCTCCGGCGGCACAGAACAGGCACGGGTCAACGCTGTTATTCATGATAATTATGATTTAAGGGATCCACAAGATGCAAACTCCACAAGTCATGTTGTAGGTTCTGCGACTTTAAATTTCCCAAAAACCAACGGATTGTGGGTACGCAAGAGTATTCCATTTGTATATTCAGGGCCAGCTTCAACACCCCAATACTTATTAATTTCTTTTACAACAAATAGCACACCGGGGGGAGGCTCTGCAGGTGACAGCCTTTACATTGATGATCTACAATTAATTTACAATCCAGTATTAACCACCGGAACCATCTCGCCTGCAACTTATGTTGTTGATGCAGCTAATGGCTCATCCATCAGTGTTCCATTTACTCTTACCGGAACAATGAATGCAGGGAATATTGTAACGGCACAACTTTCGGATGATGCCGGTTTGTTTGCATCGCCTGTTACGCTCGGAACACTGGCAACCACAACCTCCGGAACTATATCGGGTACCATCCCGGCAGGCACACCGACAGGCGGCGGATATCGCATACGCGTGGTTTCTTCTGATTATGCTCTTGTCGCAGCAGACAATGGTTCTGACCTCGTGATAACAAATACTACAGGGATCAGCGATATTTCAGCCGGCAGCTACAGCATATATTTTTCGGAAAATGAACTGATAAGCGACCTGAAACTTACACAAACTATTCATCCGCAAATTCAACTGTTTAACCTGAGCGGACAATTCGTTGCCGGTTTTGAATTACAAAACAATGCGGTTAATCATTACGAGATGAATATTCCTGCAGGTATTTATATGTATCGCCTGATTAATGGTGATCAAATGATCTCCGGAAAAATTGTAAAGTTTTAATTTAAGCTTACTTTACGATTTACGGGGCTGCATTTCAACGAAATGCAGCCCCGTAATGTTTTCAGCCTTTTCGCAGCCAGTTTACTATTTTTTCGCAATAAGGGCTTTCGGCGGGAGGCACCATGTCAAGCCATTCGCCATTTTCGCTGATCATAAATTTCTGGAAATTCCATTTCACTCTGGCATCGGCCTTTCCATTGAGTTCTTTTTTGGTAAGCCATTCATAAACAGGATGTTGTTTTGATCCTTTTACAGAAATTTTGGCAAACATCGGGAAGGTAACATCGTAATTGAGAGAACAAAAACTGGCTATTTCGTCATTGGTTTTGGGTTCCTGCCACAAAAAATTATTGGCCGGAAATCCAAGAATCACAAATTTTTCTGGACCAAACTCCCGGTAAAGCCTTTCGAGATCTTTATATTGCGGAGTAAATCCGCATTTGGAGGCCGTGTTCACCACAAGTATCTTCTTTCCTTTATACGTTGACATACTTATCTCTTTGCCGTCAATTCCGGTGGCACTTAAATCCAGAAATGTTTTCATGATACTCCTTATTTTAAAATGCAGATAAAGGTAATGAATATCCGTATCAAATCCATAAAAAATGACCCGGGAGTGATGTGTTTGTTGCCTTTTTGATAAACCCTGGCAGCAAGCCCTGTAATGTGGATGTGTTGTTGCGAAAAGGAATTTTTTATTCGGGATTTACCTTATCCTCTTTTTTGCCGTGGAGGTATTCAATAAGATCGTTAGCAAATTTCACATGATCTTCGATGTGATGAAAGATAATAGAATCTATTTCAAAAACCGGGTACTCGGTTGTGACAGTAAGGTCTTTGTAAGGCACTGCTTTATATACTTTAGCATTCATTTCATCAAAAACTTTGGGGTCGGTGAGGTCAAACTCATTAAAAACAATACTGTCTTTTCTGAGCAATTCAACCACATTGCCGCATCGGCCGCATTCCTTGCTGGAATAAACATTAATGGTGGTGATGCCCTTTGGAAACATGGCAGCGTCAAAATGCCTGTTCACATCGTTGGTTCTTTCTTTTTCCTGAGAAAAAACATTCAGAAAAAACAAAAAACAAATAATAAATAAAATCTGCTTTTTCATCTTTCTGTATTTTTTTAAGACACAAAATTTTTCACCTAATTCTAAAACACAATCAGTTATACGCCCATTTCAGGTACACGCTTCCCCAGGTAAATCCTGCTCCGAAAGCAACCAAAACAAGGTTGTCGCCTTTTTTCAGTTTGCGTTCCCATTCCCAAAGGCACAGCGGAATAGTTGCCGCAGTGGTATTGCCATATTTTTCAATGTTGATCATGGTTTTTTCCTTGTCGATACCAATACGGCGGGCGGTGGCCTCGATGATGCGGAGGTTGGCCTGGTGGGGTACCAGCCAGGAGAGTGTTTCGGCGGTGAGGCCGTTTCGTTTCATGATTTGTTCGGTGGCTTCGGCCATTTTTACTACAGCCACTTTAAAAACCGGCTGTCCTTCCTGGTAGATAAAATGTTCCCTGTCGTCAATTGTTTTATGGCTGGCTGGTTTCAAGGAACCGCCGGCCTTTTGGTGCAAGTAAATCCTTCCGCTACCATCCGCACTCATCAGTGAATCAATGATGCCGGTATTTTCGATGGTCGGTTCAAGAAGAACGGCTCCGGCGCCATCGCCAAAAATTATGCAGGTAGCGCGGTCGGTGTAGTCCACTATAGAAGACATTTTTTCGCAACCCACCACGATTACTTTTTTACATTGCCCGGTTTCCACAAACTTTGATGCCGTTACCAGTGCATAAACAAAGCCGGAACAACCTGCATTCAGGTCGAAGCTAAAAGCATTTTTAATGCCGGTTTTGTCGCAGATAATATTTGCGGTGGCGGGAAACTGCATATCGGGAGTCACGGTGGCGCACACCAGCAGATCGATGTCTTCCGCTTTGTTTCCGGTTTTTTCCAATAATAATTTCACGGCTCCGGCACCCAGATCAGATGTGCCTTTTCCGGGTTCTCTCAGGATTCTCCTTTCGAGGATACCGGTACGGGAACGTATCCATTCGTCGGTGGTATCCACAATTTTTTCAAGTGTGGCATTGTCAAGGATATCGTCGGGCAGATACCCGCTAACACCAGTAATTGCCGCCCTGATTTTTTGAATCATAAGAATCAATTAATAGTTACGGGAGCTATTTCTTTTTTCCTTTTGGGGGTTCTTTTTTGGTAACTTTTTTGGGTTCTTTTTTTGTTTCTACCTGTGCTTCGGTCTTATCAATGGCAGGTTTTCCTTTATAATATCCGCATTCAGGGCATACCCTGTGATACAGCACGGGTGCTCCACAGTTGGAACATACTGAAATAGTGGGGTCTGTAGCTTTGTCGTGGGTTCTTCTTTTTAAGGTTCTGGTTTTTGAAAACCTTCGTGTTGGATGTGGCATGGCATTAATTTTTAAACGTTATTTTCTTTAACTCATCCCAGCGGGGGTCGTTATTTTTTTTTTGTTGGTTAAGTTCTTCTAATTTTTTAATTATGTCAGGATTACAGTTGCTTTTACCATTTTCGTCTTCAGGATGCACCCTTCGTTGGGGGAGCAACAAGATAATGGTTTCGTAAAAGAACTGGCTCAGGTCCACTTTGTTTTCCTGCGGCGGCAACATAATGATGTCGTCAGCAGGTTCAGTGTCTTCATCGCCAAATTTCACTATCAGCCGTTCGTTGCCGGCTACCGGCTGGTCATATTTTTCCAGGCAGCGGTCGCATTCGCAGACAATGGTTCCGCTGAAGTTCATTTTGAGCTCCAGCATATCGGGCTGTTTGTTCATGTCGAGCAGTACAAGGATATTGCATTGTTGAATATCTTCGTAGTCATACTCGCGGAAGAAGTTGCCGTCCACGGTGAATTCAAAATGATGCATACCATCACTCAATCCTGCAAACTCCAATATGTAACGGTCCTGATAACTCACTATCTTTTAAATAAAAGTTTGCAAAGTTACGAAATTTTTCTTTTGCAAAAACAATTTCGACAAAAAAGCCGTTAAATCAACAGTTTACCGTTATTTGAATGCTTTTTCGGGTAGACCGTCACCGTTTAAATTCAGGCGGCTGAAATATTCCGGCACTTTTTTCCCTGTAAGGGCATCCACATAAAGTTTAGCCAGGTATTGTCCCAGCATAAAGCCTTGTCCCCGCAAACCGAGGAAGAGTCCGTGTTCGGTATCGATTATCATACGGGGCTCCACATAATATCCGGCCCATACAGCCTGAAAACCAACAGAAGACAGTTGAGGTATCCAGTCGATGAATATTTCGGTAGCTATTTCAAGGAAATCCTGTGAGTTGATTTTCAGGTTTTTGTCAGCCTGTTGTGGATCAACAGCCGGAGAAGCGCATCCAATTATCTGTCCTGTTTCTGCCAGCTGTTGCCCGTACACGGCAACAAAACCTTTGTAGCGGCGACGGTCGATCAGCATGTCCAGGGGGTTGCCATTCAATCCCATCATGGGAAGCCTTCTGGTGATAAAAGCCTGGTGTTTAACAGGATACAAACCGGTTTCTAATCCCAGCATGCGGGCAAACTTTTCGCCTTCGAAGCCCAAAGCGTTGATAAACACCTCTGTATGGTATTCCACATATTTTTCTTGGTGGTTGCGGACAAGAATTTTAAAGGTGTTTTCCTCTTTTCTGAGGCTGATCATTTTGCAATCTTCAAGTACGGTTCCGCCATTATTGATACCTATGCGCCGTATCAGGTCGATAACGCGTCCGGGGGTGGCCTGCCAGCAATTTTCTGAGACCTGTGCGGCAAGATATTTATTCAGGTTGGTATTGAGGTAGGGCGAAATTACCCTGGCAAAATCTTTTGGCTCCACCATAACGGCATCGGACCACGACAGGGAATCGACCAGCGCTTTATACATGGTTTCGTCGTGGGCAAAAGTTACATAACGTGTCCGGTGGTAGTCAATATTTTTAAACTTTTGTAATTCTTTGAATATCTCGAGATTATGTACGGCGAGATCGGCCATCTCGGGCAAACTGAAGCCGGGCCGTCCGCCGGCGATGTTGCGCCAGGAAGAACCCCGTCCGAAGTTAGCCAATACCGGTTTCATGCCGGCCTCAGCCAGATAGCGGAACAAAGCGCTGCCTCCGATACCCCCGCCGGCTACAAAAGAAGCAACCTTGACAATTTCAGGAGCAATACCCTGGTTGCTGACATGTACTTTTTCAGGAACTGATTTAGGATATAGCTCGCCGAAGTTAATCTGGTTCGACAACGGCCCGCGCGGTGTAGCCTCGCCAACAACAGAGATATCATAACTTTTTAATTGTTGTTTCAACCGGCGGATACATCGTTTGCCGCGGCAGGCGCCCATGCCCAGACGGGTAGTGTGTTTAATTTCGTCCACCGAAATAAACCTGCGGTCACCGATCACATTAAGAATCTCTGTCAGGGTAACATCGTCGCAATGACAAATATATTTCTCTGTTTCTTTTGCTTTTTCGGCTTTTTCAAATGTTATCTTTTCCGGATAGTTTTCTTTTATAATAAATCCACGGACAGCAATAAGGTCTTCACCATGGAGGGTCAGTGATTTAGCCCTGACCACATTTGTTTTATTAGGTTTTTTTAATACTTTTTCTATAACACCTTCTCCCAGTTTTTCACCGTTGTTGTCAACCAAAAAAACGGCGGCGCCTTCTTCCACGTAATATTCCACGGGCAGAAACAGCCAGTCTTTTTTAATGTTGTATCCAAAGATGGCTAATCCCGGGCATTGGTAAACACACTCCATGCATCCGGTGCATTTGTCGAAATCAATCTGTGGCACGGTGCTGGTTGATGTTTTGGTGATGGCTCCGTGCGGGCAGGCGAATTCGCAGGGGTTGCAGGCAAAGCCGTAGAGGCAGTCGATTTGCACAAAAGGACGGGCTTCCATGCGCTGACTGGTTGGTTTGTAGGGCTCCTGAATAATTCTTATGGGATGTTGCTGCGAATCGATGTATTCTTTGGATGTGGCAAGAAATTCGTCATAGTCGAAGTGTTCTTCCATCTCGTTGAGTATTTCAAAGGCTACCTGTTTACCTCTAACCACAGCGCTGGTGCCTTCACCGATACGTATGGCATCTCCGGCCCCGAAACAATTCCGTCCAAAGATTTCGTTTCCTTTTATTAATAGTTGGTCGTCGGGAACCAGGCCGGTACAGATATTAATGGCATCAATTCCATAAATGGTTTTTTCGGTTCCCGGGATGGGGTTAAAGTTTTCGCATTCGGCCACCACGGCACCCACAATGCCGTCGTGGTTTTCGTTGGGCAGGGCTTTTATAAGGATGTGCGACAGCATGACGGGGATACCCAGTCTCCTCACGCGGTTGGCCTGTACGGGGAACCCTCCTTCGCGGGGCATGGCCTCGATGATAGCTTTCACATGAGCGCCGGCCTGCATCAACTGATAAGAAGTAAGGTAACCGATGTTTCCGGCTCCTACGGTCAACACATTTTTGCCGAGCAGGGTAAACTCGTTGTTCATCATTTTTTGGACAACGGCAGCGGTGTATACACCCGGCAGGTCGTCGTTTTCAAAAGCCGGCATAAAAGGTACGGCGCCTGTGGCTACCACCATATATTCGGCATCAACAAAAAAGATGTCGCCGGTTTTCAGGTTTTTGGCGGCAATACGGTTTCCTTCTAGGATATCCCACACGGTGGCGTTGAGCATGATGCCGTCGTGTTTGTCGCCGGCTAGGGTGGTGGCAATATCAAATCCGCGCATTCCGCCGAATTTTTTTTCTTTTTCAAAAAAGAAAAACTGATGGGTTTGCATGATAAACTGCCCGCCAATCTTGTCGTTGTTGTCGAGGACGATATTGGAAACGGCATGTTTGTTAAGTTGTTCGCGGCAGGCTAGTCCGGCGGGGCCGGCGCCAATGATGACCACATCGGTCTTATAAACATCGTGCGGCTTTTGTGTTTCCGGCGGGTTCATCTCGGGGGCATAATCTTTGGGAATCTCTCGTACTTCTTTTACGCCATCAACCAGTGTTATACATATTCTTTTTATTTGTCCGTCGACCAGCATTTCGCAGGCCCCGCATTTTCCAATGCCGCACTCAAGACTGCGTTCGCGGTTTTTGAGGCTGTGGCTGTGCACAGGATATCCCGCCTGGTGCAGGGCGGCAGCAATAGTAAATCCGGATTGTCCTTTAAGGGTTTTGCCTTCGTATAGGAATGTAACTTCGGGAGTGTCTTTAACTTCAAGAATCGGGTGTGCAGTTATTTTTAACATGGAGTTGAATTATTTGGTTGAGAAAAATACTATTTTTGAAAAAAACATGACAAATTTATGTTTTTCGGCTGTAGCGATAATTTTTTACTGAAAATATTTTTCCGGTAACCACAAAAAAAGTGTCTATGAGTGCCAAACTGAAAGATTTTAATGATTATAGGAGCAAAATGAATGAAAAATTGCTCGCGTCGGATAACCTGGTGTTAAAAAGATTTTTTAATCTCGACACCAATGCTTACCTCGATGGCGCCTTACCTACCATAACCAAAGAAATGCTGGGCCTGGTATCTTCCATGGTGCTTCGTTGCGACGATTGCATCAGATACCACCTGATAAAATGTCATGAACACAAACTGACACGTGCACAATTGATGGAGATTTTTTCCATAGCCAATATTGTTGGCGGCTCTATTGTGATACCGCATACGCGGAGGGCTTTGGAGTTTTGGGAGGAGCTGGAAAAAGAAGAAAAAAATATCTAGCCTGAAAAATTTACATGAATTTTTTACCCTTCGGGCTAACAAAAGGAACTGTATTAATACAGCAATCAATTTGAAAAACAATTAAATGACGGTGGCTTCGGGGGCCTCAGCCACCGGGAGACAATCAAATGGCGGTGGTTTTGAGGACATTTCGGCAGGCTCAATGTACCATCTCAGCCACCGGGAGACAATCAAATGACGGTGGCTTCGAGGGCATCTCGGCAGGCTCAATGTATCACCTCAGCCACCGTGAAAGAAAATCATGATAAAATTCACTTTGTTTATTTGTGGACAGGTCAGGCTAAATGGTCCACTGGTCGTGGACAATGCCGACCAGGAAATATTGTTCATGGTATTTTTTAAATACTAACCGCAAACTGCACCAATCCATGCCATCCATTTTTTTATCAAAGCCCGGAATGTAACATTCAATAAAATCAAGGCCCTGGTAGATGACATTCATATTGTTTTTTGTGTTTCCTTTGCCGTTTACCTTGTTAACATATTTTTCACCGTCTTTCTTATAATTGGCATTGTAAACAAAGCGGCCGAAGTATTGCGGGACCGTCATAAAAATATCTTCTCCACTGCCATTAAAGCTGCCCCACCTCAGTTTGGTCTGTTTTTTTACCAGTTCGTTAAAGGTTTCTTTTTTCAGACGCACATCGGCTAAGGTATCAATATAGGCGTAAGGTGAAAACCGGACTCCGTAAACCGGATGAAAATATGAGGATATTTTGGGGTAGTCCTTCGCCTCCAGGGCCGCTAAGATCTGGTCGGTCAATTCAAGCAACAGCGAATCTTTGTTTACAGCAATCTCTTTTTGAGTTGGTGCGGGGGATGAATTATTTTCGGCGGGAACAGGCTTTTTGTTGTGACATGAACAGATGGCCGTGAGAAATATGATTGAAGCGAATATGATTTTTTTTGCCATGCTTGGTTGAACAGTTTTTGCCATTTTTTTTATTTTTTAAACAAAAATAATGATAATCACAGATTGCGCAATAGGAACGTAGTGACTCCTGCCAATCATTGACTGGGGCGGCTGATTATAACGATTGCCCATATGTAATAGTCCAACGAATTGGCCTATAACATCTGTTACATCGGCCTGTCTGACTGGCCATCCAGGCAGGCATTATACCATAAATCCCGTACATATTTTAAATTTCTAATTGGTATTATCTGTTCACAATAATTTTCCGGCTGAGAGTGAGATTTTCGGAACGGAATTTTACGACATATATTCCGGGAGCATACCGGCTGACGTCCAGAACGAAAGATTTATCCGTCTCTTTCTCTTCTAATAATTGGCCATTAGTTGAATAAACCTGCACCAGGCCTTTTTCGTTTGGCAAATTAACAAATGCGTAGTCAGAACAGGGATTAGGATAAACACTCCAGGAATATTCCTTTGAAGGCTTTTGATCAGCAATAAAATTGGAAGGAAGATTGTCAAAAACCGGCAGGGCGATATGACTGGGATAAGCCGGGGAAAAATGTATGCTTTGCTGTGCAATTCTGGGGCTCATCAGGGTTCCGGAATAATTATATTGCTGACCATCATTGGGTTTGCGTCTGAAAAAATCATAATTCATCATCGGCAGATTAGGGTTAGATTGGTACCGCGGATAATTTCCGCTGCTTATGAGAACCTTGACCTTATGATTTTTGCCCCATACATATCCGACAGGCATCATTTTTAACTGATATTCGTAAACGGTTCCGGAGGTAATATTCGTATAAGGAGCGTGGATATTTTCATTGTTGTTGTATAAAGACCTCACATATTCCCTTGCTCTTGCATTTACACAACCTTCCACCACAAATAATTCTCTTCCGTCGGGATAGACATCCAGAATGCGGACAAAAAAGTCTGCATCGGTGGGACCACCTCCTGATACATCGGATTGAGCATACAGGGTTGCCGTCGGGAACCCCAATATTCTTAGCGAATCCTCCACAAGCCCGCTTGTAAATTGAATTACTCCCGGATTATTCATTGTATAATTAACAAATAAGGGATCTGCAAGGTTCATCTGCCCCTGGCTTTTTCTGGGAGGACCCGCCGGCGTCTGTACGGTCATGTTTGCCCCTCCAACGGTCAACACAGGATGATCGGGGTCGTGAATATAAGTCAGGCAACCTTCATTTGTTGTGGGCATTTGGGTATTTAGAGTACTGTCGCCATGTAAATAAAAGCGGGTATAATGAATCCCGTCATTAAAAGGGAAACTGTCGCATTTTATCCAATAGTTTCCAAGGTTGTCATTTTCAGGTACGCCGTCATTTACCGGTCCGACAAGGTACAGGCGAATGGCAGGAACCGTATCAAAATCAATTACTGAGCTGCTATGAATGGTGTCGGTAACATTAAGCATCGGGGGATTAAGCACCGGAATAGTATAGGTATAAGGAATGGTATCGGTGACTGTTTTGATTTCTATTTTTAAATTGTCTAATGTGGCCTGACCAGCTAAATACTTAATAAATGTAATATGAGGGACAATATAATCTTCCGAAGGAACCCTGACATCAAGATCAACTCCTATGTTTTGCCATACATGGCTTTCAGGAATAATAAATTTGGCCTGGGAAGTGGAGGGGACTCCTTTTTTGTTCAGCGTGTACTTAAACCAGTTCATTATTTCAGATTCCAAAAGGTCAACAATAAACCCTGAATTACTCATTGAAAAACTTAAATTGGAAATGTCAAAACCTAATACATCTGAAACGTTCTGCGGATATGTCATATCGCCGGTAGTGAGGCCACCGACGGTCTGGTGCGCCCATGGGCCAATAACCAACTTCTGCAATTTATTGGTTTCCACGCTGAGGGCTTCATCCCTCATTTTGTTAAAGGTGTATATTTGCCCGTCAACAAAAATATCCCACCATCCGCTGACGTGGTAAGCGGGAACGTCCATATTTCTGAATCTGCTGTACGTACCGTTGCTGTCGGGATTTCCGGAAGCATCTACGGGTGCTGAACTTGCATCCATACTTGCACGTAAGGGACTGTCGGGATAATAACCGGGTATGGGACCTTCGGCAAGAAGGAAATCGATGGCTTTGGAAGCGACGATAGCTTTGTTTGTCTGTCCGTAATCGGTTGAACTATGCAGGTTATTCAAGATACTGTTATCTGTTGCGTTGAGGCTATCGTCTACCAATGAATTTATCTGGCCACTGATCCAGTTGTCGACCAAAGCCTGACGGTAAACACCATTATTTGTTAAGGTATATAGATAATGGTCGGCTGATGCTATGACTGGTAAAAGCGACTGTAAACCCGGCTGTGATGAATTTATCGGGGATGTAGCAGCAAGGGTATATTGTGAATTTCCCAGTGCACTTCCACCCATCATGCCTATCGAGCCGTTAGAGATAAGAAAAGTATCCGGCTGCTGGTCTCCGTTATAATCATAAACTCTTTTAATATCGTTCATTAATCGTTGCAACGTTTGATAGCCATCTTCATGCTTGTTGGCATTTTGAGGATCATTCGGATCTGTAATGTCAATATTATAGTGAATATCAGGATGATAGAAATTTTTGTTCCAGCTATCGCTGTACATAGGAAAATAAACCCCGGAGGATGAATGAGCTCCTCGCATATCCTGAGCTCCAAAAATATATCCCATAAAAGGAAAGATAGGCCCGCTTTGGTCCCCGTTTTTATTGTATGGGGTCCTTGTAAAAACAAGCGGTAACTGATATGGGTTCGGATTCAACTGATTGTTGATGGAGTCATAAATAATGTATTGCGTATTACGGGGGATTATCTGAATAGGAACATTTCCTGTCCCAGGAACGTTGATAATAGAAATTACACAATCCTGGGTTACCGGAATATAAAAATCCATCAATAGGATAGTTCCGTCATCCATTATTGTCGGATGGGTTTCAATTTTACACATCTCGTCAAAACTTTCAATAGTTCCGTTTAATAGGATCTGTGAAAAAACCGGTGATGAAAATAAAAAGTAAAAAAATATAAGTAATACAGTGTGCTTTTTCATGTTGTCTGAATTTTTTCTTCAAAAGTAGTTATTTTATTTCTGATCATCGCTTGTTGAAAACATGCTTCCTTGTAGGGGATATTATTATCAGTGCGACCTGGTTAATGGTTAATGTTATTTCGTTCCAACTTCGGATCCTGATAAAAAACAAAAAAAACTGTTTTTTATAAAAAAACTTGTATATTTGCACTCCCAAAAAAGAAAAAGGGAGCATAGCTCAGCTGGTTCAGAGCATCCCGACGGACACGTCGGGAGGGTCACAGACGAGCAAATAAACTGGGAGTTTAGCTCAGCTGGTTCAGAGCACCTGCCTTACAAGCAGGGGGTCACTGGTTCGAATCCAGTAATTCCCACAAAGAAGTCTCCGACTTCTTTTTTTTTCGGGGACGTTAGCTCAGTCGGTTCAGAGCGCATGCTTCACACGCATGAGGTCACTGGTTCGAATCCAGTACGTCCCACCAGTGATTACAAGCATCTGCAAAAAAAGCAGGTGCTTTTTTTATGAGTGGTTAAAAAAGGTTTATTACCTGTATTTAAAGTGATTTTTGGGCTAAAAGAAAACGGACTTTCCAGTAAAAAAACCGAAAAGTCCGCGTCAGTAGCGAGGAAAATAAAAATTTCTAACCAGATTATTGACGATTTTATTGAAACTGCGGAAGTTGTAGAATTTCTGATCGACAACAATTTTACTTAAAATGCGTCATTTTCAAAATGGCACAATTTGAATTTTGTTCGCCAAAGAAGTCAAGGCGAACCGTGTAAATTGCTGTTTGCTGGTTATCCGTGGAAAAAACCACCGTATGTTTACCACTCATCTGGCTTTCATTAACAAGTTCAGCAACACAAACGCCAAGCGTATTATAAACGCTGAGTTTTACTTTACCATTTTCCGGTAAGTTGTATGTTAGGGTTGTACTGCCTTTGAATGGATTGGGGTAGCCTGTAAAGTCAAATGCAGCTTCACTGTGATTACCCTGAACGAATATTTTGGGCATTAAAAGGTAATCCTCATCTTTTGCCTCTTCTCCATATTGGTCTGCAATTATTCCTGTTCCGAATAATTTAAAATCAAGTTCCCCTGGTTCAAGTTCGTATAGCGGGCGAAAGCCAAGATAGATCATGATATCATTGCCTGCAACATCAAAAATATTTGTTGTGGCAAATACCACCCTAATGATTCCGCTATCATCCGTTACCAATAAATCATTGTTGTTATCAATTATTTCCTGTAAGGTGGGATTAATCTTAAATACTCCATTGCTATCGCCGGTATTTGGCATGGAAGCGCTCTCCAACTTAAATTTTTCTTTTGGGTAGTATAATTCCAGTCCCATTGCAGAAAAATCATTTATTGAAGAACTGATGCGTAAAGGAATTTCCAGCAAACCGGAACTACTTATAATCATGCTTTCTTCTGCAATGGAAATAATGTTTTCATCCGGGGCAGGTTTTACCTGCGACCATGTGTTGGTGGAGTCACGGTATTTGCTGCTGGAGGCATTGTAATCGCCATAACTGATAACCGGAATGGTGAAATTCAAGTTAGAGCCATTAACTGTAATCGTTGTATCCAGATTCACCCAGTTACCTTTAGGAAAGTTTTTGGTTGGATCATTAGGCAATCCGACCTTAGCCTGAATTCTTGCTTTGTCAACTGAATTCACCGTGCCGTTATTGTCGACATCCGCTGCTTTTTTATATATGCGGGAAAAATTCCTTGAAGGATCTGTCGCTGTATCATTGGTTATATAATACATAATATAGACGGCATCAACAGCGTTCACATCATTACACCATTGCATCGTATCGGCAGTGTATTTATCATACGCCAGTATATAATTACCATTATATACATTCAGTAGCGTTTCGTTATAAATCAAATAAAATCAATTGGTTATAATTTTGTTCTTTGAAATATTGTAAAGAGGGTTTTGCAAATAGCAGATTTAGAGGCTCTTTATCGAAAATATTAATACTC
>Ga0116172_10001892_pt1 | contig 18700 bp, 14 predicted proteins | sample AD_UKC083_MetaG_FD_89799 | JGI IMG/M metagenome (GOLD analysis project Ga0116172, IMG submission 89799) | Active sludge microbial communities of municipal wastewater-treating anaerobic digesters from USA - AD_UKC083_MetaG | ecosystem: Engineered > Bioreactor > Anaerobic > Digestate | place: USA... | reverse complement strand
TGAAAGAAGTACCAGACGTACTATCGACTACAACCACACCAAGATTTGGTACTAATGTTGTGAAAGGATAATTTGCAATCTTTGGATGAGCATTACTGATACGTGATATTATTGAACTCTTGCCAACGTTTGGATAACCTATCAGACCTGCATCTGCAAGCAGTTTCAGTTCAAGAAGGATCGTCTTCTCCTCACCTTTTACACCTTGTTCAGCTAATTTCGGTGTTTGATTCGTCGCAGACTTGAAATGCGTATTGCCCTTCCCGCCCTTTCCACCCCGTGCAACGCAGCAATACTTTCCAGGTTCATCGAGGTCTGCGAGTATTTCTCCGGTCCTGAAATCTCTTACTATTGTTCCCACAGGAACACGCAATATTACATCGTTACCATTCTTTCCACTCTGTTTTTTCTTTCTACCGTTTTCTCCATTCTGTGCAATGTATCTTTTCTTTTCCGTCAAGTGATATAGCGTGGAAAGTGTTGGGTCAGCAATCAAAAAGACAAAGCCGCCATCTCCGCCATCCCCACCGTCAGGGCCACCGTATGGTATATACTTCTCCCGACGAAACGTTACTGCACCATTTCCACCATCGCCAGCTTTCACAACAATATCGACTACATCAATAAAATCGATCTTTTCCACTGTAGACACCTCTTCGCGTTCTTACCTATTTTCTTTTCCATACTTCAGTTCCATCCATCAGTTCCATCCAATATTATACTATATTGTAGCCAATATGATTGAACCTATTGTTAAATCAATTCCCGTATTATCTACAAATAAACGTTTCAAATAACCATTTCAAATAAACGTTTCAAAACGCTTTTGTATGCCACAAAGTTTTGTAAATATCGCGGTAATACAAAAAATAAGGGACTCACTCAGAGTCCCAAATCGATTGTTCTAATATCTTCTTTTACTATTCATACTCTACTGGAGCCAGCGGAGGGACTTGAACCCTCAACCTACGCATTACGAATGCGTCGCTCTGCCGGTTGAGCTACGCTGGCTTCGAGAATCGCGAAGCCTAAAAATTGGTGGCGGCGAAGGGACTCGGACCCTTGACACGATGATTATGAATCATCTGCTCTAGCCACTGAGCTACGCCGCCACTTGTACTGCTCATTCACAAACAGCGGTAACATTTTATCATAGTGAGGTGGCACTGTCAAGAACCAATTTTGGCACAGTAATACCAAAGAGTTGTATTGCAAAAAAGGAAGTGGTATAATAAAATGTTACGGACAACGTATTAATGATGTATCTAAATCAAAATTACAAATAAAAAGGGGGACACTGGTTATGAAACGGTTTTTATCCTTGTTTGTTCTGTTGTTCTTAGTTGTCGGGACAATCTTCGCGGAAAGTACATATCAAGTTAACTACAACGATTATACCATATTTTATGGAAATTTGCACTCGCACACATCCTATTCGGATGGCAAAGGAACACCTAACCAAGCGTATGCACATGCATCCGACTTTGGAGATTTTCTCGCAGTTACGGACCACTGCTATTTCATGAAAATTCCAATCGATGGGCAACAGAAAACTAAGCTGGTACAACAATCTGCGAGAGCTGCAACAATCGCTGGAAAGTTTGTGGGATTGCAGGGTTTTGAATGGACTGCAGGTTCTGGCCACATCAACGTATACGAAACACTCGATTTTATAAGCAGAGATGATAACGGCGACTTAAAAGATTTCTACAAGTGGATAGTCGAACACAAGAAACTTGCACAATTCAATCATCCTGGTGTTACATTCGGTAACTTCCAAGACTTTTGGTTTGTGCCAGCGGCTGATAGGTATGTAAACCTCTTGGAAGTCGGTAATGGTAATTCCTCGAATAACGATACAATTTCAGAGGAGATGTACAACAACTACATATTGGCCCTAAACCGAGGTTGGCATGTTAGTGCTACTGCAAATCAAGACAATCACAAAGAGAATTGGATTAGTGCAAATGAATCGCGGACAGGCATACTTGCTAATGCGCTGACTTACGACGATTTGATGGATGCACTTTGGAATCGCAGAACTTTTGCTACTGAAGACAGAAATGCAAAACTCCATTTCTATGGCAACAATTCAATCATGGGCAGTGTGATAAACGATGAAACGGCAGTAAAATTGTACGTCCACTACGAAGACACCAAAGACCCCGTAGCAAAGATGACGATCGTCAGTCAAAGTGGTATCGTCGATGAATTGTCGAGTTTAGGAGACAAATTCGATTATTCCAAAGAATTAACTGTACCCGATGGATTTGAATGGTATCTTGTCCACATATTCCAGAAAGACGGTGATGAAATAGTCTCCGCACCTATATGGGCGGAAAGTTCAGAACCGCTCAAAGTAAACCATCTCAGAATAGGACCAGACAAACCAAACATAAACCAAAACGTGACAAGTGTATTCGATGTTTACAATGCATCAGATAAAGCAATAAACTCGACATTGACCGTACTATTGGATAAAGTACAGATTCACTCTGAGACATTCGAATTGGAGCCGTACGGTATAGTGTACGATAAAGAGTTGAACATAGGAAAATTACCATCAGGAACACACAACTTAGAATTTGTTGTAAACGGCAAAGTTATACAATCAAAGAAGATTGACATTGCCGAAAAGACTGGTCTTACCGTCCTTGTTGACAAACTTCACGAGAATGATTTGAATTCCGCTTTAATGGAATTCTTAACTGCTTTAGAGAAAGATGGTAACAGTGTCGTATACTCAGGTACGATGTTGACAAATTACGAAGGAATTGATGCAATTATAATCCCAACACCGAAAGAAGACGGATTGAGCTTTTTCAAAGACCTTCTGCCAGATGAAGTTGAATGGCTTAACTCATTCCAAGGGAAGATATACATCGTTCCAGGTAGCGATAGTGAGTATCTAAAGATTTACAGTGAACAGATCAAGAATGGCATCAATGTAGAAAGTTTAGACAAGTTGTACGAGGCATTCAATTTGAAGCCAGTGATAACATCCTCCGTTAAAGAGTTCAAAAAGATTGTATATATAGACCAAGGACATGCCAACGATTATGGCCCAAGTAATCTAAAAAAACTTGAAAATGCACTGAAAAATAACGGATTTGGGACACAATACATAAATAAAATCGACAATATAGATGGCAAATATTTAGTTATCATGAACGGTAAAGGCTTTTCGGATGATGAACTGAAAGAAATCGCAGATTTTGTCAAGAGTGGTGGAACATTGATACTTACATCCAAGAGCGACTATAGTAATGGCGGTTATACGGAAGACATGAACACGATACTTGATTACCTCAATGCACCAGTTCGATTCAACGATGATCAGGTCATAGACGACGCAAGCAATTATGGGTCGAATTTTAAAATCTTAGCTCAGCACTTGAGATTTTATTCAACTTGTTCTATAATATTGTATGGAAATGCAGATGTACTTGTTTCATCTGACAGTGCAAAGACGATGGATGCGGACAACAAAAATGATGCAGCACCTGTTGATAAAGTTGTATTGGCAGCGAGATTCAGTTATGGTAACGGCAGTGTGTATGTACTTGGAAAAGCAATATTCTCAGACTACGATTATGACTACAACAAAGAATTCATTGAGAAAAAAATATTTAATTTAAACTAAGTCTTTTGAGAGAGGCGATTTAAGGCTCATTTAGTATAAAGTTTGAAATTATTATAAAATTAGCGGGGGTAAACATTATGTATACCTTCGCTTTATTTTTTTGATTTGATATGGTATAATTATAAATGAGTTAGGAGGTGAGAACGATGTTTGACAGATTTTCTGAAAGATCCGCAAAAGTATTTGTAACAGCTCAAGAAGAGGCAAAGGACCTTGGCCACTCGTATGTTGGGACTGAACATCTCTTGTTGGCAATATTGAAACTCAACGATAAACCATTATCCACAATTCTTGAGAAGTACGGTTTAACATACGCAAGAGTAAAGAACGAGGTAATATCAATAGTGGGCATGGGAATGCGAGGGTTCATCATGTCTCCTCAGATGACACCAAGAGCAAGAAAAGTCACAGAAATAGCGTTTGAAGAGGCAAGAATGACAGGAAACGAAAAGATAGATCCTGAGCATTTACTGTTAGGTATCCTTCGAGAAGGTGAGGGTATCGCTATTCATATCCTCAAAAAACTGAATGTAAACGTTCAATCATTAAGGAAAGAAATCACAGATAACATCTCCGATGAAGATTTCACTGAAGATGATGCTCAACCACTACCGTCCGTTGAGGAACCTACAGCGTCTCCAGTGGCACGTCAGTTGGAAGGCTTCGGAATAGATTTAACTGCCGAAGCTATCAAAGGTGAGCTCGACCCAGTTATTGGGAGAGAAAGTGAAATTGAAAGATTAATGCAGATACTTGTTAGAAGAAAGAAGAATAACCCTGTACTAATTGGTGAGCCTGGTGTAGGTAAGAGCTCCATAGTTGAAGGATTGGCTCAGCGCATCGTCCAAGGTGAGGTCCCGGAACCACTGAAAGGTAAAACGATATTTTCATTGGATGTAGCTGCTTTAGTTGCTGGAACGAAGTATCGTGGCGAGTTTGAAAAGAGGATGAAGAAATTACTCCAAGTGGTAAAAGGGAATAAAGATATCATACTATTCATAGATGAGCTACACATGATCGTAGGTGCAGGTTCTGCAGAAGGGGCAGTCGATGCTGCAAATATCCTTAAACCTGCACTGGCACGTGGCGAACTTCATTGCATCGGCGCTACAACACCAGATGAGTATAGGAAATTCATAGAAAAAGATGCGGCACTTGAAAGAAGATTCCAAAAAATCTACGTACAAGAACCGACACCGCAGATGGCAGTCGAGATTTTGAAAGGGTTAAAATCTAAGTACGAATCACATCACAAAGTGTCGTATACAGATCATTCTTTGGAAGCGGCCGTTTATTTGTCACAAAGGTACATAACAGACCATTACTTGCCAGACAAGGCAATAGATGTACTCGATGAGGCAGGAGCAAGGGCAAGATTGAAGCTATTCGTCATGCCAAGCGAGCTTCAGCTTTTGAAACTGCAAATTGAATCCGCGAAGAAAGAGAAAGAACAAGCAGTCTCAAGTCAAAATTACGAATCGGCTGCGGAACTTAAAGCAAGAGAACAAGAACTGAGAGAAGAGTACAGTCAAAAGTACAATGCATGGATGAAAGGAATAGAAGACCAAATTGTAACGGTAGACGTACCTGATATAGAAGAAGTAGTAGCTGGCTGGACCGGTATACCACTGAGAAAATTGGAAGAGACCGAAAGAGAGAAATTACTCAAACTCGAATCTGCTTTACATGAGCGTGTTGTAGGTCAAGAAGAAGCAATAAATGCCATAGCACGTGCTATCAGAAGGGCAAGAAGCGGACTAAAAGACCCAAGAAGACCTGTGGGAGCATTCCTATTCTTGGGGCCAACTGGAGTTGGTAAGACCGAACTTGCGAAGGCATTGGCAGAATATCTATTCGGTGACGAAAAATCACTCGTTCGATTCGATATGAGCGAGTACATGGAAAAATTCTCAGTTTCAAGATTGATTGGTGCGCCTCCGGGATACGTTGGATACGAAGAAGGTGGTGCATTAACTGAAAAGGTTAGAAGAAGGCCATTCTCTGTTATACTTTTCGATGAAATAGAGAAGGCACATCCAGATGTTTTCAATATATTACTGCAAATCATGGATGATGGAAGACTGACTGACTCACAAGGTCACATCGTCGATTTCAGAAACACCATCGTCATAATGACGAGTAACATCGGTGGTAGTGAGATCGTATCTTCGAAGAAAAATTTGGGATTCGTTGAAAACGAAACGTACGAACAAGACTTCAGCGAGATGAAAGATAAAGTCATCGATGAAGTGAAAAAAGTATTCAGGCCTGAATTCATAAATAGGGTAGATGAAATAATCGTCTTCCATAAGCTTACAAAGGAACACATTGAACAAATCATAGAGATATTGCTCAGAGACATAAGAGCAAGACTTTCAGAGAGAGAGATAAATCTTGTCTTATCACCTGAAGCAAAGGAATTTCTAGTGAACGTCGGCTACGATAGTGTCTATGGTGCAAGACCATTGAAGAGGGCAATCCAAAGGTACATTGAAGACCCACTTGCAGAAGAATTGTTGCGCGGTGATATAGAATCTGAAAGCGAAGTTCTTGTAGTTCCAGAAGGTGAGAAACTTACGTTTATCAGCCAAAAGAAAGAGACACAGAAAGTCTAACAATCTAAAAATCTATAAACTTTTTGAAACTGTTCAATAACGTATGAATGTAACATATGAATTTATAGATTAGATTTTTGGAAAGGGAATCAAATGGCAAAACAGAAGACTGTCTATGTCTGTGATAAATGTGGATATGAGTCACCAAAATGGTTTGGCAGATGTCCTGTTTGTGGAGAATGGAACACAGCAAAAGAATTTCAATTGAAGAATGTTGATACTGAATCCAAATCGATAAGAAGCAATGAAACGGGGATGGATGAGCCTCATCCCCGTTTTGTTGATGTAAATAAGGCTTACGAAACATTGGAAGAATCACGAGTTAGGACAAATTTGCCTGCATTAGACGACATCCTTTCCGGTGGAATAGTCAAAGGGCAAGTGATGCTTTTAGGTGGCGAGCCTGGTGTAGGAAAGAGCACGTTGGCACTGCAAGTGTGCGCATCGATTGTTAAAGATGAGAAAGAGAAGGTCGTATATTATATCTCTGGTGAAGAAAGCATAGCACAAGTAGCACTTAGAGCAAAGAGACTCGGCATAGCAAATTCAAACATCTTACTCTCATCAGAAACGCAGATAGAAGAAGTTCTCAATGGAATAGATATTGAGAAGGCAAAGATGATAGTAATAGACTCCATTCAGACGTTGAGTAGTGTAGACATAGATTCCCCAGTTGGTGGAGTTGTGCAGATAAGAGCCGTCGTAGAAAAAGTAAGGATCTTTTCAAAAAAGTATGGCATACCATCATTACTCATAGCGCACGTTACAAAAGAAGGTGCCATAGCAGGTCCAAAACTCGTTGAACACGTCGTCGATACAGTTGTATACTTTGAAGGCGAGAGAACGACAGATTACAGAATATTGCGAGTTCAAAAAAACAGATATGGGCCAAGCGGTGAGATATCAGTCTTTCAGATGACTGAAAATGGTCTCGACAGCTTATCAGACGATGCACTGGTAAACAATTCACAGACACCTGGGAACGTCTTAACCAGTGCTTACGAGGGCAGTAGACCAATTAACGTTCAGATACAAGCGCTCGTATCTCGAGTGAAAGTAGCCTCGGGAAGAAGGATATCGCACGGTGTTGATGTAAGAAAGGTCATAATCATCTCGGCGGTATTATCAAGACATTTAAACATTCCACTTGACTTTCACGATATATACATAAATGTTTCAGGTGGCATAAACATTACGGACTCCGGTTGCGAACTCGCAATCGCAGGTTCAATCCTTTCATCTTTTCTCGATGTATACGTTGGTGATACATTTATGGTAGGCGAGATTGGATTAGATGGAAGTGTGAGACCAACGGTAAACATAGCAAGAAGAATAGAAAATGCAAAGAAACTGCCAATCAGTACTATATTGATACCATCGCACGCAGAATACAACGGTACTTCAAAGAGTAAGCCGAGTAATAAAGTAGAGAGGACAGAAAAGATGGAAAAACTGGAAAGGATTGACAATGTTCGACGATTGTTCAATTACATGTTGGATCTGAAGAAGGGGGTAGAATGATGGGGAAATACAAGATTTTGCTGGATAGTACATCCGATTTCCCAAAAGAGCAATTACAACCATGGGATGTAGATATAGTACCGCTTTATCTTACATGGCCGGATGGCACATCTGAAAAGGATGATACGCGTGATTTTGAAGAACTTAAGAAATTTTACGAGAAGTTGAAAAGTTCAACAGACCTGCCAAAGAGTTCCCAGCCTACCGTTGAAGACTGGAAAGCAAAGTATTTAGAAGTAAAAGAGCAAGGGTACGATGGAATATTGGTTATCACCATCTCGAGCAATATGTCAGGTACATTCAATTCCGCTTCTCTGGCTGCCAGTGAGGTAGATTTCCCAATCAAAGTTGTTGATTCGAGGCAGGCATCAACTGCTATTTCCCCTATGGCAAGGTTTGCAAGGGAACTATTCGATAAAGGTGATGATTTGGAAACAGTCGAGGCAAAATTGAGAAATGCAATGGCAGAAAAGAGATTTGGGGCATTCTTCTACGTTTCCGATTTCAACTTCCTTGTCAAAGGAGGAAGAGTGAGTAGATTCACAGGATTCGTTGGATCTGTATTAAAAATTAGAGTTGCAATTTACATAAACGACAATGGTGAGATGGTACCATTTGGACGTGCGCGGGGATTCAGAGCTGTGCTTGAAGAAGTGCTTAAAAAGACGCAAGAGCAAGGGTTCAAGCCAGGTGATACGGTAGACATATACCTCGTAAGCTGTGACAACATGGAAGAATTGAAAGAGATAGAAGAAGTATTGAAAGGTGTATACAATGTCAAGAATGTTTATTATACGCCAACCGGAAAGGTCATCTCCACTCATGTAGGCCCCGGCCAGGCAGGATATGGAATAGAAAGGTACTAAAAATAGCAATATTATAGTACTTATAAGCATCATGTGAGGTGATAAACTTGTCAGATTCCACATTCAACACACTTGAAGAATTCAAAAAATTCAGAGAAAAGATGAACGAGGAGATCTTGGCGCGTGGAACAACGAATACGAAGAGATTCTGGGCACTCGATGGTGCTGTTTACAATGAAGGTGCGCTCGATTCCAAAACAAAAGAACTGATGGGGTTGGTTGCCTCTATGGTACTTAGATGCGACGATTGCATCACATACCATATGATTAGATGTGCACAGTTAGGTACAACAGACGAAGAATTCTTCGAGACATTCGATGTTGCACTCGTTGTAGGTGGTTCTATAGTCATTCCGCATCTTAGAAGAGCAGTTAACACACTATTGGAAATTCGGAGGATCCAACTGAATGGCGAGAGTATTTCTCTTTGATGGAACAGGATTACTGTATAGGGCGTATTTTGCTGTTGATCAATCACTTTCTACAACCACTGGCATTCCAACAGGTGCCCTCTTTGGTCTTACACGCATGCTCATTAAGTTTGTCAAAGAGAACATAGAAATAGACGAAGACTACTGTGCGTTTGTAATTGATGTCAAAGGTGGCAGCACTTACAGAAAAGAATTGTTCGAACAATACAAGGCGCACAGACCAGAAACACCTGAACCATTGCTAAAACAAATTGAATACGTGAGTGAACTCGTCGAATCGTTCGGCATAAAGTTGCTAAAACAAACTGGTTACGAGGCAGATGACATAATAGCAACACTGGTAAAGAGATTCAAGGAACAAAAAGAGTTGTACGGATTCAGTGAGATAAACATCGTAACTAGTGATAAAGACCTACTCCAACTTGTTGATGAAGATGTCTCCGTCTGGCGAGTTGAAAGAGGCGTAACTGACATCAAGAAATATACAGCCAAGGAAGTGTTTGAAAAGTACGAAGTGACTCCAGAACAGATTAGAGACTATCTCTCACTCGTTGGAGATACGTCAGATAATGTGCCCGGAGTTCCCGGTATCGGTGAGAAAACGGCTGCAAAGATACTCAAAGAATTTGGTACAGTAGATAACGCATTAAAAAATGTCGATAAATTACCTCCAAAAGTAAAAGATGCACTATTGAACAATGCTGAGCAACTTGAACTGAGTAAGAAATTAATCGAACTAGATACAAAAGTACCGATAGATGTTGACTTAAAAACATTACTGTACAAAGGATACAATGACGCAATACTACTTGAGACACTCAAAAAATTCCAATTCTCAAGCGTTATAAAAGAGTTGCAACTCACGAGTGATTTGATGAAAACGGCAGAATATAAGATCATATCAAGCGAGGCAGAGTTAAACCAACTGTACGAAGAGATCCAAAAATCGAATAAAATATCCATGGACTTGGAGACAAGTGCATTAGACCCATTTAGTGGTAAAATCGTAGGTATATCGATTGCTACGCAAGAAGGAAAAGCATATTACATACCGATAAGCCACTTCGAAGGGAAGAATGTAAAGAGTGAACATGTTGTACCATTCTTGAAGAAAGTACTCTCTGGTTCACACAAAGTGGGTGGACACAACATAAAATTCGATTTCAAATTTCTATCAAAACTTGGCATAGATTTACCATATCCCGCATTCGACACGATGATTGAAGCATACCTGCTAAATCCAAACGAAAAACGCTTCAACTTGGATGAACTTTCCTTGAAGATACTCGGCCACAAGATGATTTCATTTGAAGAAGTTGTTCAGACATCACTCCCACTTTTCTCAAGTGATTTTTCATATGTACCAATAGACGCCGCTGCAAAATACTCTTGCGAAGATGCAGACATAACATTGCGCATTCACAACAAACTCTACCCAACCATCTACTCAAACGAGATGAAAGAACTATACGAGAAAATAGAACTTCCAATAGTATCCGTTCTTTCATACATGGAGATGAACGGTGTCTATTTTGACATCGATTACCTGTCACATTTATCGCAAGACATGGAACGAAAACTTGCAACACTGTCACAGAAAATCTTTGAAATCGCTGGTGAGACTTTCAACATAAACTCACCTAAACAGGTAGGATACATACTCTTTGAAAAGCTCAAAATCCCAACCGTAAAGTCAACAAACACTGGTGCATATTCCACCGATGTTGAAGTTTTGGAATCTTTGGCAGATAGCTACGACATAGCAAAACTATTGCTTGAATACAGAAAGATACAGAAGTTGAAGAGCACATACGTTGACGCAATACCAACGATGGTAAACAAAGTAACAGGTAGAGTACATGCTTCATTCAATCAAACAGGTACGGCAACTGGCAGGTTGAGTAGCTCAGATCCCAATTTGCAGAATCTTCCGGGTAGGACAGACGAGGGAAAAGAAATACGCATGGCAGTCAAACCCCAGAAAGAAGGTTGGTCGATACTCGGCGCAGATTATTCACAGATTGAACTACGCGTCTTAGCACACATGTCCGAAGACGAAACACTGATAAAAGCCTTCATGGATGACAGAGACATACACATGGAGACCGCAAAGAGAATATTCAACATTGGTGAGGAATTTGTAACGGAAGGCATGAGAAGGATTGGAAAAATGGTTAACTTTGCGATCGTATACGGTGTGTCACCGTATGGACTTGCAAAGCGCATAGGTATGGATGTCAAAGAAACTCGAAAAATCATCGACAGTTACTTTGAGAACTACAGAGGCGTACAGACCTACATGGCTGGCATAAAAGAACTCGCAAGAAAATATGGATACGTAAAGACAATGTTCGGTAGGCGAAGAGACATTCCACAGATAAATGCAAGAGATCCAAACGTTCGTGCGGAAGGCGAGCGCATTGCCATAAACACACCGATTCAAGGCACTGCAGCGGATATAATGAAAATCGCAATGGTAAAAATATATGAAAAACTCAGAGAACAGCATCTTAAAACGCTCATGATCCTACAAGTTCATGATGAACTAATCTTCGAAGTACCAGACGAAGAACTCGAGACAATCAAAGTACTTGTCAAAGAGGAGATGGAAAATGCAGTTAAACTGAGAGTACCACTACTTGTCGACGTGTACGTTGACAAATACATGCTCTAAGTACTCAATAAATTAAGATTGCCCCCACACAGAGCAAAATTGCTGAAACTACCCTAAGGCCGATGTGCTCTTTAAGGAATACCTTTGCAAAAAACATTGTTACAAAAACAGACAACATAGAAAGTGGCTCCGCAACACTCACTCCGTAATAGTTAAATGCCTCGAGTAATGCCACGTACGAATATGCATTACATATGCCGCCCAAGATCAAGTAGACGAACTTGCTTTTTACCAGTGCAGCATAATCTCTTGGTTTATTGCCGATTATAAGGCCATAAACAAAGATGAACACACTTATCACCAAATATACAGAGACGGAATACCCCATAGGAGAACCATTGATCGTCATCTTTCGATCCACTATCCTTCCAATTGCCATCAGTACAGACGAAACAATCATCGCTATAGCGCCTTTACTCCTCAGCAAATTTCCATACGATATCGCTATATTATATCCCTTCTTCAAAAAGCTAACTGCGTACAGCATCAACACAGCACCTAAAATACGTTTCCAGCTAAATGGTTCACCAAGAAATATAACGGACATCAAAACCAAGAAAACCACATTCAGATTGTAAAGCGGTGCAATCACCGAAGCGTCCTCGTGCCCGAGTGCATACATATACAGAGAGAAAGAAAAAGAATAAATAATACCGCTTACCAGTGACTTAACCAAGAGCTCAACAGTCATCGTATGAAAAAACGGAGCAAAGACAAGAAAAGAGAAAAAAAGAATCCCCATGTAGAAACAAAAGTCGAGGAATCTTTAGAAATCTTATTTCCAGCAATCCTTTCATATCCCAATAGCAAAATCCTAATACCCATCCACACTGGCCCCATTATTCTCAACTCCACTTTTCTGATGTATAATTTATATGTATGTTTGCAAAGCGAACTTATAAATATTTTATCACATGAAGGAGTGAAAGTGTGTGGCAAAAGATGAAAAACTTGAAAAATCAGAGAAAAACGCACATGAAAAGGGCACAGCTCACAAAGACCCATCCCTTTGGGAGATATTCAGCATAACTGCCAAGATAGGAGGTGTCACGCTTGGTGGTGGATATGCCATGATACCAATCATCCGAGAGGAGTTCACCAAAAAGCATGATTTCCTAACAGACGAAGAGTTCACTGCTCTACTTGTCATAGCACAGTCGCTCCCAGGCCCTATTGCAGTGAACACATCGACGCTCGTAGGCTATAAACTGAAAAAACTACCTGGCACAATCTGCGCAGTATTAGGATCTATATTCTTCCCAACGATAATAATACTTGCAATTGCCATGGTCATTGGCCAGTACTACACTGTATTCAAGCCATTTCTAAACGGTATGAAAGCACCGCTATTCTCAGTCCTACTGATTACAGTATTGAAGATGTGGAAGACGGATGTAAGAACACTCGAGGACATAATAATATTCGCGGTAGCATTTATCATAGTCAGCTTTCTCAAATTCAACCCCGTTGTTATCATTCTGTTGGGATTGGTGTATGGCGTAATCAGAAGCACAGTATTAAAAGGTGAAAGGAAGAATGGGAAATGAGCACATACATAGAGTTGTTTCTCACATTCTTACAGATAGGTGCAGTTAGTTTTGGCGGTGGATACAGCATACTGAAATCAATCAGTCACTACGTAGTGGATGTCAACAAGTGGATAACACTCGACGAATTCAACGATATAGTCGCAATCTCACAATCGACACCAGGTCCAATCGGAATCAATGCAGCAACCTACGTTGGTTACAAAGTCGCAGGGGTATTTGGCTCATTTCTTGCAACGTTTTCAGTTGTGCTAATACCTATAACACTCTCAATAATCATGTACTGGCTCTACAGAAGGCACTCAGAAAATGAAATCGTTAAATCGACGATCCAAAAGCTACGTCCAGTCATAGTTGCAATGATTGCATCTGCCTCACTCGGTTTCTTACAAGATTCGTTTGGTTCGATACCCGGTATCGTAATCACGATTATCTCAGCCTTAGTATTACTATTTACAAAAGTTGGTATACTTCCGCTCATGCTCATTTCAGGTGTGATCGGTATCTTTGTTTTTAGATAATTCGTTTAATTCATTTGGGAAAAGTTTAGGAAATATTCCAAATTTCTGATACAATTCTGCTAATGAAATGAATCAATTCCATCCAATTTCTATGCTTGGATGCTTGGAGGCGACAGAATGGCAAATAATCAAGGTTTTGAAAATATCACACTCTACGACGATGGTACCCACAAATTCATATTACTAGCTTGGGAAGAAAAAGAAGAAGAAGGAATAGTACAAACGAATCAATACATCATCATCGACGGTAACGAAGCTGTATTACTTGATCCAGGTGGAGCGCATGTTTTCCCACGTGTACTTGCCAACGTATCCGAAGTAGTGGAACCAAGCAAGATAAAACACATATTCTTCTCACATCAAGATCCAGATGTCACATCAGGCATAACACTCTGGATGTCCATAGCAGAGAATGCAAAGATATATATCTCCGCACTTTGGACAAGATTCTTACCGCATTTTGGTATCTATGATCAACGTAGAGTTGTGGCAATACCCGACAAAGGTGATAAACTAAGGCTACCATCTGGTACGGAACTGGAATTCATTCCAACGCATTACCTTCACTCAACTGGAAATTTCACACTTTACGACCCAAGGGCGAAGATACTCTTTTCCGGAGACTTGGGAACTGCCATATTCAACAAAGGTCAGAGATATGTCTTCGTTGAAGACTTTTCTGCGCACACAAAATTGATGGAAGGATTCCACAAAAGATACATCACATCTAGCGTTGCATTGAAAAAATGGCTGAGCATTGTAGAGACCAAACAGATAGATATAGTTGCCACACAACATGGTGCACTATTCAGAGATGCAAACGTAAGGAAACTATTCGACTGGTTCAAAGGCCTGCGATGTGGTATAGACATCATCGACGAAATATACGGTAGGTGATACACATGGCCGATATAAACAATGAAACATTGGAGAAAATGTCTTCTGCGTTTTTTGCAGAAAATCTCATGACTTCATTCATGTCGCAATTAGACGAAGCACTCGTTTCAAGAGTGAGAACAGTTCAAGAAAACATACGAGAGCTGGAAAAAGTATTCGAAGGCATGCAAAAACGCGTATCAGAACTTTCTTCGAAGTTCGAACAAGAAAGTGTTGAAATTGTAAACTCTGTTGAAGAATCCCAGAGAGTGAGTGATGAAATTACCTCCGAACTACGAAAATCTGGCGCTGACATATCGAAAATAAACGATGTTGTTGTGTCCTCCGTTGCGAAAACTTCTGAAACACTTCACATGTTCAGTAACATACAAAACATGGTGACTGAAATAACGAAAATAGCAAAACAAACCAACTTATTAGCACTCAATGCATCGATAGAAGCGGCAAGGGCAGGAGAATTTGGTAAAGGCTTTGCGGTAGTTGCTTCCGAAGTACAAAAATTAGCAGGAGAATCAAACAAAGTGGCAAAGGACATAACGGAGCAGGTTAAAGAACTCTCAGTTGCCGTAAGTCAAGCACTCGATAGCATAAAACTTGTAGGTGAGATATTTTCAACCGTTCAGACATCTTTACAACAACTGATGGCATTCTTACAGACAAATTCTGTCTTGCTATCCCATGTTGCAGAACTTCTAAATAGTACAAAGGTTGATTTGGAACAAGAAAATGAACACTTTGTTGAGGCAACAGATGTAATGGGCCAAGCAACTGAGAAATTTGAGACACTTTCGAGAGTCATATCGTCCATAGTAAAGGCACAGATCAAGTTGAAAGACCTCAAGATTTAGTATTCAAAAGGAGTGTGAAGTATGTATTCAAATAAAATCATTTCAAGGAAACGATTGGCGAAATCAACGTACGAGTTCTGGATAGAGAATGACATGGTGAGTACTCATGCAAAACCTGGTCAGTTCGTTGTACTCAGAGTCTCTGAAAAAGGAGAACGTATACCCCTCACAATAGCAGAGACCAAAGATACATCATTTAGAATCGTCGTAAAAGCCATTGGAAAATCAACATACGACCTGTGCACAAGGTCCGTTGGAGACGTACTCGCAGACGTTGTTGGACCACTTGGAAAACCAAGTGAGATAAAACAATACGGCAACGTACTCATCATAGGTGGTGGAGTAGGCATAGCGGCCATCTTGCCCATTGCTAAGGCATTGAAATCGGCGGGTAACGATGTAACCGTAATCATAGGTGCAAGAACAATCGATGAACTCATATTGAAAGACGAGTTCTCATTTGCCGACAAACTCGTAATGGTCACCGATGATGGCTCGAGTGGATACAAAGGTACAGTTATAGACGCAATGAAAGAACAGGTAAAGATACAAAAGTACGATATTGCATGGGCAGTCGGCCCTGCTATCATGATGAAGCTTGCAAGCAACGTCGCAAATGAAATTAACTTGCCCATATGGGTCTCACTCAATTCTATCATGATCGATGGTACAGGCATGTGTGGTGGATGCAGAACACTCGTGAAAACTCAAGAAGGTGAGGAGATAAAGTACGTGTGCGTAGACGGCCCAGAATTCGATGGAAGGTACGTTGACTGGGACAGCTTCATGAAACGCCTCGAACAATACAGAGAGCAAGAAAAATTGGCATTGGAGAATTTCATCAAACAAGTGGGGGATTTATCATGGCTGTAAAAGATAGAATACCACTGCCAGAACAAAGCCCGGAACTTAGAAGGAAAAACTTCGATGAAGTTGCCATTGGATACACGTTAGAACTTGCACAAGAAGAAGCAAAAAGATGTCTACAGTGCAAAGTCCCAACTTGCATATCGGGATGTCCCGTTGGAATAGACATACCAAGGTTTATAAAAGAACTCGTCAACGAGAATTTGGAAAAATCCTTCAGAATATTGAAATCGTACAACTACTTACCATCCATATGTGGTAGAGTATGTCCGCAAGAAAACCAATGCGAGGGTTCATGTTTACTCAACAAATTGGGGAAGCCGGTAAACATAGGAGCACTCGAAAGATTCGTTGCAGATTGGGCGGCTGCAAATAACGTCGAAGAAAACAAAGAGGAAACTGAAAGGAATAATAAAATTTCTGCATCTCTTGTAAATAATAAATCAAATAAGATTGCGATCATCGGTACAGGTCCTTCGGGGCTGACCGCAGCATCGGAACTTGGAAAAATTGGATTCACCGTGCACATGTACGAAGCACTTCACGAACCTGGTGGCGTTTTAGTGTACGGCATACCAGAATTCCGATTGCCAAAAGATGTGGTAAAGAGAGAAATATCAGGCTTAGCAAAGCTGAACGTTGAAATTCATAAAAATGCACCAATCGGATATGCCATCACCGTTGAAGAGATCCTCGAAAACTACGATGCCATCTTCATCGGGGTCGGTGCAGGTACACCAAAATTCATGGGCGTACCTGGAAGCGAGTTCAACGGTGTTTACTCAGCAAACGAATTTCTAACACGTATAAACCTCATGAGGGCATACAAATTTCCGGAATACGATACACCAATTAGAATAGGAAACAGAGTTGTAGTCATAGGTGGTGGTAACACAGCGATGGACGCTGCGAGGAGTGCATTGAGACTCGGCGCTCAAGTTACCATAGTCTACAGAAGAACGGAAGCAGAGATGCCAGCAAGGAGAGCAGAGATTCACCATGCAAAAGAAGAGGGCATAGAATTTCAATTTCTTACCAATCCTGTAAGGTACATCGGCGATGAACGAGGGAATCTAATAGGTGTCGAATGCATAAGAATGGAACTTGGCGAACCAGACGAAAGCGGACGCAGAAGGCCGATACCTGTAAAAGACAGTAACTTCGTCATACAAGCAGACACACTCGTGGAAGCCATAGGTACCGAAGCAAATAGATTCCTACTCAGCCAATTTCCAGATCTAAAGACAAACAAGTATGGATACATCGTAACGAACGAATACGGTCAGACCAGCATACCAAAAGTATTTGCAGGTGGCGATATAGTTACCGGCTCAGCAACAGTCATACTCGCTATGGGCGCCGGAAAAAAAGCAGCGGAAGGTATCGTGAAATACTTAGAAAATGCATAATGCAATATCATTATATGGACAAAAACTCTCCATCAAAACCATGACTTTGCAATTTCATGCTTTGATGGGGAGTATCTTTTAAAAAGTGCTTCAGTAATTCCTCAACCAAGCGAGCATTACATCTAACAACTTCTCACCAATGCAATCAACTCTCTTTTCCTGACCCTTTTGTATTGCTCTTCCATCTTTCAAATTTCAAAAAATTTTGATTTTCTTGAAAAAAAGTATATAATAGTAACATACTTGAAATCTTGATGAATTTAAACGTTTGAATTATAAATGAGTTAGCGTAATAGGATGATTATAGTGATTGATGCTGTTAACTTAGCGTGATGTCGAGAGTATAAGGAGGTAGCATTGTGGAGACATTTGAGAAAACGAGATTCTTGTACAGAGAAGAATCATTTATTGTTGGGCCACACCCCATAGACGATATTCTCAGAAATGCAGTTAACATGTATGGATTGGTGAACTTCTATGGTGCCTCGTATCTTTGTCCAGAATGTGGAGAACACATGATAAAGACAGTTTTCCCAACAGACCTTGAGATAAACACAGTGGAAGGTAGTGTAAAAATTCCAAGAATATTTGTTTGTCCGACGTGTGGGACTTTCCACGCACCGAGACCGGGTTATAAACTTGGTGCAAATAACGGATATTATCTTAAATTATACGGAAGTGATTTCGCAAAAGCAATAAAATGGTTTGACAAATATGGCTCAACAGAAGGAAGGAGAAACACTATAAGATTTTAGTAAGAAAGATATGCAACAACTGAGTACATAAAACTAGTGAAATAACTCGATGTAACTGATAAAGTAACTGAATACGGTTAAGTGAGAATTAAAAGAGACAAGAATT
>Ga0116172_10001890_pt1 | contig 18703 bp, 15 predicted proteins | sample AD_UKC083_MetaG_FD_89799 | JGI IMG/M metagenome (GOLD analysis project Ga0116172, IMG submission 89799) | Active sludge microbial communities of municipal wastewater-treating anaerobic digesters from USA - AD_UKC083_MetaG | ecosystem: Engineered > Bioreactor > Anaerobic > Digestate | place: USA... | reverse complement strand
TGGATTTGAAGTCTTTCAACAAAAAGTAGCCTTTACTACCGTGGGCTTCTACTTTTTCGATCTTGAAGTTCCTTATTACTATGACAGCATATATAATCTCGGCGTATATATTTCATGTGCATGGGGCGGTACAGGGCCTGCTGCACCTCCCAAATTCGCATGCACGACGGTAAATTCAGGAACCGACTTTGTAAATATGTCCTGGGGGCAGGATAATACTTTCCCCATCAGCCAGATGAGTCAGCTGACGAATCACCTGCCTTATATTGCATTGAAATTCAATGCTCCATCACCAGCTGTCATTACCAGTTCAATTACGGATTGCGGCGAATCTGAATTGTTTTGTATTGCCATTGGCAGCACAGATAAAGTACTAGTTGCAACGAACACCGCCGGATCGTTTGCCGATCCAGGTTGCGGAATCGAATACAATGCAGGTGACACACTGAGCGACGGTTCCGAAATCATTTATTCCGGAGATGATATCACATTCACTCACTCCGGATTACAGCCTGCTACAATGAACTACTATAAAATCTGGTCGTATGATGAATTCAATATCTACAGCGAAACAGGAAATGAAACAAATGTGTTGAGCAATTACAACATTCCGTACAGCACAAATTTCGATGGCGGAAGCGGCCTTCCGAACGGATTTTCAGGAGGATGGGCCGTTCTGCCTGATCATGGTGAAACTGACCAGGGAATCAGTGCAGAACTAACACCATCGGTTACGGTGAGACATGCATATTCTCCCGATTTTTGTGAATTGACAGCCAACTCTAAATTCATTTTTGACTACAGAATCGTAAATATTTCAGGTTACCCGAATATCGGAACACAGGCAGCTGAGATTGATTCAATAAACATTAAAATGCGTAACCCTGCAACCGGAACATATTCGATAATTTATTCTATCAACCCTTCCAATCACACTGCATCGAACGATTTCACACACATCGAAATACCAGCAGGAGCCTATTCCGGAGGCCTCACCAAAATCATAATATCGGCATACAGCGGCACCGGCTCATATTTTGTCGATATTGACAATTTTGCCATCACCGATCCTTCAGGCATTGCAGATAATAATCAAGACATTCTGAATATTTATCCGAATCCGGCAAATCATGTTTTAAACGTAACTGTGAATGAAGCTGGCCCTGTCAATGTGATTGATATTACAGGGCGAATCGTAATGCATCTTGAAAACACTGCCGGCGAAACAATCAGCATTGACATCAGTGAGCTGAATTCCGGGCTGTATCTGATTCAAACATCAGAAGGATCTGTTGCGAGATTTATTAAGGAATAGTTTATTCCAATATACACGATTAGTCTGGCGTGAAGCTTCGGATATTCCGGAGCTTCATTTTTTCATCTGTTTGTAAAATCACAACCCTTGACTTTTTTGAGGATATGGCTGACCAATAAATCACATCTCTGGCATTAATGTACTGATAATAAACATACAACTTAGATTGGCGGTTCCAATAATAATTGTACCTTTGCATCCCTGATTTGCGGATGTGGCGTAATTGGTAGCCGCGCCAGACTTAGGATCTGGTGCCGTAAGGCGTGGGGGTTCGAGTCCCTTCATCCGCACAGAAATTATCATTTGTCCAAAGTTCAAAAAAGTGTTGTATGAATTTCGAATTTGAAAAAAACGGTGAATTAACTGCCTCATTAAAAACCCATATCGAACCAGCTGACTATCAGCCCAAAGTCGAGGAAAAATTGCGCGAACACCGCCGCAGAGCCAGTATGCCAGGCTTCCGCCCCGGTAAAGTTCCTTTTGGTGTCATCAAAAAAATGTACGGCAACTCCGTACTGGCCGATGAGGTTCTGCATGCAGCATCTGAAGCCGTTTACAAATATCTCGACGATAATAAGGTCAACTTCATTCTCTCGCCCATGATGGACGAAGATGCCGCCCGTCTGACCGAATGGAACGAAGGGAACACCTTTACATTCCGTTTCGATGTGGCTCTGGAACCTGAATTTGAGCCTTCAGCCGACAAATCGCTGACCCTGACAAAATATGAAATCAGCCACGATGAAACCGATGTAGAAAAATATGTTGGCGAAATCCGCGAACGATATGGCAAATTCGAAAAAGCCGAGTCGGTTGACGAAAGGAGCTTTGTTTCTGCACAGCTGATTGAAACCGAAAACGGTGAAAAGAAAGAAGGAGGACTGGATAAATTCATCCATCTCCGCATCAATACATTACCGGAACATGCACAGAAATTTTTCATCGGAAAGAAAGCCGAAGAATCATTTGATTTCGATGTCGAAAAGGATTTTCCGAATGCCGATGAGCGCACCGAAATTTTCAATATCAGCATTGAAGATGCCCGCGAAATGAAAGGGTCATTCCGTATCACGCTTCAGAGCGTCCTTTCCATTACACCGGCCGAACTCGACGAGCAGCTTTTTGCACAGGTTTTTCCTGAAAGAAAAATTGAAAACGAAGATCAGCTGCGCGAAATCATTCGTCAGGATGTGAAGGGAACATATGAAAAAGAAGCCCGCAAACAATTCTTCTTCGATGTTCAGAAAGAACTCAAAGCCAAATATGATTTCACACTGCCCGAAGAATTTCTGAAAAAATTCATCCGCACCCGTTCGGAAAAGGAACTATCAGAAGAAGACATTGAAAAGGGATTCCCTTTTTATGTTGAAGAAATGAAGTGGCAGCTGATTGAAAACAAACTGATCAAAAAATACAATCTGCTCATTACCCGCGAAGACATTCGTCAGCATCTGAAAGAACTGCTCGGGCTGGCCGATATGGACGAAAATGATCCGGAAGTGAAAAATAAAATCGATCAGGTGTACGAAATAATTTCAAAAGAAAAAGAACGCTTCAGCAATCTGGTTGATAACATGACCGACGAGCGCCTGATAAAACTTTTTGAAGAGAATTGCACGATTGAAACAAAAACGATGAATTGGAAAGATTTTATTAATTTAGTGAACGAAAAAAACTAAGGTTATGAACATAAACGACGAATTCAGGAAATATGCCATTGGTCACCGCGGCATCAACAGCAACGTGTTTGACAAATATTCAAAAGTTGTTTCAAACTACATTTCACCGACCATCATCGAGGAACGTCAGCTGAACATTGCCACCATGGACGTTTTCTCGCGTCTGATGATGGATCGTATCATTTTCCTCGGTGTGCCGATCGACGATTACGTGGCCAACATCATTCAGGCCCAGCTTCTGTTCCTCGAATCCGTTGATGCAACCAAAGACATTTCCATTTATCTCAATACACCTGGTGGCTCTGTTTATGCCGGATTGGGCATATACGACACCATGCAGTACATTGCTCCTGATATTGCAACCATCTGCACAGGAATGGCTGCCTCTATGGGCGCCGTTCTTCTCTGCGCCGGTTCAAACGGCAAGCGTACAGCCCTTCCGCACAGCCGCGTGATGATTCACCAGCCGATGGGCGGTGCCGAAGGTCAGGCATCGGATATCGAAATTGTGGCTACGGAAATCAAAAAACTGAAAGAGGAATTGTATCAGATTATCGCCAACCACAGCGGCCAGCCTTATGAAAAGGTATGGAAAGACGGCGACCGCGACCACTGGATGATTGCTGATGAAGCAAAAGATTACGGAATGATTGACGAAGTACTTCGTCGCGACAAAAAATAAACCAACATGGCAAAACCCACCGACCATTGCTCCTTTTGCGGCCGCAGCCAGCAGGAAGTCAAACTGCTGATTACAGGCGTAAGCGGCAACATTTGCGATGCATGTGTCGAACAGGCCCAGCTCATCATTAATGAAGAGCTGGCGCTGAAAAACAAAAAACCGGCAGCCAGCGCAGGTTTCACGTTGCGTAAGCCAAGGGAGATTTACGATTTTCTCGAACAATACGTTATTGGACAGGAACAGGCTAAAAAGCTTTTGTCAGTCGCGGTTTACAACCATTTCAAAAGAATCAGGGCGAAAGAAAACGATGTTGAGATTGAAAAAAGCAACATTGTTCTGGTTGGAGAAACAGGAACGGGAAAAACCCTGCTCGCCAAAACCATTGCCCGGTTTCTCGATGTTCCCTTTGCCATTGCCGATGCCACCGCACTGACCGAAGCCGGTTATGTGGGCGAAGATGTCGAAAGCATACTGGCACGCCTGCTTCAGGTTGCCGATTACGACGTGAAAGCCGCTGAGCATGGCATTATTTTCATTGATGAAATTGACAAGATTTCGCGCAAGTCCGACAATCCCAGCATCACACGCGATGTCAGCGGTGAAGGAGTTCAGCAGGCGCTTCTTAAAATGCTCGAAGGAGCTGTAGTCAATGTCCCTCCCCAGGGCGGACGCAAACATCCCGACCAGAAATACATTCAGGTGAACACCCAGAATATTCTGTTCATTTGCGGTGGCGCGTTTGACGGCATTGAAAAAATCATCGCAAACCGACTGAAAACATCAGTCATCGGATTCAAGAAAAAAGGCGATCAGAAAGAAATTGATAAAGAAAATCTGCTGCAGTATATTGCTTCGGAAGACCTCCGCAAATTTGGGCTGATTCCTGAACTCGTGGGCCGGTTGCCGGTTCTGGCACATCTGCATCCGCTGAGCGAAGAAGCCATGCTTGAAATTCTCACCAAGCCTAAAAACTCGCTTGTGAAACAGTACAAGGCCCTTTTCGAAATGGACAACGTGTCGGTTGAATTCACTCCCGACGGGCTCAAAGAGATTGCGCACATGGCCATTAAAGGAAAGCTGGGTGCCCGCGGCCTCCGCTCCATTATGGAAAAAATAATGACAGACCTCATGTTTGACCTCTCGGAAAGCAGCAAGGATGAAAAAATTAAAATCACAGCATCTTTCGTTAAAAACAAGCTGAAGAATCACCCTGAAATTCAGCTCAAAGTCGCTTCGTAATCTGGCCGCAGAATTGTATAAAGACCGAAAAATTCAAATGAAAAAGCTGCTCTTAATACTGGTTTTCACTGTTGCAACAGGCATGCTTGCTCAGGCTCAGCCATCAAACAACAATGGAGGTGTCGAAGACGGAATTGTAACCAAGGCAGTTATTATTGAAGGCGACACTGTACCGCTTTTCTGGATTCCCACAGTCCGAATTTACGGTCCGATCATATTCAAATCCAAGGTTCAGGTTATTGAGTTCACTAAAATGGTCCGCCACATCAAGCGCGTGTATCCGTATGCCAAACTCATCGGCAACAAAGTGAACGAATACAATAAATACCTGAACGGCATTGAAAACAACCGTCAGCGGGAAAAAGAACTCGACCGGATTGAAAAGGAAATGAGGGCACAGCTTGAGGAACAGTTAGTGAAACTCACATTCACGCAGGGAAAAATCCTGATGAAGCTGATTTACAGAGAGACAAACAATACAACCTATAACCTCATCAAGGATTTCAGGGGCGGTATTACAGCCACATTCTGGCAGACCTTCGGAAAAATCTTCGGATATAACCTCAAAGTCACCTACGACCCAATCGGAGTTGATCACGATATCGAAACCATTGTGGTGATGATTGAGAACGGAACCATTTAAAATAGTGAGTGGTGAGTAGACGGAGAAGTTGAGGTTGAGGTTGAAAATCGAAATTCTGGAATTCGTCATCTTTTCAGCAGAAAAGAAAATTTCTCCATAAAAGTTTTGAATATTAAATAATTATTGTACCTTTGCAGCCCGATAAAAAAGTGAACCATGAATTTATCAATCGAAACCAAAAAACAACTCGCGGAAAAATACGGTAAAGCAGTAACCAACACCGGCGCCCCGGAAGTACAGGTTGCTATTTTCACTGAAAGAATCAAACATCTGACCGGTCACCTGAAAAGCAACAAGAAAGACTTTGTGACCGAGCGCAGCCTTCTGGCCCTTGTAGGAAAGCGTAAAAAGCTTCTGACCTACATCAAAACAAAAGACATTGAAAAGTATCGTACTTTGATCCAGCAACTGGAGATAAGGAAGTAAACATACTGACATTTTACACTGGAAGGCAATACGGGTATTGCCTTTCTTTTTTTAAACACATACAAAAAGATGAACGCTATCACACAAACATTTGAACTTCCCGACGGGCGAACCGGAACTATCGAGACCGGCAAGCTGGCCCGCCAGGCCGACGGATCTGTCATTGTACGCATGGGCAGCACCATGCTTCTTGCAACCGTCGTTTCCAACAAAGAAGCCAAGGAAAACGTTGACTTCATGCCCCTGACCGTTGAGTATCAGGAAAAATACGCTTCTACCGGCCGTTTTCCCGGTGGTTTTTTCAAACGCGAAGCTTGCCCTTCGGAATACGAAATTCTGATTGCCCGCCTCGTGGACCGCGCTCTGCGCCCGCTCTTCCCCGATAATTACCACGCCGAAACACAGGTTCTTATTTACCTGATTTCGGGCGATACCGATACCCATCCCGATGCTTATGCAGCTCTTGCAGCTTCTTCGGCACTTGCCGTTTCCAATATCCCTTTCAACGGACCAATTTCTGAAGTCCGCGTAGCTCGTATCAATGGCGAATTTGTCATTAATCCGACCGTACAGGAACTCGAAAATGCCGACCTTGAACTGATGGTGGCTGCCAACGCCAAAGACATCAACATGGTGGAAGGCGAAATGAAGGAAGTGAGCGAAGAAGTAATGATGGAAGCTCTGAAATTTGCTCATGCGGCCATCAAGAAACAAATCGAAGCTCAGCTGGAACTCGCTGCCAAGGTTGAAAAAGCAAACCCGAAACGCGAATACTGCCACGAAGTCAACGACGAAGATCTGCGCAAAGCTGTTCAGGACTTTTGCTACCCGAAAGCCTACGAAGTGGCCAAACGCTGCACACCCAACAAGCACCAGCGTCAGGATGATTTCGACGCCATCGAAGAGGAATTTCTGGCTACCATTCCAGAAGAGGAACTGGACGCAAAGAAATCTCTGGTTGCCCGCTACTATCACGATGTGATGAAAAAAGCGGTTCGCGATATGTATCTGGCAGAACGTGTCCGCCTCGACGGTCGCAAAATGGATGAAATCCGCCCCATCTGGTGCGAAGTCAGCTACCTGCCTACCCCGCACGGAAGCGCCATTTTCACCCGCGGTGAAACACAGAGTCTGACAACCGTTACCCTCGGCACTAAACTCGACGATCAGATTATTGACGGAGCTGTTTTCGAAGGCACAAACAAACTTTTGCTGCATTACAACTTCCCGCCGTTTTCGACCGGTGAAGCCAAGATGATGCGTGGCACCAGCCGCCGCGAAATCGGTCACGGAAACCTGGCTCTGAGAGCCCTTAAGAATATGATTCCGCAGGACGATTCCAATCCTTACACCATCCGCATTGTCAGCGATATTCTCGAGTCAAACGGAAGCTCTTCGATGGCTACTGTTTGTGCAGGAACACTTGCACTGATGGATGCCGGCGTGAAACTCCGCAAGCCTGTTTCAGGTATAGCCATGGGTCTGATCACTGATTCGGAAACCGGCAAATACTGCGTTTTAAGCGATATTCTGGGTGACGAAGATCACCTTGGCGACATGGATTTCAAAGTCACCGGAACGGTTGATGGAATCACCGCCTGCCAGATGGATATTAAGGTTGACGGACTTTCGTATGATATTCTTGCCGAAGCCCTGGCACAAGCCAAACGCGGACGCGAGCATATTCTGAAACTCCTGACGGCAACCCTGCCCGAGCCGCGTGCCGATTACAAACCGAATGTACCGCGCTTCGTCAAATTCAGTATCCCGCGCGAATTCATAGGTGCCGTGATTGGACCTGGTGGAAAGATCATTCAGGAAATCCAGCGTCAGACCGGAGCTACAATTCTGATTGAAGAAGTCGGCGACTTTGGTGTGGTTGAAATCTTCTCGGCAGACAAAGACAGCATGAATGCTGCGCATAATTGGGTTAAATCCATCGTTGCAGTGCCTGAAGTCGGCGAAGTATATGAAGGAACCGTGAAAGCCATTCAGGCCTATGGTGCATTCGTTGAAATCCTGCCCGGCAAGGAAGCTTTGCTTCACGTGTCCGAAATTGACTGGAAACGAATTCAGGATGTAAATACCGTTTTGAAAGTCGGTGACAAGATTCAGGTGAAACTGATCGGAACCGATGAAAAAACAGGAAAACTCCGCCTTTCGCGTAAAGTGTTGTTACCTAAAGAAGAAAATTAATTTCACCTGTTTTGTGTAACATTCGGTTGGACGCATCGTATAAATGCTAACCCAACCCTGAGAGAATTTTATGAGGCAACTAAAAATAAGCAAGCAGGTCACCAATCGCGAAACTGCTTCGTTGGACAAGTATCTGCAGGAAATCGGCCGTGAAGAGCTGATCACCGCCAATGAAGAAGTCGTGTTGGCTCAGCGTATCAAACAGGGAGATATGGCTGCTTTGGAGAAACTGACCAAAGCCAATCTCCGTTTCGTTGTTTCTGTTGCCAAGCAATACCAGAACCAGGGCCTCAGTCTTCCCGACCTTATCAATGAAGGCAACCTTGGTCTGATAAAAGCTGCCCAGCGATTTGACGAAACCCGCGGATTCAAATTCATTTCTTACGCAGTGTGGTGGATTCGTCAATCGATTCTGCAGGCATTGGCCGAACAATCACGTATTGTCCGTCTGCCGCTGAATAAGATCGGCACCATCAACAAAATCAATAAGGCATTTGCCCAGCTGGAACAGGAATTCGAGCGCGAACCGGATGCACACGAAATTGCCGCTCTGCTCGACATGCCCGACACTGAAGTGAAAGACAGCCTGCGCCATACCGGCCGGCACGTCTCGATGGATGCTCCCATCGTTACGGACGAAGACACGAACCTCTATGACCTTTATGCCAACGAGGAAAGTGAACGCCCCGACAAAGGACTGCAATTCGAGTCACTGAATATTGAGATTGAACGCGCGATTGCAACATTAACGCCCCGCGAACGCGATGTTTTGAAATTCTATTTTGGTCTGAATGGCGCCGCTCAGCTCACCCTCGATGAAATCGGCGACAAATTCGGTCTCACGCGTGAACGTGTACGCCAGATCAAGGAAAAAGCCATCCGCCGTCTGAAACATGGCAGCCGCAGCCGTAACCTGAAAGGTTATCTGGGATAAAAATCAAGTTGTGTATAATACCCTTCAGCTCCCGCATTGGCCCAAACCTGCGGGAGTTTTTTCATGCCTGATCCCTACGATTTCACTTCCTTTGGAAACAGTGATTTTGTAAACGGAATAATTTCGTTTTTGAACATCAGAAAACCGATTACACATAAAATAGCGAGATGCACTGATGCCATCAAATAGATATTCACATGGCTGAAAAAGAGATCTGTAGCCAGCAGAATCAGAATATAGATTAAGGGATACACTATGAATTTCTGTGGATTTACAGAAAATGAATAAAACTTTCTTACAAAAACAAAAACAAGCAATACCTGCGCAATTTTGCTCAGAAAATTGGCCCAGACAGCACCTTCGATTCCATTAAGCCGGATCAGGCTGTATGTTGCAACCACCTGGAAAACGGCCACTATTGCGAATATCAGAGGCAGCACTTTCGTTTTTTTGAAATAATAAACCGGTGTCAGCAAATAAAGCAACCAGACTCTGGTGACCATTCCTGCTAACAGAATCGGGAGCAGATTGAAAGAAAAATACAAATCCTTGTTGGAAACAACAAAGGGCACCAAAAAAACAACTGCCACATACATAAGAGGAATGCTGAGTTGATTAATCAACGTGAATCCATTGAAATAACGATTAATCTCAGTGTTTCCCGCGGGTTTATCCCCATTGCTCTTCCAAATCTTAAATACCTTGGGATTGATTGCAGCAGATAAGCCAGCTTGTAAAAGTTCCACAATCAGGGTAATTTTTACAGCAAAATCAAAGACTGCTACATCTTTTTCGCTCAGAATTCCAAGAATAAAATAGCGGTCGATATTGGCTATAACCCAGGTAAGAATGTAGAAAATGTACAACGGGGTGCAATACCTTATCAGATCCTTCAATACAGATCTTGAATATTCAAAGTGGCTTTCTCTGCCAAAATATACCAGGGCCCAGATAAAAGTGGAAGCAGCAGAAATAAAGCGGCCCCAGATGGGTCCCTCAAGTGACATTGGAAACATATACAGGCCGCTGACCGAAAAGGCAATCACCAGTACAAAATGCAGCATATTCGACCAAAAGTAAGGATTTGGTTTCTGACGATAAATCATCAGACTGGTGTATGACTTAAAAATGCCGGCAAACAATCCGGTCAGAATGGAGAGCAATCCATACGGGTAAAAATTGACATCCTTGCCTGGAAAAATAAAAGTAAAAAGATAATCTCCTGCTGCGGAAAAAAGCAGTGTCATGCCAGCGCCAAAAATTATCAGAAACAACGCGGTGGTTCCAATAAAACGACGAGTCTGGGCTGGAGTCTCCGAGTTGTGAATAAAATTAATTCCAAGATAATTGTCCGCTGAATAAATAAAAAGAATTCTTACCAGCTCACTCAATGCTATATATATTGCCAGCAATCCGAAATCATCAGTCGACAACAGGTTTGAATTTCCGTAGAACGGCAGCAGCAAAACGCTTGAAGCAAGTGGCAATGCACCGATGAAGGAGTAGATGAATGAAGACTTGATGAAAGATTTCGAAATTCCCTGGGCCATTGATTTACGCCTTATTTTGCGATGAGGGCAAAATTAAGAATAATAACACAGACATCAGATTTATATTGCAGAAACGTCTAGCGCAACAACGTCACATTACCTTGAATTTCCTCTTCAATCAGTGCACCGTCTTTGTTATAACAAATGTCTGCAATAAAATAATAGGTTCCGGCGGCGCAGGGCTTTCCTTCCGATGTACCGTCCCACCGCGGATTGGCCGATTCCTGATCAAATACCTTGTTCCCCCAGCGGCTGAAAATTGTCAGATGGCATTTTACAAGTGCCGGCCCTTCGGGTCCAAAATCTTCGTTTCGTTTGTCTCCGTCGGGCGTAATAACCGATTGAAATGTTACCTTCGATGCCGGATCCTGCACAATAACTGTTGTGTTCAAAGTTTCGCTTCTTGCTGATGAATAAACAATCATGACCGTAACAGCAAAGGTGCCTGGCGCTGAAAAGACATGCTCCGCTACTTTCGCAGATGCATTGTTCGCTGCTCCAGATGCGGGATCACCAAAACTCCAATATGCACTTATAATACCAATGGTGTCTTGAATAGAAAAGACACAGCGATTCTCGTTCTGTTGGGTTCTGATTGCATTTTTTGAAACTCCATCGTTGTTCTGTGCAAAAACAAAACACTGCAGCATTAGAAATGATAAAACGGAAACAGTAATAAATCTCATGTTTTTCGAATAATGTTCAAATGTATGAAATTCAGGAAAACTTTTTCAACGGGTTTGAATCTCCGTTGAACGGTAGCAGCAAAACGCCTGATGCAAGCGGCAATTCACCGATGAAGAAAAAATAAATGAGAACCTTATATGGGATTTTGAGATTCCCTGAGCCATTGGCTGAATCGCATTTTGCGATAATTGCAAAATAAAAATAATACCACAGAGCTGTGGTTTAATTTGCAGATAGATCTATCGAAACAAGGTCACGCTGCCTGATCGGTAGTCCTTGACCATCGCATTGTTTTGATATCTTTTGAAATCCGCAATCCAGAAATACACTCCTTCAGGACATTCCTGTCCATTAAAAGTGCCATCCCATCCCTCGGCCATGGAAAAGCCCTCGTATATCTGACCGCCCCATCGGTTGAAAATGATGATGTGGAAATCTTCGATATTGAATCCATCAGGTCTGAATACCGGGTTGTGGAAATCTCCATTAGGAGTGAACACATTGGGGAAGAAAATCCCGCTGGTGCAGTCCTCAAAAGCAACAATGATTTCATCCTCGGCCGTTCCACACATTCCCGTTGCGCTATAGGAATAGACTCCGCCTATATTAATGATCCGGCCGGTGGTGGTCACTCCATCGGACCAGGCGCCGGCATCCCAGGATCCGGAAACAAGAGGTGAAATAGGAAATTGGGTGCCTGTACAAAGCGTGGTATCACCGGGAAGCGAAACAGCAGGAGCGTTTTCCACAGTTGCATGAAGGTTGATAATGGTGTCGCAACCACTGCCCGAAGGATGAGTGAAGGAGTAATCTCCGGCTGCACTGATCACCTGACCATCGAAAACGATGGAACTACCGTTGCAGAATGTCGTGTCTGTTTCAAAAACCGTTGTATTGTCGAAAACAGCAACGACTGTATCAGCTACAATGCAGCCATTCGAATCGGTGGCACTGACAGAATAAACACCCGAAGCTGAAACCACTATTGACTGAGTCACCGCACCGTTGCTCCACTGATACGAATCCCATATGCCCTCAACCTCAATCACTCTTGATGAACCCGCGCACTCAAGCACTGAATCATATGGAATCAGATCCGGCTCCGCCTGCACAACCACTGTATAGTTCGTACTGACCGGGCTGCCGATGTAATAAGAAACAACAGCAGTAACCTGATATGTGCCAGGGGCTGAAAAAACATGGGTTGGATTGTCAAGCACGGATGAATTTGCCGCACCGGAAGCCGGATCGCCGAAATCCCATGTAACTCCTGAATAGGAGCCGGCATTTTGAAGAGAAAAATTATAAACACCGTCGTAACAGCCACTGGCTTCAATGACCGGATTATTGCTGTTGCACAGCGAAAGGATTTCAGCTGCACTGAGAGCGCGATGCCAGTATCTGAACTCATCAAGAGAACCCATGAAATATCTTGCCGGTGCATACATGTCACCATCCGAACGGCCCAGAATGCCAGGTATACCTGTATACTCAATAGGACCACCAGAACCGGAATAGGTGCCGCCGTCATTCACACAATTGATATAAATATCCATATCGTTTGCACCGCGCATAACAGCAACGACAAAATACCAGGTGTTTATCTGAAGAGAAGTGCTGCCGGTTTTTGAACGTCTTGCACTTGGTGAAGTTGAACCTGAACAATCGCCAAATGAAAACGAAATCTGCATGGATTGTGTCAGATTGCAGTGAATGCCGGAATAATTGTTTTGGGCAAAATCGGTATCGAACAAAAAGGAATTGAGATAATCATTCGAATCATATTTAACCCAGAAGGCGATGGTAATGGGTAATCCCGGGTGCAGAACCGGGCTCGAAGGCCAGTCAATGAATTCTGTTGCCCCATCAAAATGATAAGCGCTGTTCGGCGCCCCGTTATGATCGGTGGTTAGTGTGGCATTGATCAACGCAGCATGGAAGTTATGTCCGCTTATATCGTTGCAGTTGCCATTCATTGGATAATGGAGCAACAAACTGTCATTCAGTGTCTGAGCCTGAATAAAAGCTGAGCTATGGATGAGAAACAAAAAAACTAATAGCCACCGCATATTAACAATATTCAAATACTATTGCGCAATTTTTAGACAAATGAAAGAACTAATGGTTGAATCCGTATAATAAAAAACACTACATTAGCAAATAAAACGCTCAATCAACACATGTCATCCTTTACACTATTAAATGCCTCGGCCGGATCAGGGAAAACCCAGCGGATCACACTTGAAATGCTGCGGCTCATATTGCCCAATCCATCCGAAGCTTCGCGCATTTTATCAATAACATTTACAAACAAAGCGGCCGGAGAAATGAAAGGCCGTCTGATCAGCTCACTGTCCGAAATTGCCCGCGAACCTGAGAAAAGCAGAATGCTTCCGGCCCTTCAAAAAGCGTTTCCGCAGAAAACAACTGCTGATTTTATTCAAATGGCTGACCGCGCGCTGAAATATGTTTTGCATCATTATTCCGACATCGCCATCAGTACCATCGACAGTTTCATGCAGCGCATCATCCGTACATTCGCACGCGAGCTTGAACTGCCGGCCAATTACGAGGTGACGGTCGGAGACGATGAACTGAATGAACTGATCATTTCAAACATCATCGACAATGCAAATCTGGATGACAACATCACACGTGTGCTGAAGGAAATCATCCGCATGCAGATGGACGATGACAACAGCCCTCTCCGACTAGCTGATGAATTGTTGCCCCTGGTGCAGCATCTCACGCAGGAAGCTTCGGTTCGCACCGTGGACAGCGCACTGGAAGCCGGTTCCGGCAAAATGATGAAAGCGTTCGACACTTTGCTTGTCAAAAACAAAAACACGGCAACACGGATCCGGAAAAACCTCGAAGAAATAAATTCTATACTTTCTGACGAAGAATTAGGCGAAGAAGATTTTGTAAAAAAAGGTAATTCAGCATCGATTTATGCTTATATAAAAGCACTGAACATCAGCTTCAATGCAAAAGTGCTTTCCAACACCATGATAAAAATTCTCGACAGCGGACAATTTCTCGTCAATCCAAAACCTGTGGCAGAGAGCCGCATTCGGGAGTTGCTGCTTGAAATTCTTGAATTGATCCCCGCGTATAAATACGGCCGCATGATGGCAAAGCGATTTCCTGTAGTTGCCTTGATGAGCGAGATATGGAGATTTCGCGAAGAATACAAGTCCGAAAAAAATGTTTTGCCTGTTTCGGATTTCAACCGCATTATCCGCGAAGTGCTGAGCAAGGAGCCGGTGCCATTCATCTATATGCGTGCAGGCAGCCGTTATAAAACCATTATGATAGATGAATTTCAGGACACCAGTCTGATGCAATGGCTCAATCTGCTGCCGCTGATACATGAATCGCTTGCACGCGGCAATACATCGTGGGTGGTGGGCGATCCGAAACAAAGCATCTACCGCTGGCGCAACGGGAAAGTGGAAATCATGCTCGGACTGCCAGAAATTTTTGAAGGAAGCGAAGACACCATGGAGGCGGAAGGCATTATCAGAAGCTCGTTCGAAAAAGAAGACATGGAATTCAATTTCCGGTCGGATATTAATATTGTTGATTTCAACTCAAAGTTTTACGACTTCATTAAGACGCGCTTTATCCGCTCCCTGAGCGACGAAGAAGTGAGTGATTCCATCAAAAACAAGCTCGGTATTTATGCCGGCGTTTACGATCAGATTGAACAAAAGCCAGTTGCCAAAACGGCTGGGTTTGTTGAATGCCGCATCTACAGCGGGAAACTGAAAGACAACAAAAATCAGTGGCTCGAAGATATTGTGCAAGTCATCAGAAACTGTGTCGATCTGAAATACAACCTGAGTGACATTGCCATACTTTCCAGACAAAACAACATCGGGGTTGCAATCAGTTCCTATCTGATGAGTCTTGAGAAACCGATTCCTGTCATTTCTCGCGAAACGCTTCAGTTCAGGACTTCGCCGCACTGTTTGCTGGCCATGTGCATGTACCGGCTGATCCATTGCCCCACCGATGATCTCAATGCCACTGAAACATGGCTCCTGCTGCAGCAATACGCCAATATCAATTTCGCTGACGATACGGAGATAAATAATTTTCTGATTCAGAAAAAAGGTATGCGTGGCGTTATGTTGTTGAATTATCTTACGCAGAAATTCGAGCCGTTGGACCCTGAATCACTTGTGTTTCTGCCACCTGTAGATCAGATCGACATTATCATTCATTCGCTTGACATTTCAAATGCGGGAGGATTTTTCCTTTTGTTTTTACGCGAAGCTATCATGAAGCAACAGGATAAAAACGGCTACAATGCCGACCTGCTCTGGCAATGGTGGTTGGAGAAAGGACAAACCACCAGCGTGATTGTCCCCGATGCAGGTGATGCAGTGAACATCATGACCATACATAGTTCAAAAGGGCTCCAATTCCCCATTGTGATTATTCCCTACTTCAATATCGATGAAACAAAAAACATCAAAAGAAATCTTTTCTGGCATCCGGTAGATGAGGAAAAATGGGGCATACCCTACTCTGTGGTGAATTACACCAAAGATCCGCCTGGTGATGATTTGCGCGAACAATACCAGCTTGAGCGCACGAAAAGCGTCATGGATACTATCAATCTGATGTACGTGGGAACGACACGTGCTGAAGAAAAATTGTTTTTGTTTTCATTTCTGCAGCCAGAAAAACCTGCTAAAGAAAGCAGCAAATCGAAAAAGAAAGAAGCCGAAGCTCCGGCTGATACATCGCTTCAGACAGACTCTGCTAAAGCGCTCCGTGATTTCATCCGGTCCGAAAACATATCGTTTTCTGAAGAGCAATATGGACATTATACAAGCTGGACATTTGGAGAATTCCCGGGGAGACGAGAGCCAAAAGACAGAAATGCCAATCGTTTTGATGTGACTACATTCCGGATCAATCCAAATAAGCCACTGGATTCGCTGCGCAAAAGCAGAACCGGTTTTGACAGTCCCGAACTACGTGAATCGGCAATGAAAGGAAAAATCATACATGAATTGCTTTCCCGGATTTCGGAAGAGAATGATATACTGCCGGTGATAGAAAGCTACATCGGAAATGGCTGGATAGAAAACAATCTGAGAGAAAAATATATTCAGCTTATTCAGTCCATAGTCGGAAAATTTCCGTTTGCATTCCCTGGTCGGAAATATGTAATGAGTGAAAGGGAAATTGCCGACAATGAAGGAATGGTATGGCGTCCCGACCGCATGACATGCGATAGTCAGAACAAATGGAAAGTGATTGATTTTAAAACCGGCCGTGAAAAGAAAGAGCACCGCGAACAGGTACAACATTATTCAACGCTGCTGACCGATGCCGGAATGATGGTTGAATCCTCGCATATCATCTACATCGATACCGAAAATTTCGAAGCGAAGGCTGTTGAAGTTTAACCGCCTTAAAACTTTTCCACTCCTAACTTTACCAAAGTTTGAAACTTTGGAAAAGTTTTACCGGAGTGGAAAAGTTTTTACGACATCGTAATGTTATATACGGCCCCGTTGATTGTTACTGTGGCTGCGGCATCGCAGGCGCCGTCACCGTAGTTGACAAGCATGGTGAAATTTCCGCTGGTGAGAGTCAGCGATCCGGCTGTAATCCAGCGGCAGCCAACCTGAACGCGTAATGCTGTATTTACAACAACATGGAATTCTTCATTCTGGATATTGACTCCATCAGCTGTTCCGGTGATGAGATAAACATCATCCCAAGGATTAAAAACTGTGGGTTCGCCCTCAATCCATTCGTGCTGCCTTGTTGAGGTCCATTCAATGGTACCATCTGAATTGGTAACAGTCCCGTCAACAAAAAGAGCATATACAAGATTTCCTGCATTGTTATGTCCCATGTTGGTAATGGTTTTTGTTCCCTGCACCAGGTTTTCGTTTACATAATAATTCTGTGGGGTTACTGTAATGACAGTTCCGCTGTCGCGATACCATCCCGTGGTTGTCATTGTCACAACTCCGCGCCTGTAGCGTCCATCCGTTCCCATGCAATTCACTGTTCCGAAGTCAACCGTAACGGTTTTTGGAAATGTTGTCAGGTCAAACGGAGAGATGGTCAGCGTTGCACATGAAGCCATCGATTCCATGCAATTCTTGCTGCCTTCGGCAGAATCCTGCGCTGCAATCATTCCATCGGTAGCCTGCTTGAACACATCGCTGAACATGTTTTCAGCAGTCGCATTGTCAACGGCTGACTGATATTTGTTCTTGTCATCATCATCATCTTTCTTGCACGACGACAAAATAGTTAGCGCACTCAATGCGAGCGCCAGCAGAAAAAAGAAGCTTTGTTTCATGATTTATTTTTGTTTTAGACCAATATAAGTTGTGCGAAGTTTAAAAACATCGCACAACTTAATAACTTCGAACAACTTATATCCGGATAAAAATCAGATACTGATATTCTATGCCGCTTTTCGAATCAGCCATGATATCCGATTCTTCAACAAGTTCCCATTCCTTTTCATTCAGCTCCGGGAAAAAAGTGTCCGTATCATATTCCCCATCCACGCAGGTGAGATAAAGCTTTGAAGTATGCGGCAGCAGCTGTTCATACATGCTTGCACCACCGATTACAAAATTCTCCGTATCGTTTTTACAAAGTTCAAAAATCTCATCCATTGTTCTCACTTCATCTGCACCCGGCTCTCCGAGAGGATCTGGAGTGAGTACCACATTTCTCCGGTTGGGCAAAGGCCGCTTCGGGAGCGAAAACCAGGTGTTGCGTCCCATGATTACCGTGTGACCTGTTGTAATTTCCTTGAATCTTTTCAGGTCATCGGACAAATGCCAGGGCAATGTATTTTTAATGCCAATGCCGTTTTTCGCATCGGCGGCGACTATCATGCTTAGGTTGGGAATAACTCTTGCCATATGAAATATTTAAATAGCAACCACCGCTTTGATGTGTGGATGCGGGTCGTAGCCGGTAATGGAAAAATCTTCGTATTTGAAATCAAAAATGTTTTTTACTTCCGGATTGATTTCAAGTTTCGGAAGCGGCCTGCAATCGCGGCTTAGCTGCAGTTGTGCCTGCTCGATGTGATTCAGATACAAATGTGCATCGCCGAAGGTGTGAACAAAATCACCCACCTGCAGATCAGTCGCCTGAGCCACCATGTGCACCAGAAATGCATAGGATGCAATGTTGAACGGAACACCGAGGAAAATGTCTGCACTGCGCTGATAGAGCTGACATGAGAGCTTTCCATTCGCGACATAAAACTGAAACAGCAGATGGCACGGTGGTAATTTCATTTTCGGAACATCGGCCACATTCCATGCGCTCACAATCAATCTGCGTGAATCGGG
>Ga0116172_10001889_pt1 | contig 18715 bp, 15 predicted proteins | sample AD_UKC083_MetaG_FD_89799 | JGI IMG/M metagenome (GOLD analysis project Ga0116172, IMG submission 89799) | Active sludge microbial communities of municipal wastewater-treating anaerobic digesters from USA - AD_UKC083_MetaG | ecosystem: Engineered > Bioreactor > Anaerobic > Digestate | place: USA... | reverse complement strand
CGGGCGGCGGTCAGGGACATGTTCACCACCCCCGGCCCGCCGGCGCGGTACTTGGCGCGGAAGGCGTCCCGGAGGATGCGGGCGTGGTCGGCGGGGTTCTTGAAGTGGGGGTGGTCGAAGTTCAGCTCGCCCGCCCCGTGCAGCAGGCGCGGCGAGATGTCCTTGATCCGCCCCTCGGCCCGGAGGGTGTCGTGGAGGGTGGTGGTGGGGATGGCGGTGTAGTTCATGAACTGGACCAGGTCGGAGTCGAGGCCGACAACCCAGTCAATGTCCTCGCGGATGGTGCGCTCGTCGTGGTGGTCCTGGAAGAGGATGATGGAGGCCTGCACGACGATGCCCTTGGACCGCAGTTCGGCGATGAGGGCGTGCAGGTCTATGTCCCTCGTCTTGGGATGCTTGCTGTATTTCGTCTCAACGCCGATCCAGACCATGCGGATGCCGAGGCGCACGAGGAAGTCCACGCCGACGCGCTGGATGGTTTCGGCGGAGGAGAAGATGTCGAAGACATAAGGCCGGCCGTGGGCCTCCATCTCGGCCAGAAGCTCCCGGGCGCGCTGCGGCTGCTTCAGGAAGTTCTCGTCCATGATTGAGAAGCCGCAGGCCTTCGTCTCGCGCTCCGTGCGCTCGCAGGCCTCGAAGACCTCCCGCCCCGTCTTCAGCAGGGGCACGTAACACTTGCCGTACTGGTGCGAGGTGATGCAGAAGGCGCAGGCGTTCTCGCAGCCGAGGCCGGGCATGAGGATGCCGCCGGTGGGCTTGCGGGAATAGCCGTAGATGCAGTCGTAGGCCGGGCCGATCAGGGCCGGGTGCCGCACGGGCGCCTCCGGGTTTTCACCGAAATACCCGCGCAGCCAGCGGACGCCCTCGCCGCGGCAGACGGCGTCGTGGGGGACCATTTCGGAGAGGTTGGGGGTGACGGTGCCGTAGCCGCCGAGGAGAATCTTCATCTCCGGGTGGCGCTCGCGGATGTACAGCGCCATCCGGCGGGCCTTGAAGACGTTCGGCACGATGAAGCTGATGCCGATGTGCGTGTAGCCCTTCTTCAGCTCCTCCTTGAACCGCCGCCAGGAGGGGAAGTCGAGGATGGTGGTGTCCACGCCGAGGTTCTCGGCCATCAGGTAGAGGCCGAAGCTCCAGTAGGACTGGCGGGGCGAATGGACGCCCTGCTCGCGGGTGATCTGGTTGTTCAGCAGCTCCATCTGGCAGCCGACGCCCTCGGCGTACTCGTCCTTCACGCCGTAGGGCCCGAAAACGGAACAGAGCAGGAGTTTTGGTTTCTGCATGGGAAAAGTCCTTTCGCGGCGCGCCGCGCCTTATGCCGACGCGCCCCCGTCCGGGGCGCAGTAGGACCCGCCGCGGTGGTCGTCGCGCAGGAGGCCGTTCAGCAGGGTTTCCAGAATCACGGGAATCTCGTCGTGAAGGGGGTAGTCCATGTTCGACCGGAACCACTTGTGGACCACGCCGTCAATGAACCCGAGCACGCCGTAGAGCACGGTGTAGAAACTCATGACCTTCAGCTCCCCGGCGGCGTTCATGGACGCGATGCGCTCCTTGGCCATGGGGAAATTGGTGATGAGGTACTCGTAGAAGAGGGTGCGCCGGCCCGAGTGCGCGATGATGCCCTCCGCCTGGATGAGCCGGTACAGGGCGTGGTTTTCCTCAATGAAGCCCACCCACTCCCGGATGAACTGTTCCACCGCCCCCCGCACGTCGTCCACCCCGGAGAACGCCCCGGAGAACCGCTCCACCACCCGCTGGCTCGTGGCCAGCAGCAGCTGGTCCAGCAGGTCCTCCTTGCTCTTGAAGTAGCGGTAGACCGTGCCCTTGGCCACCCCGGCGGCGGCGGCCACCTCGTCTATGGTGGCGCTGTGGAACCCGCGCGAGGTGAACACCTCCAGCGCGCACTCCAGCAGCCGCGCCCGCTTGTCGTCCGCGTCGTCGCGGTGCGGGGACTCCCGCTGCGCGTCGGGCGCGGCGGCCGCCGCCATGAGCCCCCGCAGCAGGGCCGGGTCCAACGGCACCCGCGTGACGCCCAGGGCCGCCGACTCGTCAAGGGCCGCTTCGAACAGCTGGAGCGCCGCAGCGTCCAGCCCCTTGTCCCGGAGATAGGCCAGCACGTTTTCCAGATACTCCGCCAGCCAGACGCCCACCTCGTGTCCGGGGCCGTCGCCCCGCATGCGCTCGCGCAGGGCAACGCGGATGAAAGTGCGGAACCGTCCGTCGTCCAACTGGCCGTCGGGGGAGAAATACCCGCCCAGCTCGGCGTACAGGGCGATGCGTCGTCCGCCGGACTTGATATAAACGAGATCCTTCGATCGGTCCATGGCTGAGATTCCCAGGCGTTCGGGCCCTATAATGACTGACTGGTCAGTCATTATAGGGCCGCAGTCTGAAAAATGCAACTGTTTCGCGCCCCCAAAACGAGAATTAGGGCAAACAACCGGTCCCATGACGGACGCCCGCAGGGAGGCGGCTTGAGCGGGGAGGGCGGTTCTTGTACACTGGGCCGGGACAACCATAGAGGGATCTGTGCCATGCGAACTTTTCCTGCCGCCGTTGTGGTTCTTGCGTTTGCCCTGGCGGGGCCGATTCCGGTTTACGCCGCGGGTGTGGAGGTGATCGAGGTGTCCCCCGGGGGGACGGCGCTCCAGGACGCGCTTGCCCGGGCGGGCGAACTGCGGGGAAAGGACGGGGTGGACGCGGTGTCCGTGGTGCTTTCGGGCGGGGACTATCTGCTTACCGAACCGCTGAGGGCGGAGGCGCTGGGCAGGGAGGGGGTGCCGGTGGAAATCGTCGCCAAGCCGGACGAGACGCCGGTGATCCATGGCGGGGTCCGCGTGACGGGCTGGCGGGAAGAGGGGGGGCACTGGGTGGCGGACTTCCCGGCGGGGCTTCCCGCAGGGGCCGACCTGTCGGCGTTGTGGGTGAACGGCCGCCGGGCCACCCCCGCGCGCACGCCGAACGCGACCAACGAAGCCGGTGATTTTCCCAAGGACTCCGACTTCTTCTACACGGCGGGTCCGGTGATGGCGAAGACGGCGGACGGCAAGGGGGACAAGAGCGCGACGGCCTTCCAGTATGGCGAGGGGGACTTGCAGGCCTGGCCGGGGCTGGACGAGGCGGTCTTCGTCGTGTTCCATTCCTGGGAGACCTCGCTGCACCGGGTGGAGCGTCTGGACACGGAGAAGCGCGAGGTGCATTTCAAGAAGGCCGCCGCCTGGCCCTTCACCCGCTGGCTGCCGAAGCAGTGGTACTTCGTGGAGAATCTGATGGAGGGGCTTGACCAGCCCGGCGAGTGCGTGATTTCCCCCAAGACGGGAAAAATCCACTACCTGCCGCGCCCGGGCGAGACCCTGGACACCGTGGACGCCTGGGTCCCTGTTGCGAAGCAGCTGCTGGTGCTGGCCGACGGTGCGGGGCCCGTGGCGGGCGTCACCCTGCGCGGCCTTCGCTTTGAGCACACGGGCTGGGGCGTGGGGCCCGAGGGCCACAGCGACAGTCAGGCGGCGTTCAGCGTGCCGGCGATGCTGGACCTGCGCGGGGCGCAGCGCTGGAAGATTCAGCGGTGCACGCTGGCCCACGGCGGCACCTACGGCGTGTGGTTCGGCAAGGGCTCCGCCGGGAACCTGCTGGAGCAGTGCGAGATCACCGACATGGGCGCTGGCGGGGTGCGCATCGGCGAGGGGGCCAGCCCCGGAACCCCGGAGCAGACGGCGGACGGCAACACGGTGGACAACTGTTTCCTCCACGATCTGGGGCGGGTGTACCGGGGGGCCGTGGGCGTGTGGATCGGCCGCAGTTCATACAACCGGATCACGCACAACGAAATCTGCGACGTGCGCTACACGGGGGTGTCCGTGGGCTGGAGCTGGGGGTACGATCCCAGCTCGGCGAACAACAACCTGATTGAGAGCAACCACATCCACCACATTGCCAACGGCCAGCTCAGCGACACGGGGGGCGTGTACACCCTGGGCATCTCGCCTGGCACCGCCATCCGGGGCAACTACATCCACGACGTGCTGTCGAACCCGAAGATTTCCGGGGGCTGGGGCCTTTACACCGACGAGGGCAGCACGGACATCGTGCTGGAGAACAATGTGGTGGTGAACACCGAGACCGGCGGGTTCCACCAGCACTACGGAAAAGAGAACCGCGTCCGGAACAACATCTTCGCCTTCTCGCGCCGCGAGCAGCTCATCCGCTCCCGCGAGGAGGAGCACATTTCCTTCTTCTTCGAGAACAACATCGTCTATTACGACAACGGGAAGCTGCTGGGGAGCACCTGGAAGAACGGCAACTTCCGCCTGTCCAACAACTGCTACTGGGACACTTCGGGAAAGAAACCCGAGTTTGCCGGCATGAGTCTTGAGGAGTGGCAGGCGGCGGGGCACGATGCGGGGTCGGTCGTGGCGGACCCGAAGTTTGCGGACGCCGAAAACCGTGATTTCACCCTGGCGGACGACTCCCCGGTCCATGAACTGGGGTTCACGCCCCTGGATCCGTCCGAGGCGGGGCTGTACGGCCCCGGGGACTGGACCGAGCGCGTGAAGAAACAGCGGTAGCCCATGAACGGGGACGCCGAGGTGTTTGCCTTGTCCGGCGGGGACACGTTGTTCCGGGTAAGGGTGCAGCCGAAGGCCTCGCGCAACGCCCTGGTGGCGGGGGAGGAGGGCCGGGTGCGGGTGGCGCTCACCGCACCGCCGGTGGAGGGCGCGGCGAACGAGGCGCTGGTGAAGTATGTGGCCGGGCTGCTGGGCATTCCCCGGCGCCGGGTCACGCTCGAAAGCGGCGCCCAGTCCCGGGAAAAGGTGCTGCGGCTTGCGGGGTTGTCCCCGGCCGAGGCGGCGCGCCTGCTGGGAGTTGAGCAACCGAAGCAAGGGTGAGTTCCGCGGGTTGCCAAGTGGCCCGGGGTGGGGCCGGGCGGGTATAATGAGCTGAAGTTCAGGAAGGTTACGGAATCATATGGGTTTGAAACATGATGTGGACGAGGCGGTTGCGGCCATCCGCAGCCGTTCCGGGCTGGTTCCGCAGGTTGGGATCATCCTGGGCACCGGCTTGGGTTCCCTGGCGGAGAAGATATCCGTTGACACGGTGGTGGGGTATGCGGACATTCCCCATTTTCCCGAGCCGACGGTGGACGGGCATGCCGGAGAGCTGATCCTCGGGCATCTGGCGGGCAAGGCCGTGGTCGCCCTGTCCGGGCGTTTCCACCGCTACGAGGGGTATTCCCTTCAGCAGGTGACCTTCCCGGTGCGTGTGGCCCGGGCGCTGGGGGTGGAGACGCTGGTGGTGTCCAACGCGGCCGGGGGCATGAACCCGCAGTTTCAGGCGGGGGATCTCATGGTCATCACGGACCACATCAACCTGATGGGGGACAACCCGCTCATCGGCGAGAACGACGAGGCGCTGGGGCCCCGGTTTCCGGACATGTGCGAGCCCTACGCGAACGACCTGATCGCCCTGGCGGAGGCGGTGGCGCTGGAAAATGGAATCAAACTGAGCCGCGGGGTGTATCTTGCGGTGACGGGACCCTGCCTGGAGACCCGGGCCGAGTACCGGTTCATGCGCATGATCGGCGGCGACGCCGTCGGGATGAGCACGGTGCCCGAGGTGATTGTGGCGGTCCAGTCCGGGCTGCGCGTGCTGGGGTTCTCGGCCATCACGGACGAGTGCCTGCCCGACGCGCTGAAGCCGGCGGACATTGAGAAGATCATCGCCGTGGCGAACGCGGTGGAGCCCCGGCTCTCCGCGCTGGTCACGAAGTGTCTGGAGCGGATGTAGCCTTCCGCGGCATTGGAGTGTGTTTCAACAGAGGAAAGGCGGGCCGGGGCCCGCGTCGCTTTCAGGGGCCTTTTTTGGAGGATTTGCAGTCATGGTTGTAAACGCGTTGCGTTCGGTGTTTGTCATCGCCAGCGGCATCATGGGGTATCTCTGGGCCAACTACTTTGTCGAGGCCTCGGTGCTCCAGGGAAACGAGGCCGTCAACGAACTGCTCTGGAAGGGGGTGGGGGTCGGCATCGGCGCCGTGGTGGCGGTTCTGGTCCTGCTCGCCGTGCGCTTCATCACCCAGGAGATTTACGAGCGCCTGGCCCCCGCCGTGGTCGCCGTGGTCATCGCCATCCTGCTGGGGTTCACGGTCTCGCAGTACATGCTCTACTGGTTCCCCAAGGCCGACACCACGCTCAAGGTGTTTGTGGCCGTGTCCGTGGTTCTCATGTTCGGCTATGTCGGCATCTATCTGGCCCTCAGCCGCGCCTCCAACTGGACCTCCCTCGTGCAGGCTGTGCAGAAGCGCAGCGTCCCCGTGGGCGGGGCCGGGTCGCTGAAGCTGGTGGACACGAGCGTGCTCATTGACGGCCGGATCTCCGACATCTGCGCCAGCGGGTTCATCGAGGGGTCGCTGCTCGTGCCGCGCTTCGTGCTCAAGGAGCTCCAGAACATCGCGGACTCCGCCGAGGTGCTCCGCCGGGCCAAGGGCCGCCGGGGGCTCGACATCCTGAAGGACCTCCAGGACCCCAAGTCCATGGTTGTCGTGGTGATCATTGAGGAGGATCCGGTGGACGTGCGCGAGGTGGACGGCAAGCTGGTGAAGCTGGCCAAGCAGCTCGGCGCGAAGGTGCTCACCAACGACTTCAACCTGAACAAGGTCGCCCAGATCGAGGGCGTGTCCGTGCTGAACATCAACGACCTCGCGAACGCGCTCAAGCCCGCCGTGCTTCCCGACGAGCAGATCGAGGTGAAGCTGATCAAGGAGGGCAAGGAGCCCAACCAGGGCGTGGGCTACCTCGACGACGGCACGATGATCGTCGTGGACGGGGGCCGGCACTACATGGGCAAGACCGTCGCGGCCGTGGTCACCAGCGTGCTCCAGACCGCCGCGGGCCGCATGATCTTCGCCCGCTACACCGGCGTCATCCAATGAAAGCCGCGCTCCTGATCCCGGCGGCGGGCATGGGCCTGCGGCTGGGGTGGGACGGGCCCAAGGCGCTCGTGGACCTGGGCGGGGCGCCCATGCTGGCGGTGACCCTCTCGCGCTTCGCCGCGGCGGACCTCACCCCGCCCGCAGTGGTGACGGTGCCCCCCGGCCAGGCCGCCGATTTCGACCGGGCGGTGTCCGCCCTCTCCCCCTTTCCCTGCGCCTTTGTGGAGGGCGGGGCGGAGCGCCAGGACTCCGTGCTGGCGGGGCTGGAATCCCTCCCCGACTTCACGGAGCTTGTGGTGATCCACGACGCGGCCCGGCCCCTGGTTTCCCCGGACACCGTGCGCGCCGTCATGGACGCCGCGCGCGCCCACGGCGCCGCCACCGTGGCGCTGCCCGTCACCGACACCATCCTCCAGGCGGACGGGGCGGAGTGTCTCGCGGAGACGCCGGACCGCTCCCGGCTGTGGGCCTGCCAGACGCCGCAGGCGTTCCGGCTGGACATCATTCTCGACGCGCACCGGCGCGCCCGCCGCGAGGGCTGGCGCGTGACCGACGACGCGACCCTGGCGCGGCGGGCGGGCCATTCCGTCCGGCTGGTGCGCGGGACGCAGGAAAACCTGAAAGTCACCACACCCTTTGACCTGCGGCTGGCGCTCCGGCTGCGGCGGGAGGAACGGCAATGACCATCCGGGTGGGCATCGGCTACGACCTGCACAGGCTGGAGGGGGGCGGCGACCACCTCATGCTCGGGGGGGTGCGTGTTCCCTTCGACGGGGGGGCGGTCGCCCACTCCGACGGCGACGTGGTCATCCACGCGCTGATTGACGCGATGCTCGGGGCGGCCGGGCTGGGCAACATCGGCCAGCGCTTCCCCGACTCCGACCCCAACCTGCGCGGGGTGGACAGCATGGCGCTGCTGGAGCGGACCATCCGCCTGCTGCACAGCTCCGGCTTCACGGTGGTCAACGCCGACATGGTGGTCGTGCTCGAGCGTCCCCGGCTGGCGCCCCATCTGGACGCCATGCGGCAGCGGATCGCCGAGTGCCTCAAGATCGAGCGGCACCGGGTGTCCGTCAAGCCCAAGACCAACGAGGGCGTCGGCCCCGAGGGCCGCGGCGAGGCCGTGAGCGCCCAGGCGGTCGTGCTGGTGCAGCAGCAGTAGCCCGGCCGTTCAGCCTTTCGGCTTCCAGGTGAACCGCACCGTGGCCAGTCCGCCCGCGGGCACGGTGACAGCCGCCGCCCCGTCCCGCACCGGCAGCTCCGCGCCCGGCTCCTCGTTCAGATTGCAGAGGAACGCCGTATCCAGCGCGGCCTCGGTCCGGAACCCGTCCACCACGTCCGCCCCGGTCGGGTTCCAGAAGCGGACCACGCCGCCGTTGCCGTCGTCCGCGGGCTTCATTGCCGTCATCACCGCGCCGCCGCCGGTCTGCCCCAGGAATGAGCGGCGCTCCGGCGCGCCGGGCGCGGCGGTGTGCGCGAAGACGCCCACGGCGAGCAGGTCCGCCTGCCGCAGGGCCGCGCGCGGGTCAAAGGCGCCCTCGAAGGGGTACAGGGCGTACGAGAACTCGAGACGGCCCTGGAGCTGCCCGTCGGGCTGCTCCGGGCGCATGACGGTCTTTCGGAAACTCCGGAACAGCGTCAGGGCCAGGCACGACTCCGGCGTTTCCAGCACGGCGCACTCGTGGAGTCCGCCGCCCGACACGACGGCAAGGCCGCCCTGGGCGTCCTTCACGCCGAAGAAGGAGGTGAAGGCCGTCTCGGGGTTCACGCGCTCCTGCCAGCGGGCCGTCTCCGGGGGAATGGCGATGTCCCGCTCCACCACGGCGAAGGGGGTGTCGGCGAACGAGGTGTCCGTCTCAATGAGGGTGGGGAAGAGCACGCGCAGGCGGTGGTCGCGGACCGTGTTGTCCACGACCGTGCGCACCTTCAGGACCGGGCAGTCCTTCTCCACGGTGATGTAATCCGTGACCATGAGCGGGGCGCGGCGCTCCGAGCGCCACCCGGTGCGCCGGTCCATCTCGTCCGGCAGGAGGAGGGTGCGCTCCACGCGGAAGACGGTCCGGAGAGGCCCGTCCTCGTCCACGGCGGTCATCACCTGGGCGCCCGGCCCGCGGTAGACGATGTCGTTGAGGAGCTGGCCGCGCGTCCAGCCGTCGCCGCACTCGCCGCAGTCCTCGTAAAGGAAGAGGTTGGGGAACACCTCGCCGTCGGCCTTGCGCGTGAGGGCGCCGGTGCCGTCGGGGAACAGCTCGAAGGCGAGGTGCGCGTTTTCGGCGCGCAGCGGGCCGGTGAGGAGGGACCCGAAGGTCCGGGTGGCCTCCGGGGTGGTCTCGATGCGGAACGTGGCGTGCCCGCAGGGGGGCAGGTCCAGCTCCGCGGCGATGTGGTAGAGGTCGCCCATGACGGTCTGCTCGCGGCCGTTGGCGTCCACCCGCCTGCACTCGATGTTCCGCTCCACGCGCACATGCTGGTAGGGGATGCGTTCGCCGCCGGGGGCCACGAGGTCGAACTTGTTGTACCGCTCGCCCCAGGCCAGGCTGTCAATGTAGGCGTTGCCCGTCTTCTCCGCGTAGTCCGGCGGGAAGAACAGGGCGAGGTCGAACACGCCCCGGCGGGGGAAGGGCAGGGGGTTGTGCGCGGCCACGCGGGCCCAGTCGTCCGGCGCGGCGGAGGCGCCCCCGAGGCGGGCGCAGGCGCGGCGGACGATGCCGTCGGCCAGCAGGGCGGCCTGGTCGAAACGGTAGTGCATGTCGCGGTGGACCTGGTCAATGCTGCACCCGCAGATGGAGTCGTGGGGGTGGTTGCGCAGGAGGTACTGCCAGGCCTTGTCGAGGAACCCGGGCACGGGCTTCCCGCCGTCCAGCGTCTCCATCAGCAGCAGGGGCTCGGCCCACTTCTCCAGCAGCGCCTGGCCGAGGTCGTTCTTCCGCTTGAGGTCGTAGCGCGACGAAATGGTGTGGACAATGAGGTACTGGCCCACCCGCCTGTTGTCGCGCGCGGGCTCGCGCAGTTCCCCGCGCCGCTCGGGCAGCTCGTCGAGGTGCGCGGCCAGCGCCCGGCCGTAGTCCGCCAGACTTCCCCACTCGAAGGTGATCTCCGGGTGCTTTTCCCGAAGCGCGGCGAAAAGCCAGGGCATTTTGGGGTCGGGCCGCTGATGGTCTATGGCGTCGAGCATGAGCACCATCGGCACGGAGGAGCGGGCGCTCTCCTCGTCGAAGAAGGGGACGAAATGCGTGTCCACGTCCCCGTCGCGGTATCCCCCGTCCTTCACGGGACGGCGGACGGCGAACTCGAAGGGGCTGTAGCTGCCCTTGTCGCAGAGCTTGTGGTACGCCATCTTGCCGCCGTCGGGGCCTACCCAGGCGAAGTGGGCGGGAAAGGTCTCGTCCTGCGTGCCGCGCCAGCAGATGCCCGCGCTGAACCCGAACCCGCGCATGATCATGGGCAGGGCGGCGACATGGCCGAACTGGTCGGGCGTGTAGGCGAAGTCGAGGGCGGGCACGTCGAGCTCGCGGCAGACCCGCAGCCCGCGCGCCAGGTTGCGGATGAAGGACTCGCCGGAGATGAGCCACTCGTCGGGCAGGTTGTACCACGGCCCGGCCAGAAGCCGCCCCCCGCGCAGGAGCCGCAGCAGCTCCTCGCGCCGCTCCGGCCGGATCTCCAGATAGTCCTCCAGCACGACGGTCTGGCCGTCAAGGTGGAAGCACCGGTACTCCGGGTCCTTCTCCATCAGGTCCATGAGCTCGTCCACCAGCTCCACGAGCCAGCGGCGGAACTCCTGAAAGGGCTCGTACCATTCCCGGTCCCAGTGGGTGCCCGCGCAGTAAAACGCCTTCATCTTCATCCTTTCATTGGGGGGAAAGAAAAGGGGGCGCCCGGCGGGCCCCCCTTTCCTGCTATCATACCGCGCGCGGGCCGCGGTTCCAAAACGGGCGGCCCCGGGCATCTCCTGGAGGACGGCATGATGGACGGATCCCGCAGGCGGGTGATCAACGCGACGGCCCCGGTGCGCATCTGCGACCTGGGCGGATGGACGGACACCTGGTTCGCCGAGTACGGCGCGGTGTTCAATCTCGGCGTGTACCCCTACGCCGAGGTGCAGCTCTATGTGACCCGGACGGCCGACGCCCCCGCTCCCCGCGTGGTCATCCACGCGGAGAACTTCGGCGACCGCTACGAGGTGCGCAGCGTTCCCCCGGAATACGACAAGCACCCGCTCTTGGAGGCGTGTCTCGACATCATGGACCTCCCCCGCGACCTGTCCTTCGAGGTCAACCTGTACTCCAACGCGCCCGCGGGCTGCTCCACGGGCACCTCGGCGGCGGTCAGCGTGGCGCTGCTGGGGGCCCTCGACATGCTGTCGCCCGGACGCCGCATGACCCCCCACGAGGTGGCGGCCATGGCGCACCGGGTCGAGACGGAGAAGCTCGGGCTCCAGTGCGGCATCCAGGACCAGCTTTGCTCCGCCTACGGCGGCGCGTGCTTCATCGAGATGCACGCCTACCCCCACGCCAGCGTGTCGCAGGTGCAGGTGTCCAACAGCGTCTGGTGGGAGCTGGAGCGGCGGCTGGCCCTGGTGTTCCTGGGGCGGTCCCACGCGTCCAGCGAGGTGCACGGCCGGGTCATCGCCGGGTTCGAGCGGGAAAACGCCGACAAGTCGGCGCTGGCCCCCCTGCGGAAGGCGGCCCACGACGCCAAGAACGCCCTGTACGAGGGCGATTTCGCCGCGTTCGGGAAGGCCATGCTGCTGAACACCGAGGGGCAGCGGGCGCTGCACCCGGCCCTGGTCTCGCCGGAGGCCGAGGCGGTCTTCGCCCTGGCGCGCGCCCACGGGGCCATCGGGTGGAAGGTGAACGGCGCCGGGGGCGACGGCGGGTCCGTCACCCTGCTTTTCGGCCCGGAAAGCGAGAAAAAACGGGCGTTCCGCCGGGCGCTGCCCTCGCTGAACCCCGATTTTGCGTACATTCCCACCTACCTCTCCCGCTTCGGCCTGCGCCAATGGGAGAGCGCCTGAGACGCCGCGACAGTTGTTTTCCGCGCCGGGGAAGAGTATACTTTCACCCGGTGTTAGGGGAGTGGAGGAGACAAGAGGAAGTTCACAGCGCGTGAAGTGTTTTTAGGCGCGCTGGAACTTTCCGGGGCGTAACAGGATAAAGCGGATTGTAGGAGCCCGGGGGCGGTTGACGCGGTGCGGCTCCGCAATCGGGCGGGGTTTCGCCGGATGGTGACCACCGCGGAACGCTTCCGTCTGTGTTGGACGGAGAGCGGGCCGCTTGCAGGCAAATTAGAACAAAACGTATTAGCGGAGGACAGACAGATGAACGAGAAGCGGATGTGGACGATCCTGACCGTGGTGCTTTGCATGGTCCTGGTGCTGGGCGTGGCCGGCTGCAAGAAGAACAAGCCGCCCCTGACGACGGACGTGACCCCGACCACCAACGAGACCACGAGCGGCGACGGGCTGCCCGGCGTGAACCAGGACGACCTGCTGTTCGAGAAGGGCGGCAAGTACGGCCTGCAGACGGTGCTTTTCGACTATGACAGCTCCTCGCTGCGCGCCGACGCCATGGACACCCTGCGCGGCAACGCCGAGAAGATCAAGCAGTTCCCGAACGCCTACATCCAGATCGCGGGCCACTGCGACGAGCGCGGGACCCAGGAGTACAACCTGGCCCTCGGCGAGCGCCGCGCCCTCGCGGTCCGCAACTACCTCATCCAGCTCGGCGTGTCCGGCGACCGTCTCGTGACCATCAGCTACGGCAAGGAATTCCCGGCCGTCGCGGGCAGCAACGAGGCCGCCTGGGCGCAGAACCGCCGCGCCGAGTTCAACAAGGCGAAGTAAGCGGGCCCCCGCCCGTTTCTTTGGCGACCTTTGGGCAGACAACAGCAAGGGAATCTGGTCATGCGTCTCACCCATGTGACCCTGTTGGCCGCGATCGCCGTCTCCGCGCTCCTGACGGGGTGCGAGACCACCGGCGGCCAGACCAAGACCACCATCTATGACATGCACCGCCGGATTGTGAAGCTCGACAAGGATCTGGGAGGCTCTGTCAACCAGCTCAACGCGACCTCCGCAACCCTGAACGAGCGTGTCAACGACATGGACACCCAGACACGGGACCTGCGGTCGCTCCTGGAGGAGAACCAGAAGAAACTGGACGAGCTCAAGGGCGACATGGCGCGGCTGTTCAAAGCGATGAATCTGTCGCAGGGAGTTCTTTATGACCCCACCAAGAACATTCAGCCCGGTCCTGTGGTGATTGAGCCGCCGGCGCAGACGCCGGGTGCCGCCCCCATGCCGGGTGCCGCCCCCATGCCGGGCGCCGCCCCGGCGGTGCCGGGCGCGCTGCCCATGCCCTCCGCGCAGAACGAGCTGCTGGACTCCGCGCCGGTTCCGACCGGTGTGGGCGCCGCGGGCCAGCCCGCGCCGGCCCCGGTCGCCGCGGCGGACCCGAACGTGCTGTACGCCCAGGCGGACAGCAGCTACCAGAGCAGCGACTACAAGACGGCCCTGGAGCGTTTCGACGCCTTCCTGGCGCAGTATCCGACCAGTGACAAGGCGCAGAACGCCCTGTTCTGGAAGGCCAAGTGCCAGCTGAACCTCCAGAACTACGCCGACTCGGTGAAGTCGTTCGAGGAGCTCCGGTCCAAGTACCCGAACAGCACCAAGGTGCCCTTTGCCATGCACAACCAGGCGGTGGCCCACTCGCGTCTCAACCAGACGCAGGAAGCCATCCGGCTCATGCAGGCGGTGATTGACCAGTTCCCCATGTCCCCCGTGGCGGACCAGGCCAAGTCGGACCTCATGAAGCTGAAGGGCGCGCAATAGGCGGGGACACCCCCAATTGACACACGGAACCGGCGCGGGTTACGATGCCCGCGCCGGTTTTCTTCCGGCCGGGCCGGTTTGGGCGGCCCGCGCAGCCACACCTACCGAAGGAAGGACACGCATGCGGCATTACCTGGGACTGGACGCCGGGGGCACGAAAACCTTCTGCCTCGCGGGCGACGAGACGGGGCGGGTGCTCGGGTTCGGGCGCGCGGCCACGGGCAACTACGAGGGCTTCGGGGTGGATTCCGCCCGCACGGAGATCACCAAGGCGGTCAACGGTGCGCTGGAGACGGCGGGCCTGACGCTGAAGGACATCGCGGGCGTGGGCATGGGCGTGGCCGGGGCCGACCTGCCGGACGACTACGTGATGCTCGACCGGGAGATTTTCGCGCCCCTTTTCGGGGAGATTCCCCGGGTGTTCCGCAATGACAGCATGGGCGGCCTGCGCGGCGGCACGCGCGACCCCTTCGGCATCGTCATCGCCTGCGGCACCGGCTGCGTCTGCGCCGGCGTCAACCGCGCCGGGAAAGAGGGCCGCGTCGGCGGCATCAGCGAGGACTTCGGCGACATGGTCAGCGGGTCCAGCATCGGCACGGAGGGGGTGAAGGCCGTCTTCCGCCACCGCGACGGCATCCTCCCGAAGACGCTCATGGCCGACCTGTTCGTCGCGCGGGCGGGCTGCGCCGACCTCGACGAGTTCTTCATGAAAATGTACACCCGCGAGCTTTGGCACCAGGATCTGGAGCCCATGGCAAAGCTGGTCTTTGACGCCGCCTTCGAGGGCGACGCGGCGGCCTGCGACATCCTTGAGTGGGGCGGCCGCTATCTGGGCGACATGGTGAACGCCGTGGCGCGCCAGCTGGACATGTGCCGCGACACCTTCGACGTCGTCATGACGGGCAGCGTCTTCAAGGGGGTTTCGCCGGTGCTTGCGGACGCCATGCGCACGCGCATCCACCGCGAATGCCCCGGCGCGCGGACCGTGCGCGCCGAGTTCGAGCCCGTGGTCGGGGCGCTGCTGCTGGGCGTCGAGCTGCACCAGCAGATGGACGGCGGCCGCTATGACACGCTCAGCGCCTCCCTGGAGGAGGCGGAGCGCCGTTTCGGGGTCTGTTTCAAGCCGGAGTGACGGGAACATGCGCCTGCGGGCCGGACACATCGTGTTTGCCCTCATCGCCCTGGTCACGGCCTTCGTGGTCGTGGTCACCACCCGCGTTCCCTCGGGGGACCCCGCGCCCGACGCGGGGGTGGACGCCACCCTGCCCCCCGCGGGCAGCGCCCCGGACGAGAAGGCCGTGCTGGAGATCGACCGCGAGATGGATTTTGGCACCATCCCCCGCACGGAGCCCGCGCACCGCACCCTGCCCGTCTGCAACCGCGGAAAGCGCCCTCTCGTGATCCGCGACATCCAGACGAGCTGCGCCTGCACCCGGGGCGAACTGCCGGCCGGGAAGAACGTCATCCCCCCCGGAGGGTGCGCCGACGTGCGGGTGACGGTCTACCCCAACCGGATTTTCGGCTTCAAGTCCGTGAAGACCCTCACGTTCATGAGCAACGACCCGGTCAACCCCTCGGTCACCGTCGACGTCGCCGCGACGGTGGACCCCGAGTTCTCGCTGGAGCCCGAAACCCTCGACTTCGGGACCGTGGAAAAGGGGACGGAGACCCGCCGCACCCTGCGCCTCACCACGCTCGCGGAGGAGCCCGTGACGGTCACCGCGGCGGGCGACCGCATGCCCGACGCCGCCGACACGGCCCCGCCGGGCCCCTGGCGCCACGAGATTGAAAAGGTCCCCGAGGCCGACTGGAAAGTCCCCGGCAAACCGGAATGGCTGATCCACGTCACCCTGGAGGGGTGGGCCCTACCCGGCCCCCTCGAAAGCGCGGTTTTCCTCTCCACCGATGTCAAGCGGTTTCCCCACTTCCGCGTCCCCGTGACAGGCGAAGTGCGGGCGCCCTACACCCTCTCGCCCGAGGTATCCGCGGGCATGCTGGCCCTGCCGCCGGGACAGTCCGCCTCGGTTGCGGTGCGGGCGGAGGCGCCTGTGTCCTGCACGGGCACCGGGGAGGCGTCGGGCCTTGCGGTGGTGGTGCAGCCGGACGGGGACGGCCTCGGTTTCCGGCTGGAAGTGTCGGCGGCTCCCGACACGCCGCCGGGCCGGCACGAGGAGACGCTTCCTGTGGACATTTCCACCGGCGGAAAGACCTATCAGGAGCGGCTGCGCGTGCGGTGGTTCGGCGCGGCCCGCCCGGCGGGAGGGTGAGCCATGGCCCTTTTCGGACGCCGCGACGCCAAGCCCGACCCCGCCGGAGAGCGGGGCGAGTTTCCCCTGCCCCCCCGGAAAGCCTGGTGCGGCTGCTGCGCGAAAGATCAGTCCCTCACCAAGGTGTGGCGCAGGAACGGCATGATGCGGCGCTGCCCCTGCTGCGGCCTGGAGTTTGAGAAGCCCGCCGAACTGTACGCCCGCGTGCAGCCCGTGTGCCCCAAGTGCGACGAGCCCCTGGAGCAGCCGGGCTTTGACTACGGTTTCTGCGACGGGTGCGGCTCGAAGTACGAGCTGTCCGAGGGGGCCAAGCCCGGCCTCATGCCCAATCTCGCCCAGCGGCGGGAGCGCGACCAACACGGAAAATCAAGGAGTGTGCTGTAGGATGGAGCTGGAGAAGACGCTGCGGGAGCGCTGCGAGGCGCACGGCCAGGGGCATGTGTTCCGGTTCTGGGGCGGGCTGAACGCGGAGGAGCGCGGCCGCCTGCTGGCGCAGCTGGAGCAGGTGGAGTTTCCGCTCATGGCGCGCCTCGCGCGCGAGTGGATCCTCGAGACGCCGCCGCCCGCCCGGTTTGACCGCATTGAGCCCGTGCCCGTGCTGCCCGCGGCGGTTCACCGCGGCGAGGGCGCCCCGGAGGCGTGGGACGCGGGTGAGGAGACCCTGCGCGCGGGGAAGGTGGGCCTTTTTCTGGTGGCGGGCGGCCAGGGCACGCGCCTCGGCTTCCCCGGCCCGAAAGGGTGCTACCCCATCGGCCCGCTGACGGGGAAGACGCTCTTTCAGTACCATGCGGAGAAGATTCTGAACCTGCGCCGCCGCTTCGGCTGCGCGCTGCCGTGGTACATCATGGTGAGCGCGGCCAACGAGGCCGCCACGCGCGCCTACTTCGCGGAGAACGGCCATTTCGGCCTCGGCGCGGAGAACGTGGTGTTCCTGCGCCAGCGCATGGTGCCCTGCATGGACGGCGCGGGCCGTTTCATGCTGGAGGCCCCCGGCTCGCTGTCCATGAACCCCAACGGCCACGGCGGCTGCATCCCCGCCATGGTGGAGAACGGCGTGCTCGACGACGCGCGGGCGCGCGGCGTGGAGATGCTCAGTTACTTCCAGGTGGACAACTGGGCGGTCAAGGTGGCCGACCCGTATTTCATCGGGTGGCACGCCCTCAAGGGCGCCGAGATGTCCTCCAAGGTCCACCGCAAGAACACGGCCCGCGAGGCCGTCGGCGTCCACTGCCTGTGCGACGGGGTGTACCAGGTCATTGAATACAGCGAGCTGGACATCTACCCGCAGCTGCTGGAGACCGACGCGGCGGGCAATGTCCGCTACTTCGCGGGCAACCCCGCCATGCACATCCTGTCCGTCGAGTTTGTGCAGGGCGTCTTCAACCGCTTCGACCGGTTCCCCTGGCACCTGGCCCGCAAGAAGATACCCTTCGTGAACGACGCCGGGGAGCTGGTGAAGCCCGACAGCCCTAACGGCTGCAAGTTCGAGACCTTCGTCTTCGACGCTCTCCAGTTCGTCGGCCACGCCCCCGTGGCGGTGGAGATCGGCCGCCTCGGCGAGTACACGCCCACCAAGCAGTTCGAGGGCGACAACAGCGTGGTCGCCGCGCGCCGGTCCATGTCCGAGTGGTGGGGCGGCTGGTTCGACGCCGCGGGGGCCCCCGTGCCCCGCGACGCCGACGGCCGCGTGTCCGTGCCGCTGGAGGTTAGCCCCCTCTTCGCGCTTACCCGTGACGAGTTCGTGGAGAAGGCCGCGGGCCGGGCTTGGGACCTGTCGCGCGGCCTCTCGGTGGACGCCGACGGCACTGCCACGGCGCCGCCCGCATAGCCTGACGGGTCGGACAGGTCGGACGCGTCGGACCCGTCGGACCCTGACCGGTGCGGCAAAAATCTTGCATCGGGGCGCGAAAATGGTGTACCATTCGCCCTGCTTTGAGGGGTTCGCCCCGCAGTGCGGAGACGTAGTTCAGTCGGTTAGAACGCCGGCCTGTCACGCCGGAGGTCGCGAGTTCGAGTCTCGTCGTCTCCGCCATTTCTTTTTAAGCGCGCCCGCCTTCCCCTCCGGGGAGGGCGGGCTTCTGTTTTCGGTGGCGGCGCGCGCCGCCCAGCGGGTAGAATGGGCGCATGAACACTTGGCAGTTTGACGCGAAAGAGACCCTGGCCAAAGGCTTCGCGCGGTTGATGCGCGCGGCCGTGGAGAACGCGGCGCGGGAGTTTTCCCGCACGGGCGACGAGCTGGACGCGGGCGTCCATGAGGGGCGCAAGTGGCTGAAGAAGGCCCGCGCCCTGCTCAAGCTGTGCCGCTTCGCCATGGAGAAGGAGCAGTACCGCGCCTGGAACCGCAAACTCCGCGACGCGGGGCGCGCGGTTTCCGCCCTCCGCGACGACGCGGCGCTGTGCGAGACGGCGGCCCGGCTGCTGGCGCGGGACGACCTGTCCCCGGCGGCGCGCCGCACACTGGAGGCCCTGCGCGACGGCATCGCCGCGGACGACCGCGACGAGGCGCGCAAGTGTACGGCCCTGGCGGTCCGGCGGCTGAAACGTCTGCTCGCCGAGACGGATTTCTCCCTGCGCATTCCCCCCGGCAAGGAAGAGGGGGTGTTGAAGCGCGGGCTGAAGCAGTCGTTGAAGGGCGCGCAGGAGGCCTTCCGGGCCACCCTCGACGGGGGCGACGCGGCGGCGGCGCATGAATGG
>Ga0116172_10001888_pt1 | contig 18719 bp, 10 predicted proteins | sample AD_UKC083_MetaG_FD_89799 | JGI IMG/M metagenome (GOLD analysis project Ga0116172, IMG submission 89799) | Active sludge microbial communities of municipal wastewater-treating anaerobic digesters from USA - AD_UKC083_MetaG | ecosystem: Engineered > Bioreactor > Anaerobic > Digestate | place: USA... | reverse complement strand
GGTGTGTATGAGCACCGACTACGACTGCTGGAAGGTCGACGAGGAGCATGTCAGTGTGGAAATGGTGGTGGCCAACCTGAACAAAAACGCGGCAAACGCGCGCGCTCTCATCAAGGCGATCGTGCCGCGGGCGGCCGGCATCGGACACTGCTCCTGCAACGAGGCCTCACGATACGCCGTCATCACGGCCAAGGAGCGTTGGGACAAAAAGCAGGCGAAGCGCCTTCACTCCATCCTGCCCGAGTATTTCTGAGCATCAATCGGTCGGTTCCGCCGGGGACCGCCCTGCGGCAGGTCCCCGGCGGTCAGGAAACGACCCCCCTTAAAAGGCAAACTGGGCGCGCACGCCGAAAACCCATATATCGTCGGCGTCGGCGTCACCGTTCGGGTTCCGAACCCACTGAACATCCGGCGAAAACGCGAGATACTCGTTTACCCGCACCCGGTAATAGACCTCGGCGTGGTATTCATCACCGGGATTCACGCCGTTCGCCCGCGCGTCGTTCTTCCAGTCAGCGCCGGGGAGTATGACCCCTCCCGCGATGCCGAGCGCATCCCCCTCGCGGCCGCACGCATCACCCGAAATTTCGAAACCGGCGCTGCCGGCGTACTCCGCCTGTGAAACCGCCTGCCGCTGCATCCCGCCGCGCGCGAACAGGGTAATCGAGCCGAAAAACCGCTGGTCGAAGGAAAAGCCGAAGCCGTAATTCTCCACCCCCGTGGCATCGGGTTTAAGTATCTTCTCATGGCGTTTTCCGTTGTGCCAGGCGTATGCGCGGTAATTACCCTGGTTTTCGCCAAACCGCGGACTGAAGACCATCTCCGCCATCACGAAGGGGGAGGAAAACACCTCGTCTCCGACTGCCCTGGCGTCGGCGGCGGCGAGCCCCAGGGCGAACGCGCGATGCGGCGACACCCACAGCATGCCGCCAGGTCCGTTGTCGTCGGGAAACGCGACGACCGGGTTGTTGCGGAAACCCGCCGAGAGAAACTGCTTCGTTTCGTCGTTAGCCGCGGCATTTGCATCAAAATCGGTGGTGAGGTCGACCTTCCCCAGTCTCAGGCGAACACCCCCGTCGAGCCACTCCCGTTCATACCACAGTTCGGTCGCGCGCAGGGCGGGGTCCCCGTCCGCGTCGCGATTGAAGGCGGACATGGTCGGTGCCTTTAAATCCACGCCCTCGCCGCTGCCCGCCTCGAAGTGAAAATACACCTTACCGCCCCCAGGAACGGGCGCGGTGACCTCGAGGTCGAGCGAATGCGAATACTCGGAACCGTCGGCCTTCGTATTCTCAGGCGTTTTCGGTACGCCCTCGGTCCCCTGGATGATACCGGAAGCGCCGAAGGTCACATCGATTTTTTGAAACCACCCTGCTGCCGCTTTCTCAGGCCTTTCCGCAAAGGCGGGAGAGGCAGCACATGCTAGCACACAAATAAAGGCCAGGACACACAGCCTGATATTTTTCATAAATCATCCTCAGAAATAAAAGGGCCCTGTCGCCCGGCAAGCTTCACCCTGAAGATCCCCGCCGGGTCAGGGGCTATGGGCAAAAACCAATCCCTTTAAATGTTTTACAGCCTATTCATACAGGGCCCATGTTTGCAACGGCCGTAGAATATTTTGCGGCACACAATATTAGATCCGTCTAACTTTTGTCAAGCAAGTTGGATTTTTTCTTCCAGGAAGAAAATACAGGGAGGGATCGAGCGGAACAAGGTCTGCCATCAGCGGTGCAGAAACTTTCCGTCGGAGAGAAAGGAGAGCACGTTTTCCGAGACCGGGCGCTGCGAGAGGAGCGTGGAATGCTGTCCCTTTATAAGGATAAAGTCCTTCATACCGGGAAGCTTCGTCTCTTCCACCTTCACCGTTCCGTCGTTGTCCCCCGGGATGAGCGGGTTTATGCCGATCTCGCCGCCGAGTCCGCCGGCTATCACACCGAACTCCGCGCGGGGGGGCGGCAGAAGCAGCGGGTACGAATCGGGCGATTCGGCGACCTGCTGCCCGGCCTTTCCGAAAACCCAGCGGTATGGCATCCACCTGGCGAGATACGAGGCGAGCGTTGAGCCCTTGTTGGGCGGGGCGATCATTACGACCCTGCCAAGCCCGGAGCATGAGTAGTGGGCGAGATAATAACGCACCACGATGCCGCCGAGACTGTGGGTTACGAAATGCACCCGCCCGTGATCGCGGGGCAGTTTTTGAACCTCCCCATGCAGCAGCTCCGCAATGTCTTCTACTGATTCCCGCGTGCTGGGATAGCCGAAATTGAGCACCCGATACCCGCCCTTTACAAGGGCCTTCTCTATTTTCGCCATGGACCGGGGCCCGCGGAAAATTCCATGCAGCAGGACGACCCATTCCCCGTCACCGTTCGTTTCGGCCCTTCTCGCCGCCGCATCCCCTTTTTCCCCGCCCGGCCTGCCCCGGTACAACAGGGCGGCGGCAACGAGGATGATGATTGCCGCGGCGCCGAACGCGACCCGTATCTGGTATGCGCCCATTCCCCTATCCCAAAAGCCTGTCGAGGGAATTGGAATAGTATTCCAGAAGGGCCAATTTTTCTTTGTCCACCAGCAGGCGCCCATGCCTTATGGACACGATTTTGCGCCTTGCCAGCACATCCAGGGCCGCCTCCACCGTTTCGAGCGACTGTTCGAACTCCAGCAGGTCCTCCTCGAAATCGACAAGCTCCTTCGTGCGGTCCCTCTTTTCGCGCTCTATCCCATCCATGAGCTTTTTGCTGCTTTCGAAGGCCCGCCCCTGCACCAGCCTTCCGCCCTTTGCCCTGCACTTCTTCCGAAGCTCGGCGACCTTCATGCTTAACTCGGTTTTAGTGAGCCTCTCTTTGGCAAGAAGCACCAGGGCGCGCGAGGTGATGCAGACGGGCGTAACCGGTATGGCCTTCCCTATGCGCCCCAGGAGGCCGTCGGCGAATTCCTGCACCCTCGCGAGTCGGGCCTCCCGGGGAAGCTCGAAGAGGTTTCTCTTTTCTCCGGCCAGGAACTCCGAAAGAAACACCGGGTCGCCGAAACTCACGCTGGCGGCCCCGTGCTGTTTAAGGCGACCGCTCGCGTATCGCGCCAGATTGAATATCAGCAGTAACGGCCCCTTGCCCACCAGGCGGAAGAGGGTGTAAACGTGGTCCCGAAAACCGCTCTTCTCCTTGCCCTTCCTCCATTCCTGTATCAGGGGACGGTCCTCGAGCACCCAGTCGTAATTGATCGCCGCCGGCACGAAGACAAGCTCGCGGTTGAAGTCCGGATTCTTCTTTATGCCGATGATGTAATCGAGTATGCCGATCTTGGAGGCCCGAAGCCTCCCGTCGCGCGAGAGCCCCCCCTCCAGAAAGATGCCCTGCGTAACCCCCTGCAGGCTTATAAGCTGCACGTACTTTTCGAGCACCAGGTGATAGAGTTTCTCGCGATACCGCCGCCGGATAAAGTAGGCGCCGAACGATTTGAAGATGTATTCAAGCGGCCAGACGCGCGCCCACTCCCCCACGGCGTAGCTCAGCGAGATCTGGCGGGCCAGCATGTAGGCGACGAGGATATAGTCGATGTTGGAGCGGTGGTTCATTACGAACACCACGACGCTGTCCGGCGGGATTTTTTTAAGCTTCTCGGCGTTCTCGCGATCGATCACCACCTCGTAGATCATGTTGAGGAAGGAATTGGCCACCCAGAAGCCCAGCTTGTAATACGAGAGCAGGTTGAAAAACGGTACGATTTCTTCTATATAACCTTCAACCTGGTCCTGTACGTCCTGTATCTTGGCGCCCTTCTCCCGGGCATGCTCTATTATGCCCTGGTGGACCGCGGCGTCGTTCATAAGCTCGTGCTTTACGATGATCTTCTGCATGAACTTGTAGCGGTCCAGCCGTACACGGTTGTCGTCCAGATACTCCCGTACCGATCGGTACAACCTGCTCCTGATTGCTCCAAGTACGATCGCCCGCAGGGACTCGTAGGCGAGGAGCGCCGCAAGCCCGACTAAAATATAGGTGCCTATTCCGTTCATTGTCCGGTCCCCTTAACGCGGAACACGCCGCCCGTGCCGGGGATTGTTATACAACACAACGGTGTTTATATCAAGTCAATAATGCCCACCCGCGGATGCGGGCGCGGCAGTCGGGCGGTGAAGCCGAAATCCGCGCGGGCCTTATAGAAGGGGCTAAGCCGCCCCTCCGGCATTTCGCGCTGCCACGGGAAAGGAGACCCGGAAGCCCGCCCCGGGCCCGTCTTTTATCTCCAACGATCCCGCAAGCTGCCTTAGCAGCATGCGGACCAGGGTAAAGCCCATGGTTTCCGCGGAGTATATGTCCAGGCCGGCCGGCAGCCCCGATCCGTTGTCGCACACGCACACCACGCATCGCCCGCTCTCCCTTTCGTGTCTTACGGAAACGGAAAGCCCAGGCCTCTCGGCGCCGGAGAAGGCGTGCCTTAGGGAATTGCTTACCAGCTCGTTTATAATCAGTCCGCAGGGGATGGCCTTCTCCATATCCAGCGTGACCTCTTCCATGTCGAACTTTATATCCATGCCGCCGCGTGAGTACCCGCGGATCAGATCGGAGGTCAGCCCTTTTGCATACACCCCCAGTTCGACCCGCGCGAAATCGCCGGCCTGGTACATCTGCTCGTGCACCCGGGAGATGGCCAGCACGCGGTTTCGGCACTGAAGAAATATTGAGTCCAACTCTTCATCTCCGAGCCTGGACTGCTGCAGGCTCAGGAGACTCGATATTACCTGCAGATTGTTTTTTACCCGGTGATGGATCTCCTTCAGCATCACCAGCTTCTCCTCGAGCGACCTCTCGAGCAAATCCTGCGAGCTTATGAGCTCCAGGTTTTGCGCCTCGAACTCCTCGTTCGTGGCCCTAAGCTCCTCCATGGCGGCCGCGAGCTCCTCGTTGGTTTTGGCAAGCCTAACGTTGCTGTCCCGCGCGCTTCGGAGCGCCCTCGACGTAATAGAAAACAGGTTGTACGAGATGATAGACGCTATGATGAACGCGGCCGAGTTGTCGGCCACGTGGTCCCAGAACTGGCCGAAGCTCAGCGCCAGGTCATCGGTGCGGGTGTGCATAAAGATCGCGAGCATCAGTATATTCGCGGCCGCATACAGGGGTATGATGATTGCCCAGCGCGAGATGACTATCGGCGCCATGCCGAAGACCGCCACTATAAGCACCAGGGTGTTCAGCCTGGAAACGCCTAACGACGAGTCGAAGAACATCACGAGCCAGATCACCGCCTGTATGGCCGCGAATAGCAGATGGGCCGACAGCGCGAAGTTCCCCCGAAGGAGAAGCCGCCCCGCCAGGGCGACCACCATAAACAGTAGAATTTCTGGCGCCAGCACGTAAAAATTCGGCCTGTAATTATACAGCGGGTTGTTCGTATGGAGGTAGGCTGTGTGTACTATAAGGATGGGGATGATGACAAGCGCGAAGGCGCACAGGAAGAGTATGAAGCGTGCCTTCAGCGCAACCACAATGTCCGCGTTTTCGTAGCGCCGTAAAAACCGTGCAAACAGCCTTTCCATTCCTCCCCTCACAAAGGTGGCTTTCGCGCCCGTATGTCCGGGCGGCGGAGGGCCTTGGAATGAGTTCGCTGGCCCGGTTATGACAATAGCATATAGGCGTGTCCGAAGCAAATAAAAAACGGCCGCCCCTTCGGGCCGGAGCGCGAGGTTTATCGCCTGCAGCGTTCTCGCGAATGCCTTTCGGCCGACTTTGCTATTCCCACTCTATTGTGGCCGGCGGTTTGGGGGATATGTCGTATAGCACACGGTTGACCCCTTTCACCTCGGATAGGACGCGGTCGGTAATGCGATCGAGAAGCTCCCACGGAAGCCTCTCAACGCTTGCCGTCATGGCGTCCACCGTATTGACCGCGCGTATGATAACGGGATAATCGAAGCTCCGAACGCCCTCGCGCACGCCGACCGATTTGAATTCCGGTATTACGGTAAAATACTGCCAGACCTTCGTATCGTATCCGGCGGCCTCGAACTCCTCCCGGAGCACCGCGTCCGATTCGCGGAGAGCCTCGAGGCGCTCGGGGGTAATGGCCCCCAGGCAGCGCACCCCCAGGCCCGGCCCTGGAAAGGGCTGGCGGAAGACCATGGAGCGCGGCAGGCCGAGCTCCAGGCCGCACTCCCGCACCTCGTCCTTGAATAGCTGCTTAATGGGCTCGACGAGTTTCATTTTCATGTCCATGGGAAGCCCGCCCACGTTGTGATGGCTTTTTACCGTTTTCGCCGTCTTGGTGCCGCTTTCGACGATGTCGGGGTAGATGGTGCCCTGCGCCAGAAACTCTATTCCGTCGAACCTCTCCGCCTCCTCCTCGAAGACGCGGATGAATTCCTCGCCTATTATCTTGCGCTTCCGCTCGGGGTCGCCCACCCCCGAAAGCCTCGACAGGAAACGCTCCCCGGCGTCCACGTAGGTCAGGTTGGCCTTCAGCCGGTTTCTGAACACCTCGAGCACCTGCTCGCTCTCGCCCTTGCGCATCAGGCCGTGGTTGACGTGTACGCACTCCAGCCGCCCGCCTATGGCGCGGAGCAGCAAGGCCGCCACCACCGAGGAATCCACCCCGCCGGATAGCGCGAGGAGAACCCTCCCATCACCCACCTCCCTGCGTACGAGCTCCACCTGGTCGTGGATAAAATTCCGCATGTTCCAGTTCCTTTCCGCCCCGCACACGCCAAAGACGAAGGACTCGAGCTCTCTGGCCAGGGCGGCGTCGTCGTCGCTGAAGCGCTCCATGTCGCGGGGCCGTACGCCCGTGTGGCATACCGCGAGGACCGGCAGGCCCATGCCGGCCACCTCGGGGGATATGTCGATGGCCGCGCCATCCACTATGTTGTTCCTTCCCCCGTTGAGGATGATTCCCTTTACATTGCCCATTCCCCCTATCTCGGCCGCGCTCATGTCGTGCGGATGTATTTCGCTGTAAACGCCAAGGCCGCGTATCGCCCTGGCGATGCGCGTATTCTCCTCGCTGCCGAGGTCCAGTACGAGAACGATGTCCTGTTTCATTGAATGCCCCACAAGGAATGTAAAAGAGTACAGGCATGATTCCCGATCGGTTTTGCAATTTAAAGAAATTTTTTACACTACCTGTTTTTTTTTATGCCGTCCAGTCGGGCGGAACGGGAAGCCCCGCGGGCCGGCTGCCCTTCCCAATTCTCCTAAAAAGGGCATGAAACCGTGGAGGCGCGCCGGCTCGATGTAGACAGGGGGACCGAAGGAGGGCGGTACATTGCCGATGAAAAAAATTGGCTGGGGTGAAAAAAACTTGCATTTAATATTAACAGTGTTATATTAACACTGTTAATATAACAATATTCAGGTTATGACCTTGCCCAGGGCACCGCGAACACATCTGGAGAACCAACAGTTCAAGGACCGCATCATCGATACGGCCCTGCGGCTCGTCGTCGACGGCGGCTTCAAGAACCTCAGCATGAGGCGCATCGCCTCCAAGCTTAAGATAAGCGCCACGACCATCTACAATTACGTCTCCGGCAAGGACGAACTGAACCTCATGATCCGAATGCGCGGCTTCGGCATGCTTTACAAAAGGCTCGAGCGGGGATACAGGGCGAACGGGGGTTTCGAGGAGCGTATCGGGGGGATGATCCGGGGCTATGTCGATTTCGGCATAAACTACCCGGCATATTACGACATTATGTTCAGCTTGGGCACCCCGAAGTACTTAGACTACGTTGGAACCCGCATGGAACCGGTGGCCCGAAAAGAAAAGGATACGGCGCTACGATGCTTCGACATTTTTTCGAGGATGTTCAGCGAATACCTGCTGGCGCACGGAGGGGACGGGGACGATGACTTTATCGGCTTTGTCACCGCGAAGGCGTGGTCCGACCTCCACGGAATCGTAAGCCTCTACAACAGCAGGGTGCTACTCGAGATCACCGAGGACGGCCGCTTCCTTTTAAACCGACGGGTAAACGACATCATTTTAACGGTGCTCGATTCGGGCAAATCGCCCGGCAGAGCGGCCGAGAAAAGCAAAAAGAGGAGGTAAGCACATGAAAAGCTCCTTCGTCGAACAAGAATCTTCACAGGGATGGGGGGTCACCAATCTTCTGGCGCATTCCCTCCTCAAGCTCATGGCGATAAGCTTTAACCGCAGGCCGGCCCTAAAGGAATACCTCCGCTGGGACGGCGGCTGGATAGACATGAGCATAGGCATGGAAACCGAAAGCGGAAGCGTAAGGCAGGGCATAAGCTTCCGCGATGGGCATGCCAGGGTACACTCGTCCGTTCCAGACGATGCCAATGCCGTCCTGGTCTTCAAGGACGAGGCCACGGTAAGGGAGATGATATCGAGCCCTCCCAACGAGCTTTTTAATTTGCTGATGAAAAACAAGATAGTACCCAGGGGCAACCTGGCCTACCTGCAGCTCTTTAACTTTCTCATATCTGTTCTAATGAAGAACAAGCACATCAAGATGCTCAAGAAGGCCTCGGCGAAGGAACAGGCCGGGAAAAACCTTAAATCCAACGGCTCTTCCGGGCCCAGGGCCCCTGCGTACCTCAGGGCGAAGCATAGAGAAAAGGGCGTAAAATACCTCGAGGACGCCTATCTCTCCGATTACAGCATCGAGGACTTCCCGCGCCTTAAGGATTTTTTGGACATACACTTTACGGTAAGGCCCGCCATTTGCCACGAGAGGCCCCTGCTCCTTACCGAGTTCTTTATGAAACACGGATTCGAGAAGGATGCCGACGGGAACGATTGGGTCCCGGAGCTCAGACAGGCAAAGGCCTTCCGTCATCTCATGGAAAACAGAAAGCCCATCATCAGAAAGAACGATCTGGTGGCAGGCACAACAACCACAAAGGAGATCGGCGTTGTAATCTATCCCGACACCCATGGCACCATGATATGGGGCGAGCTCTTCTCCACGCCTCACCGCCTCCTAAACCCTTACGATGTGGACCCGGAAACGATCGATGTTATGCATAAAAAGGTGTTCCCCTTCTGGTTCCATCGAAACATTAGGGAGTGGGTCCGCGACAATAAGGGCTATCCGCTGTGCCAGAAGCTCGACGAGCGCTTTGCCGTGTGCTTTTTATGGAAGACGGCGTCGCTCTCCCATACCATCGTCGATTATCCCAAAATACTCTCTCTTGGCACAACAGGCTTAATAAAGGAGATAGACGGCGAGCTCGCAAAAACTCCGGCAAAAAATAAGGAGAAGCGCGATCTATTGGAAGCCATGAAGATAACCTTCCAGGGGATAAATTCATACGCGGCAAACCTCGCGTCGCAGGCTGCGCTGGAGGCCGAAGTTGAGACCGACCCCGCAAGAAGAAAAGAGCTCTCCCGCCTTGCGGCGATATGCCGCCGCGTTCCGGCCCGCCCGGCCCGCACCCTGGACGAGGCCGTTAACGCCATGTGGATCATCTGGGTGGCCATCCACATGGAAAACACCAACGCCGGATTTTCGCTGGGGCGTCTGGACCAGTGGCTGCAGCCCTATTTCGAGGCGGACATAAAAAAGCAGAAAAGCGCGAAGGCGCGCGAGGAGTATATCCGCCACGCGATAGAGCTTGTGGGCTGCTTCTATATGCGCTGTACCGACCACCTGCCCCTGGTCCCGGACATAGGGAATTACCTTTTCGGCGGCAGCTCCTCGGACCAGGCCATTACGCTCGGCGGAGTCACTCCGGACGGCAAGGATGCAGTGAACGACATGACTTATATTTTTCTGAAGGTCACGGAGATGCTTAAAATTCGGGACCCCAACGTAAACGCCCGCTACCACAAAGGAGTGAACAGCGAAGCCTACCTTCGCCGCTTAGCCGAGGTGAACCTCAATACTACGGCAACGCCCTCCATCCATAACGACGAGGCGGTGATGGATTCGCTCGCCGAATTCAGGTACCCGGCCAAACACCTGCGCGACTGGTCCGCCACGGGCTGTGTCGAGCCCACCCTGTCGGGACGGCACATGGGGCACACCAACTGCATGATGTTCAACATGGTGGCGGCCCTGGAGATGGCCATGAACAACGGCAGGCATCCCCTGATGCGCTGGGACGTGGGCCCAAAAACCGGAAGCGTCGAGAACGGCGATTTCGACACCTTCGAAAAGTTCTACAAGGCCTTCTGCGCGCAGTTGGATTTTCTTGCCGGCCAGACCTGTACCTACAACAACATGTTAGGGGAGGCCCACCAGGCGTTAAGGCCCACGCCCCTTCTCTCGGGCATGATAGACGGCTGCATTAGCTCCGGGAAGGACGTAACCAAAGGCGGCGCTCGCTACAATTCTTCCGGGACGGCCTTAATAGGCCTGGCCGACGTGACCGACTCGCTGATGGCCATCAAAACCCTTATCTACGATGAGAAGAAGGTAACCTTCCCCGATATGCTACGCGCGGTGCAGAGAAACTTCAAGGGCGACGAGGCCCTCCTTGCCCTCATCAAAAATCGTACGCCCCTTTTCGGCTCGGGCGATAAGGAAGCAGTGGCGATGGCAAACCGCATCGTAAAGTTCGCCCACGATACTTTCGGCAAGCGTACCAATTACCGTGGCGGAAAATACACGGCCGGTTTTTGGTCCATGTCGAACCACGTTGCCTTTGGAAACCTTACCGGGGCCCTGCCCTCGGGGAGGCTTGCGGGCAAACCATTTACGCCGGGCCTTACGCCCGAGGCGCACGCCTCGAAGAGCCTTCTGGACAACATACGCGACGTGTCCCAGCTTAAGGCCGAGAACATGAACAACAACATAGCCTTCAACGTAAAGGTAGTTCCGGCCGCCAGCGACAGCCACGAAGAGGCCGTGGAGCACATCCACTCCTACGCCAAAAGCTATATGGACCTCGGCGGGATGCAGATGCAGTTTAACGTGGTTTCGACGGCCGTGCTGCGCGACGCAATGGAGAACCCGGACCAGTACAGGGACCTCCTGGTCCGTATATCCGGATACAACGCCTATTTCGTGACGCTCAACAGGGATATGCAGATCGAGCTCATCGAGAGGGCCGAGTACGGCGTATAGGGGCCCGAGCGATGAGGCGGCCCGAAGAAAAGGCGGAGGCAAAGCCCACCTCTCCACTGGTGCTGGAGATAAAGGGGAACAGCTTAGACGACGGGCCGGGTATCCGCTCCGTGGTTTTTATCAAGGGATGTCCGCTGGACTGCGTCTGGTGCCACAATCCCGAGAGCAAGAAGCGGGGAAGCGAGCTCTCATTCGACGCGGAACTCTGCGTGGCCTGCGACGCCTGTATCGAGGCATGCGAGGAAAAGGCCCTGTCGCGGAGGGTAAAGGGCTTTATCCGAAGGGACCGCTGCACCCTCTGTTTCCGCTGTGTCGAGGTTTGTCCCTCGGGTGCCCTTTCGCGGATCGGGCGGGAGATGAGCGTCGCCGAGATAATGGTGAAGCTAAAGCGCGACATCCCCTTCTATAAAAACTCGGGCGGCGGCGTAACCCTCTCGGGAGGCGAGCCGACAATCTCCATTGAATTTCTTTCGGAACTCACGCGCGCCCTAAAAAAAGCGAAGATACACACGCTGCTCGAGACCTGCGGCCTTTTCGAGATGGGGCGCTTTCGCTCCATGGTCTATCCAAATCTAAACTCAATCTACTACGATATCAAGTTCGTAGACGAGAAGCTGCACCGCAAGTATTGCGGCGCCTCGAATAAGATTATTCTGGAAAACTTTTCAACGCTCCATGAGCTGTACCTGAAAGGCGGCGTCCCCGTGCTTCCACGAACGCCGCTTGTGCCGGGAATTACCGATAGCGAAAAGAACATCTCGGATATCGCCGATTTTCTGCGCGACAGAAAGGTAAAGAAGGCGGTCCTTCTGGCCTACAATCCCCTGTGGCACGAAAAAAACGATAAGATAGGGGTGGACAATCCCTACTCCAGGGAGAAGAAAATGCGCTCCTTTATGACGCGGGAGCGTATCGATGCCTTGAAAGAGATTTACAGGTCGGCGGGTATCGAGACGGTTTAGGCGGCGCGAGTCTCGCCGGCTGGTATAAAAGTACTCCAGGCCGCCGGAAGCTCTCCGAACTCATCCCCCCGGCCAGTCGAAAGTCACAAGTCGAAAGTTGAAAGTTAGTGGAAAGATACTTTATGGTTATGATTTAGAACTCGTTCTATCATGAGACACCCCCTCTCCTTTCTTCCAAGCTTAATGGGAGAGGGGGCCGGGGGGTGAGGGCGTTAAGCAGTTAATGTTCAAAGCTCGGCCATCGGCATCAGAAAACCCCCTCCGGGGGTGGCGCAGCGCGCCGGGGGCGTTTAGGAACACTTGGCTGTTAATATGTACAAGGGGCTGCAATTCTCTGAGCGTCGGGGACGTCAGCCTCCTGCTTATTAAGCTGGAGGCTGTTTTGTGTTATTCGAATAACAATCGGTATCTCTAATATGGAGGGGATTTGAGATGCGCTGCTTAACGATTAATGCGCAGAGCGCCGGGGGCGTTAGGGGCACTTGCACGAAAGAAAGTGACGAAGCTCGGCGGGTTTGGGGCCGGGTGAGAGCTGGTTTTTACGGGAGCTTATAAGAGTTATTTAGAGAATCTAAAACTGACTGCTTAGAAAAACAATAATTTTCCTTCTTCACTATGCTTATATCACGGCGTTACGATCTTAGCAATCACTTGAATATTCTCCACCGTATATCCCTCGAACCTTCCCACAATCTCTCGCATCTTATTGACCACTATCGCAAACTCGAGCGAGGCATATCTCCCGTTTAATCACGAGGGGGACGCCGGCCCGGTGCGACGAGCGCGGCTACAGTTCGATGTACGATAACAGATAACGGGTGGAATGTCAATATGTTTGCATGACATCGGGTGTTAATACGCAGTGCCCTCCCAGGGCCGTCAGCGGCAAGATGCGACGCGTGGGGCTCTGAAAGATGCAAGTCGAGAAGATGAAGCCTCTTTATAGCATATGGCTCTGCCTCTACCCTACCTCCCCACCTCGATTTCGATGACCGCGCTCTCCCACTCGTCCTTTTTCAGCCCCGTCGCCGTAATGGAAAGCCCCCGCGCGGCGGCGAAGCGCTCCGGCCCCTTCACCGTCCAGAAGCCTTCGCCCTCAAGCTTCGAGCGGTCCAGCCATTCGGCCTTCCTCTGTGTGAAGAATGCCACCACCGTATCCGTGCCGGCCGGCTCGCTCACGCTGACCTCGAAGGTGTCCGATTCCGAGGGTACCGAGTAGAGAGTGCCGGCCGCCACGCGGTTGTCCTTTGAAAATTCGTTAGGATACAGCACCACGACATCGCCCCCCGGTTGTATGTCCACTATGGTGAGGTAGCCGTCGCGGTTGCTCCTGAAGCGGAACACGACCGAGTTGCCGATTTTAAGCGTGTTCGCTTTTCCCGGCACAAGCCGGCCGCCGCCCTTCCTCTCCACCCAGAACTCGGTGGCGATAGAAGGACTGTCGTTACGAAGGCGCCTCACGTTCTCCCGCGCAAGATACGTCTCGATGTCGAAAGCGAGCCGCTCGCCGAGTACCCGTACCTCGCCTGCGGAGGCAACCTTGGCCGAGGCGATCACCCTTCCCGTCTCTGCGTGGACCGCCCGCGCGCTCACGCCCGTGGCTGCGCTCACCCCGAACACCATGATCTCGATACCGCGCACTTTACCGGCCTTCACCGCGGAGCCTTCGTCCACCAGCCCCGACATGCCGAGCTCGACCTCCTTTATTATTTCGTCGAGCCTCGAGCGCTCCACCTGGCGGATGAAGCGGTAGCGCGCGAACACGGCCGAAAGCTCCGCCGCCGCGGCGCCGTCCTCAAGCGCCTTCCCCTTCGCGTCGGTAAAGGGCAGTATACCCAGGGCCACCGTGGCCTGCTGTGCGTCGAGGCCGGGGGCGAGGATGGCGATGGACACTATGAACACCGCAATGACTCGTCTGCCTTTCATGATCGTGCTCCTTTGCGCAGAATATGTTCCGGAAAACTCGCCACGGGCGACTCTCTCACCTTGCCGGAAACCCGAACTTCTGGTACAGGTTGTCCCGGTCCACCGTAGGATGCTGTAGATCGCCGGTCTCCTTCGCCACTCTTTCGGCCACGAAATCCCTCAGCTCGTCGGTGGATACGATGCCGTCCCGGTTTCTGTCACCCGCTCCGGTCTTTATCGCGGCGATAATCTCTTTCGTGAAATAACCGTTCTGTATCGCCTCGCTTTCATAACTGAACTCGCCGCCTTTCGACGAGGAAAACACAATGGCCCCGGAACGGCGGATGAGGTCGTTATAGATATATCTGTCTTTCTGGTACAGGTACGGACGCTTCGCCGGCGCAGTCTTGCCGGTAACGACCAGGGCACGCGCCGTGCGCGCCCGCAGGCCGCGGGCCCCGGCCGCCGCGTAGTACGACTCCCGCACCGTATCGTCGATCTCGCCGGACTCGCAGGTGTCCATAAGAAAGAGCTTGTTGCGCGGAGCAATCCCCTGAAGCAGTTCCTCTACAAGCTCGAAGTTGGCGCAGGTACCCGACAGGTTGTTCCGGTCGGCGTTATGGGTAAGATAGTAATAGGTCGCTTCTTTGCCCGTATCGTGCACCCCGTGGCCCGCGATGAACAACACGAAGGTGTCGTCGACCCTGGCGTTTTTCAACATCTCTTTTGACTTTCGTATATTTTCGATGGTGACTTCTTCATTCAGGTATGTTTTTACGATAACATTGTTGTATGTGCCTTTCATCGCCGAATACATGTCCGCAAGATCTTTTGCGTCCTTGTCCGCATATTTCAGGTCGAGTGAAGCGTCGCGGTATTTCGAAACACCAAAACCGAGGTAGTACAGGTCCCCCTTCGTCGGAGCATTGTACTCCGCATACGCCAGAGCACGGTAGCTTTCGACTCCATTCTCATTGGTACAGCTTACCTCGATCTTGTTCTTGCCCCCGGTGAGCTCAACAGTCTCGGCGAGCGTCGCGCTCTTTCCCGTCACCCGTTTCCCGTAGGCGCCGTAGAGGGGAACGTCGTTTACGTGGATGTTGAAGGATTTGAGGTCGAAAAGCGCGTCGGACAGCGCAAAACCGATCCTGCACGTTTTTCCATCGGTAGCGGCAGTAATAATTTTCGCCGAAGGGGCATGAATCGCATTCGAAATATGGCCGCCCTCCGGGGCCCCCGCCTTTTTCATTCTTTTCAGGTAATGCGAATAATACGTGTCGAGGCCGTCTCGCGTACCGAGGCCAAGCCTTTCGAGGATAATATCCGGTCTGTTGTTATGGATCGCGAACTGGTCCACGGCCCATGCGCGAAGACCCGAAACCATCGATACCGCGCTCCCGCCGTTTCGCGACGAGTCAAACAATCCGTCCTCCGTGTACATGACACACTCCATGTCCTGGGACGATAAAAGGGCCATGGATGAATCATCCCCCACCTTCCATACGCGGACGGTCGAATCATTCGAGCCGGACACAATATGCCTGCCGTCGGGAGTGAATGTGAGTGCCTGTATCAAATCCTGATGCCCCCTGTATTCCCTCTGCCTGGAATAATCGGCCAGCCTCCATAAAATTATCGTCTGGTCATATCCCGCCGAGGCCAGGTATTTCCCGTCGGGGCTGATGGCAATCGCCAGCACGGCCATCGAGTGGCCTTTTAACGCGCGAAATGCTTCACCGCCTCTCTTCCAGACCCTCACTTCGTTTCCTACAGCCGCGACAAGATGAAAGCGGCTTAGCGCTATACCGTTTATCTCTTCCCTGCAGTAGTACCCTTCACCGCTTTTTCCGTTTCGAACGTTTCTGAGTGAAATGCCGTTCTCATCGATCACAACGACGCTGTTGCCGTCGGGACTGAAGCATACATCCTCCACGTTAATCCTTCTTGCACCGCCAAGTCCCTTAAAATGATACGTCATACGACCGGCCTGGATATCCCAGACGCGTATTTCCATGTGGCCAGCGGACGCGATGAGTTTTCCGTCCGGGCTGAAACTGAGCGAATTGATATCGTTAACCGCCCCCTCAAGTTCCTTTACAAGCTTCCCTTCATGAGAGAAAATACTGATCGGGTTATTATATGTGCGATCGAATGAAAACCCCAATCCCGAATCGAAGGCCGTCGCGAAGTGCCTGCCGTCTGGGCTGACGGCGACAATATTGTCACCCTTTACGGTTGATCGCAAAGAACCGTCCTGAAGGCTCCACACCTTCACTGCGGATTTACCTCCCAGCGTTCCCGCTATGATGTGTTTTCCGTCCGGCGTTATTCCGACCGAGCTCACTTTTCCGCTGCTCCCGCCGATTGTTTTCACGTTTTTCCATGAAGACACGTCCCAGAACCGTATGCAGTGATCGTCGGAAGCCGTTACAAGAAAACGGGAATCGGCAGTAAACGCGATGTCGTTATTTCCCGCAATCTGCGCCTGGAAAGAAGCGCAAGGGCGCGCTTCGGGAAGGCTCCAGATCCTCACATTCTCCTTCTCCATCCCTGTTGCCGCAAGATACGTGCCGTCGACGCTCAACGCGATTTTTTTCATGTTGGCCCTTGCGGGCGACCCCGCGAAGGATTTAATCAACGAGCGGTCCTTCGCGTTCCAGAGCATTATTTCACCCAGACTGCCGCAGCTTGCCAGTCTTTTCCCATCCAAAGAAAACGCGATATCGACGACATCTCCTTTATGGCCCCGCAAAATATCCACCGGTTTTCCGTTGCCTATATCCCATACCTTCACTGTCGTATCACGAACGTCATGAACATCGCGGCAGAAGGATCCCGTGGCGATCAATGTACCGTCCGGACTTACCGCCAGGGCACTGATGCCGGAAGTGTGCGCTTCCACCTCCCATGCCAGCGCCTTTTTTTCGATATCATACACCCGCAGAAACCTGTTTTTCCAGCCGCTGACGACTTTCTTTCCATCCACGCTAAAAGAAACGACCTGTGCGTACGAGTGAGAGCTAAACCGAGCGACACGTACTCCGTCAACCACCCGCCATACCAGCACTTCCTCGGGACAGGCGGAGGCAAGGTATTTCCCGTCGGGGCTTATCGCAATGTCAAATACGAGGGAATTGTGAGGCAGGCTGCGGTACAGTATTCCGTCCATACTCCATATTTTCACCGTCGCGTCTTTCGAGGCCGAAGCGAAATAGGAACCGTCGGGGGAAAAGGCGAGCGCGCTGACCCAATCCGAATGCCCCTGCTGCACCACCATCGTAAAACCGGGTGCGGTCCCGGGTCTTTTTAACCCGCCAACGGCGGCCGTGCCGATGAACACAATTATCGGCAGGAATACTGACAGAATAAAAAAGCGTTTTCCGCCCATCGCAGACCTCCCGAAAACTGCAGTCGCGCGCCATGCGCGCTCCTTCCCTGGATATCTCCGATACATAATTCGATAAAAATTTCAACAATTTCACAAGCGACGGCTTTAAAACCGCCGCGATACGGCCTGAAGGCCCTTATTCGTATTCGTAAAGCCGGTGGCATGACGGGAATCCGCATTTTCGCAACGGCAAAGCAGGTTACGATTAAGAGCACAAATAATGCGGTACACGAATTACTCATAGCACACATCTTCCTTCGATAATAAGGGAACTATCACAAGCGCGAGCGAGGCATACCCCCCTCTTAATCGCGAGGGGGCGCCGGCCCGGTGCGACGTGCGCGGCTTGAGTTTGAAGTACGATAACGGATATCGGGAGGCATGTCAACATTTTTGCAATGGTTCGACAGGGTATAATTATTGCGAAAATTATTGCCAGGGCAGTGCTTCACAAACGCCCAGCCTACGCCCTCTCGACAACCCCAAGCGCAGTCTCCTCGAGTATCTTTACCGCGAACACGAGCATAGCGAAGCGCTCGTCCCTGGTCTGCTTGCGATAGCACCGATAATAGATCTACTGCGCGATTACCGCTAAGCGGAAAAGCCCGAAACATGAGACACCCCCTCTCCTTTTTTCCAAGCTTAATGGGAGAGGGGGCCGGGGGGTGAGGGCGTTAAGCAGTTAATGATCAAAGCTCGGCCATCGGCACCGGCAAAACCCCCTCCGGGGGTGGCGCAGAGCGCCGGGGGCGTTAGGCTCGCCGCGTGCCTCGAGTGAGGATTTCTCATAATTAAGCCAAAGCCTGTTTGTGTTATTCCAATGCCAGCCATTCTCTCTAATATGGCTCCCCTTTACCAAAGGGGAGCTGCCGAAGGCTGAGGGGATTTATAAAAGGAACGAAAGTAACGAAGGCCGTTTATTCCACCGGCTAAAGTGAGAGCCGGTGGAATAAAAAAACCTACCCGGCCCTCTCGACAACCCCAAGCGCAGTCTCCTCGAGTATCTTTACCGCGAACACGAGCATAGCGAAGCGCTCGTCTCTGGTCTGCTTGTGGTAATAGCGGTAATAGATCTGCTGGGCGATGACCGCCAGGCGGAAGAGGCCGAAGCAGTAGTAGTAGTCGAAGCCGCCCACGGGTACGCCGGACTTCTCCGCGTAGCGCGCCACGAGCTCGTCGCGCGTGAGCGCCCCCTCGATGTTCGTCGGCATCATACGGATCATCTGGAGGTTGTCGGGGTCGTTCTTCTCCACCCAGTAGGCGAGCGAGCTCCCCAGGTCCATCAGCGGGTCCCCGAGCGCCGCCATCTCCCAGTCGAGCACGCCGATTATCTTCAGCGGGTTCGCGGCGTCCAGCACCACGTTGTCGAACTTGTAGTCGTTGTGCACGATGGAGTGGTGCGGCGAGTCGGGGGGCATCTTCGCGGCGAGCC
>Ga0116172_10001873_pt1 | contig 18842 bp, 18 predicted proteins | sample AD_UKC083_MetaG_FD_89799 | JGI IMG/M metagenome (GOLD analysis project Ga0116172, IMG submission 89799) | Active sludge microbial communities of municipal wastewater-treating anaerobic digesters from USA - AD_UKC083_MetaG | ecosystem: Engineered > Bioreactor > Anaerobic > Digestate | place: USA... | reverse complement strand
TGGTCCGAAGCAGTGGTGCAGCCTGAAAGTGCGAGCTCTGCCAGGGCGGTTTGCGTGCTGGTGAAGATATCTTCCGGGTTCATACGCGCCCAAATCGGGTAAAGCGTGGTCAGCCAGTTGAAGAGGTTGGCATCCTGAGCAGCAGGCAAAGCGCGTGTCAGGGTCTGGTAAAAGTGATGATGGGTGTTGACGAGACCAGGCAGAACCACATGGTGGCTTAAGTCCAGTACTTCATCAGCAGTCTGAGGCAGGTCAGCCTGACTGCCGATCTGTTCGATGAAACCATCCCGGCAGAAGATCGCGGCATCTTTTAGCTCGCGGTCTTGCCCGTCCATGGTGACGATCAGGTCAGCGTTTTTGACGAGTAGGGTCGGCATGAGAACCTCCTGGAATTATGACCGATCAGCCAATTCGGCTGCGTGGAGAGTGTTTTTGAGAAGCATAGCAATAGTCATCGGTCCGACACCACCAGGGACCGGGGTGATAGCGCCAGCAACTTCTGACACTTCATCAAAAGCCACGTCGCCCACAAGGCGGTAGCCGCGTTTGGCGCTGGCGTCTTCTTTTTGATTGATGCCCACATCGATCACGATCGCACCCGGCTTTACCCATTCTTTTTTGACGAATTCAGGCTGCCCGATGGCTGCCACTAAAACATCTGCTTCCCTGACCACGGAGGGTAAATCACGCGTGCGGGAGTGGCAGATTGTTACGGTGGTGTTAGCTTTGACCAGCAGCAAGGCTACCGGCATGCCCACGATATTGGAGCGACCAAGTACCACAGCATTAGCGCCGCTCAACTGAGCGCCAGCTTTTTCGAGGAGCACCATACAACCAGCAGGCGTGCAGGGGATGAAGACTGGCTCGCGACCTTTTTGCGCCAGCCGTCCAATGTTGACCGGGTGGAAGCCGTCCACGTCCTTATTGAGGTCAATGGCGGAGAGCACTTTTTCTTCATCGAGGTGGCGGGGGAGGGGGAGTTGGACAAGAATGCCATTGACAGCAGGATCGGCGTTTAGTTCGCGAACCAGGGACTCAACATCATCCTGGGTGGCATCTTCGGGGAGATGGTATCCAAAAGAGTTGATTCCAACTTCGGCGCAGGCTTTTTGTTTGTTGCGTACATACACCTGCGAGGCTGGGTTTTCGCCTACCAGGACGGTTGCCAAGCCTGGCGCTGGAAGTCCTTTTTTCAGGCGGTCTTCAACTGCTACCTTGACTTCGTTACGGATTTCCTGCCCGATTTGTTTTCCATCAATGATATTCGCGCTCATGTTTGCCTCCGTGGGTCATTATACCCGAAAGGAATGTATAATTCGGGTATGCACACATCTTCCACCCCATTAATCATTGGTATTGCAGGCGGCTCAGGATCCGGAAAAACGACCCTGGCAAGCAGCATTCTCGAAGCCATCGGCGAGGATCGAATCTCGTTTTTACCGCATGATGCCTACTACCGGGACCAGAGCAACAAAACGTTTGAAGAGCGGCTGCGGGTCAATTACGACCATCCGGATTCTCTTGAGACCGAACTAATGATCAAGCACATCCAGGCACTCAAGCGGGGAGAAGCAGTTGACTTACCAGTTTATGACTTCAAGCAACATACCCGTGCGGCAGCCACTGTTCATGTTCTGCCAAAGCCAATTATCCTGGTGGAAGGGATCCTGATATTTGTCGAACCGAAGCTGCGCAACCTTTGCTCGATGAAGCTCTTTGTGGACACAGATCAGGATATCTGTTTCATTCGTCGTTTGCAAAGGGACGTTACCGAACGCGGTCGCACGGTCGAATCTGTGATCAACCAATATATGAATACTGTCCGCCCGAGTTTTATCGAGTTCGTGGAACCCACAAAACGTTTCGCGGATGTCATTATCCCCGAAGGTGGCATGAACACAGTAGCATCCGATATGGTGATCGCGCGCCTTAAAGCGCTTCTGCCAAGCTAGCCGTGGAAGAAAAGCCCAAATTCTCGAAATCACAGCTCTTCTTTCGCATCCTGCTATTGCTTTTGCTGATGGCGGGCACTGTTGTTCTAATCCTGAACCGAGACAAAATCCAACACCTGGAGGTCTACGGGTATCCGGGCATCTTCCTGGTTTCGCTGCTCTCAAATGCCACGATCCTGGTTCCACTGCCTGGGGTAATGATCACCTCAGCCATGGCGATGGTCTTTAATCCATTCTGGGTGGCGATAGCTTCCGGAGCTGGAGCCGCACTGGGAGAACTTTCGGGATACCTGGTGGGCTTCAGCGGGCAGCCAATGCTTGAAAAATCCGAGAAAGTCAAAAAATTGACAGCCTGGATGAAGCGCAATCAGTCCTGGACGATCTTTCTGCTGGCATTGGTCCCAAACCCATTGTTTGACATGGCAGGTTTCATTGCGGGAGCTTCCCACATGCCCGTTTGGAAATTTCTTATTTTTTGCCTTCTAGGAAAAGTTGCCAAGATGCTTGCATTTGCCTATCTCGGGGCAGGCATCTTTAGCGTTTTCGATTAGAAACATGGAAAGATTGGCTTAAGGTCACTCGTCGGCACAAAGAGTTCGCGGCTGGGTATAATAAAAGTATGAAAAATTGGATTGATTTAGTAGAAAAACATCTGGGGATATATTTGTCTGACCTTCAGCAGTTCCAGTTTCAGGTCCTCGAAGAGGAATTGTTGGAATGGAATAAAAAGATCAACCTGACCGCAATACGAGAGGTTGAAGGTATCCGAGAAAGACACTTTTTTGATTCCCTGACCTGTTTTATGGGCTTTGATGAATGGCCTGAAAGTCTGATTGATGTCGGCAGTGGGGCAGGGTTTCCGGGACTCCCGGTAAAATTCGTCATTCCCAACCTGCGCCTGACCTTGGTTGAATCTGTCGACAAGAAGGCAAACTTTTGCCGTCACATCGTAGAAACACTTGGTCTGACGGACGTCACGGTGCTTTCAAAACGCGCTGAAGAGGTTGGGCGCATGCCTGAACACCGTGAAGCTTACGATATCGCCATTGCGCGCGCGGTTGCACCAGTACCAACCCTGGCGGAATATCTCCTGCCTTTGGTAAAGGTCGGTGGACAATGTTTGATGCAAAAAGGGACGCGTGTTCCGGAAGAGGTGTTGCAAGCGGCCAGGGTCGTTGACCTGTGCGGCGGAGAGATTAGCGACCTGCAGCACCTGGACTTTGATGGGATTGAAGGAGAGGGCATCCTGGTGATCATCGACAAATTGCGCCCTACTCCGAGGGAGTTGCCCCGTGCCGTTGGCATCCCTGCGAAGAAACCAATCCTGACTTCTGATGACAAGAAGTTGTGGGAAACAATCAAAAAAATTACAACGAGTAACTGAACATTGCTATGAAAAGTGAAATAACTTTCTTTTGTGAATTGCGTGCTCAAGAATTGAAGAAACTCTTCGAAGACCGTTTTGTTTTTGACGACTTGAAGACGCTCAATGCCGGTATCTCGCTGGGCATCCTGGATTTGTCGCCTGAGCGGGCGAATGTTGTTAAGAAACTTAATCGGTTGGGGGTCCCGGTGACCGCCTGGCTGCTGCTGCCAGAGGAGCAAGGATACTGGTTCAACCTCGGGAATTACGCTGAGGCAACGGCACGCTACCAGGCTTTTAAGGTCTGGAGCGAGGAAAACCAGCTCGAGTGGGCTGCAGTGGGGTTGGACATTGAATCCGACATCAATGAAATGAAACGTTTCACTGATGAACGTGGAGCTGTCATCCAAAAAGCCATCAAGCGGCTGAAAGACACCATAGGCTATCGCGCGGCGAAGAAAGCTTACGAAGCCCTGGTTGCGCAAATCCATGCGGATGGATTTTTGGTTGAGTCTTATCACTTTCCACTGATTGTAGATGATCGGGATGCCGGCTCAACCGTTCTGCAGCGCATGGCAGGTTTGGTGGATGTGGCGGTGGACAGGGAAGTGTTGATGTTGTATTCGAGCTTTTTCAGACCGCACGGACACTCCGTTTTGTGGAGTTACGCCCAACATGCCCAGGCGATTGGGATTGGCAATACCGGTGGAGGCGTCCAGGCAGGCGCGCTTGAGAACGTGCCTTACTTGACCTGGGATGAATTCGCGACCGATCTGCGCCTGGCAAGGCGGAGCGGCAAGCCAATCTATGTTTTCAGCCTAGAAGGCTGCGTGGCGCAGGGGTTTTTGCCGCGCCTGGTTACTTTTGACTGGCAGGCTGAGGTCGATGTGCCTAAGACCAAATTAGTTTCAGCTGGTAGAAGTAGCTTACAGGGATTGTTGTGGGTGATTGAACGTCCTTTAGTGGTTTTGGCAGGCCTTGCAGGCGTGATCGGCACTTTGCTGATGATCAAATCTCACGGGAAATCGAAAAAGACCAGCAAATAGAAGTTCAGGTCAGTTGAAATTATCCACCAACCTTGCCCACTCGGCAACGCTGAGGGTTTCAGCACGGCGGGTAGGGTCGATATCTGCTTCGAGCAGCCTGGCTTCCACCTCACCGGTGGGCAGGCTCAAGCCAGCTGAAAGCGAGTTGCGCAAGGTTTTGCGTTTTTGTCCGAAACCGGCATGGGCCAATTTGAAAAACTGATCCAGCCGATTTGAGGGGATGAGCGGCTCTGGATGAAGGCGAATGCGCAGCACCGCAGAGTCCACATCTGGCGCGGGGAAGAAACTGCCGGCAGGGATAATGCCCGCGATCTCGGGTTCACCAAAAACAAATACTGAAAGCGAAAGCAAGCTCATCTTGCCATCACGCGCTAGGATGCGCTGCGCGACTTCTTTTTGAATGGTCAGGATCACCCGCGAAGGCTTAAGATCGGCTTCGAGCAAATGGCGGATGATGGCGGAGGTGATGTAGTAGGGAATGTTCGCCACCACCACGTAATTTTCACGGCTCATAAGGTCCGCGGGGTTGAGCTCCAAGATGTCGCCAGGCACTATTTGTACATTCGTAAAAGGCTTTAATGCTTCCGCGAGCGGCTCGAGCATGTGCATGTCGATTTCAACCGTGGTCACGCGTACGCTGGTCTGCGCCAGCAGATAGGTCAGGCTGCCCAGTCCTGCACCGATCTCAAGCACTTCCTCACCCCCGGAAAGTTCGGCGGAGCTGATCACTTTCATCAGTCCGGCTGGCTCCACCAGGAAATTTTGCCCGAGAGATTTCTTGGGCTGGATGCCGTATCGTTTCAGCAGGGGTTGGATGTTCAGAAAATTAAGGCTCACGGCAGGATCGCTTGAACAGTTGCTGGCACGGGCGTAAGGAAGTAAATCACGGTCCATTCGTGCCAGGAGATATAGTTTTCATCATCATACCCCAGATCAATCCAATATCGACCCGGTATGCCGTAACCGGAGTCAGCGATGATGCCGTGCCCATAACCGGGGACGTACACCGGCTGCATCTCCAGTCCGTTGTACCAGGAAGCCGCCACTGCCACAATGCCTTTGGTGAGTGGGATTCCGGAACGTGTCAGTGCGCCATTGCTGAACTCGGAAGGATGGTAGGCGGTGGCATATACGCTCACTTTACGCCAGTATTCAAGCGTCTGACCGTCCACCACTTCGGTTTTGACGACTACTTTGGTCCCCGTTCCCAACACCGCATCCGATGGATCAGACGCCTTCCAGGATCCTTCATCCGCAGTGTGAACGACCATGTCGTTTTCAATGCGGCTGCGCTGGCGCGTGACAACCAATCCCAGCTGACCAGGGGTCATTACAGAGGTTGTATCCAACTCGGCATCAGGGTCAAGCTTATAGGTGTAATTGAAGGCGCTTTCATCCTTGGTCAATGCGATACTTTCCGCGGCTCTGATAAGGGTAACCTGTCCGTTAATTGGGAGAGGCTGGTCCTGCGGCGGAATGGAACGGTCCAGGTTTTGGGGGGAAAGACCGAGTTCTGCCAGAGCTTCACCGACCGTGGGAGCAGCAGACATTCCGCTGATAGTCTGGCTGCCAACAGTGATCGCCAGGCTGCGTGCTTTGGCAAGCGTGAAGGTGTTTTGCGCTTGTGGCAGGGTGTCTGGTGAAGCGGAAAGGTGGTCTTCAGGTTGCAAGTGGATACCGGCTTCGAGCAGAGCTTCCGACAGGGTGGCTTTTTGGGTGTAAAGTACGTGGGGCTTGCCATCAATTTCCAGCGTGATTTGTTTTGCGGGAATGAACTGCAAGCTTGCGTCCATGCCAGCAGCCAACGGCTCGTTTGGATCGATACCCGCGCCATCCTGCTTCACAATATCTTCGGGGAATAGCAAAATTCCTGCTTCCTGGAGCAGGTTCGAAGGCAATAATTCTGAACTTTGCAGGGTAAATTCCTCACCACCGTTTTTAACTTCCACCAGCCTGGTACGCTGAACGCACAAGCGCATGGGTAAATTCAACGAGAAGCTGTCGGGGTCCATTGAGGTGCGGTCGTCAGCCTGGAGTTCGTAATTGAGCTGGCGCAGCAATGCGCGCAGACTGAAAGCAATGGTTCGCACGTGCAAAGTCTGCCCGTCGACTGTCAGTTCATAAGGGTGCCATAGGTGGGCAAAGATCAAGCCGAGCCCGCCTAATACGAGGGCAATACTCAGCAGAACCCATGTTTTTCGTTGCTTACTCATCAGAGCTTAAATGTATCATATGCCTAAAAAACGACAAACCAGGTGTAAATCTACTCCAGCTTAAGCCCCTGTTGCAGAATTTTCTGCAGAACACTAAGAAGTCTTGCTTTCCATTCATCCTTGCTCAAATCAGTGATGTTCACCCAATAGCCATTTTTACCAGTCCGGATTGTGGGTTCGATCTCCGGCAATCCGCGGTCCTTGACGCCATTGGGGAGGGCAGGATAAGAAAGAAGGGCCTGGTTATTGTTAATGCTTATGGCTTCGATGCCGGCTGCCTCACCGCGTAACTTGACCTTCATCTGGTAAAGCAAATCCAATACTCCCTGGGGGATGGGTCCGAAACGATCCGCAAACTCGATTTCGGTCTGAGCGATTTCAGTCTCACTGCGCAGTGACGCAATGCGTCGATAAAGTTTGAGCCGCAGTTCCTGGTCGGGGATATAGCTGGCTGGGATCTCACTCGAGAGGGGCAGTTCAACGTTGATGTGAAGGCTTGGGGCATCGACTGACGTTCCGACTGGCAGGCTCGAATCGCTGCGCATAGCCTTGACAGCCTGGCTGAGCAGCTTGGTGTAGAGGTGGAAACCGACTGCTGCAATGTAGCCCGACTGGCGTGTGCCCAGCAGATCGCCCGCGCCGCGCATCTCCAGGTCGCGCATGGCGATGGAGTAGCCTGCGCCAAGCTGGGAATTATCTGCCAGGACCTCCAGGCGTTCTTCGCCTTCGGGGGTGGGAGCACGCCGTTTATCGCGGAAAAGATATGCAAACGCCCGCTGAGCGCCGCGTCCGACACGACCGCGCAATTGATAGAGCTGCGCGAGACCGAACGTGTCTGCCCGGTCGATGATCAGGGTGTTGGCGTTGGGGATATCGAGACCCGATTCGATGATCGAGGTGCACAAAAGTACGTCAATCTGACCGGCGGTGAACTGCTGCATCACCTCAGCGAGCTGCTCTTCAGGCAGCCTGCCGTGCCCGATGCCAATGCGGGCTTCGGGCACGAGGGTGGAAAGATGATTGTAGACCGCTGGAATGGATTGGATGCGGTTGTGGACAAAAAACACCTGTCCACCGCGATCCAATTCGCGCACAATCGCTTCCCGTACCAGTTTCTGGTCATACGGACCAACGTGGGTGATGATTGGCAGACGTTCTTCTGGGGGTGTATTGATGTTAGAAATATCCCTAACGCCGCTAAGCGCCATGTAAAGCGTGCGCGGGATCGGCGTGGCAGTCAGGGTGAGCACGTCCACTTCTGAGCGTAGCTTTTTAAGATGCTCTTTGTGGGTCACTCCAAACCGCTGCTCCTCATCGATAACGACCAGTCCAAGGTCCTTGAATTTCACATCTGCCGAGAGAAGACGATGCGTGCCAATCAGGATGTCCACCCGTTTTTCGGCCGTCAAGCGGATGATCTCATCCTGGGCCTTGTTCGAACGGAAGCGCGAAAGCATCTCGACGGTGATTGGGAAGACGGAGAGACGTTGCCTGAAGGTCTCATAATGCTGCTGGGCTAGAACGGTTGTCGGCACCAACACCGCCACTTGTTTGCCATTTGTCACCGCTTTGAAGGCAGCCCGCAGTGCAACCTCAGTCTTGCCGTAACCCACATCGCCGCAAAGCAGTCTGTCCATTGGGCGTTTGGATTCCATGTCGGCTTTGACCTGTTGGATGGCAAGCAGCTGATCCTGTGTTTCGATGTACGGAAAAGAGGCTTCCAGTTCCTTTTGCCAATCGTTATCCGGATCAAAGGCATATCCTTCAGCGGTCTGACGCCTGGCATAGAGCTCCAGCAGATCCTGCGCCACTTCCACCACAGCGTGGCGGACGCGGCTCTTGGTCAGGTCCCATTCAGCGCCCCCAAGGCGGCTTAACGAGGGGGGGCCACTATCAGGTCCGATATAACGGGTTACGCGATCAGCCTGGTGGATCGGGACGTACAGCACGTCGTTGTCCTTGTAGGCGATTGAAAGATATTCGCGCTGGACACCTTCGATGTTGGGGGTATGCAGCCCAATGAATTGACCGATGCCGTGGTCCACGTGGACAACCCAGTCTCCCGGTTTGAGATCTGCATAAACGGTCTCAGGGGCTTTGGTGCTGAGCATGGGACGCCGGCGCGGTTGTGGGCGGCTCCAACCGAAAATCTCACTATCGGAAAGCAGATGCTGCTGGAATTCACCTTGTTTTAGTACCCAACCGCCTGAGATGGATCCCTCGATAAAAAGCTGCTGGATTTTTTCAGCGCTGACGTCCGGGTGAGTCTCAGTCCAGAGCTGCTTCAGGCGAGCTGCCTGGCGGGATACTACCATCCAGGTGAAGTTTTCATTCCTGAGGGTGTCAATGTGGTACTGAAATTCTTTGAGCCGTCCAGCAAAGCGCGGTCCTGACCCAAAGCTGGCTGAAAGTGACGATCCCCCCTCAGCATTGGTATGACCGAGTTCGAGCATTTGATGCTGGCTGAGACTGTCAGCCAGTTCAGACCAGGTCAGGTAAGGAACGGGTGCGTCCTGAGCGAGTGTCTGATTGGCAATTTGGTTTGCCCTGCGTTCACTTGACTCTTCTTCAATGTCGTTGGCAGCCGCTTCAATGAATTCCTCTCCGTCCAGGAGAACCAGGGCGTCCTGGGGGAGAAAGTCGATCAGGCTGGAAGGAAACCGGTAAAGATCAGGGATTTCCAGTTCAGTAGGCTGGTAGGGAAGCTCTCCATCTGCTGCCGTGTTGAGAGCAAGCGCTTCAGACGCCGGGAAAAGAATAGCCTGTTCGAGTTTTTCAGTAGTACGTTGGGTGGTTGGGTCAAAAAGCCGCAAAGTGTCGATTTCCGGACCGAAAAACTCGATCCGAACCGGCCACGGACTGGAGTGTGACCAGGCATCAAGGATACCGCCCCGGCGGGAGAATTGACCCGGTCGAACGACGATGTTGCTGTATTCATAACCCAGCCGCACCAAGCTCGCGCTGGTTTCCACCAGGTCGCGCTGCTCTGCCAGTCGGATGCGCAGAGTGCTTCGCAGAAAGTCCCGGCGGGGAATCGTGCGGGTCATTGCTGCCCGGATTGGTGCAATCACGACGGAATGGTCCTGGGGGGCGCTACTGCCCGGCAACCAATAGCGGCTGAACTCCGTTAGAACGCGCAAGCGATCGTGGCGGGCGCCTTCCGACCAGGGCAGATCTTCGTAAAAGGAAGGGTTGGGTTCAGCGTAGTAGAGGTTGGTACCTTCCGGAAGCCAAAAACCTAATTCGTCAAAGAGGGACAAAGCCCGATCTGCACGATTTGTTAGCAGGAGAATAGGCTTTTCGAGATCGTAGTGTAAAGCAGCCAGAACCGCCAGACGGACAGCGCGCGGCAATCCCAGCCCACGCAAACTGCCGCCGGTGAAATCGCCTTCCTGGAGCCTGGTCAGCAGATCCTGGTAAGCTGTCAGGCTGGCGAGTGGTGCGAGCAAAGGATGGTTAGCCGACTTCCCCATTATATTTGTTCATGGCTGTTGTAAGCCCCTCTTTAATGAAAGTCTGGCTGGCTTCTACTGCTGTTTGCAGGACGATCTTCTGGAGTTCGTGTTCAGAGGGGAGAAAATCTTTGAGCACATAATCAACTGGGTCCATCTGACCAGGCGGTCGTCCGATACCCAGGCGCATACGCGGGAAATCCTGCGTTCCGAGCTGGGTAATGATGGACGCCATGCCGCGCTGACCGGAAGTGCCGCCGCTCGGACGCAGACGCAGCACGCCCAGGGGAAGATCAAGATCATCATGAATGACAAGCAGGTTGGAAAGTGGAAGCTTAAAAAAGCGCAGCAGGGGAGCAACTGCCCGGCCAGACTCGTTCATGAAGGTCAAAGGTTTGACGAGAATGACTTTGTGATCTCCAAATCTGCCCTCGCCAATCATCGCTTTGAACCTCAAGCGCTTTACCGGGATGTTGAGAGCGTCTGCCAACTTATCAATGGCAAGGAAGCCAAAGTTGTGGCGGGTATGACGATATGCCAGACCTGGGTTGCCCAGTCCGACGATCATGACCGGATGCTCATTGTTTAATTCTTCCATGGTCTCTCTGTTCTCGCAATCTTGTATTTTAACACGGAATACGAGCGACACTCATGATCCCCATTGTGACTTGAACCTGCATATTCCAGCGGAAAAATCGTCAGGTCAGGTTAACAAGCTGGGGTCCAACACTGCAAAATTCAGCCGGGCTGTGTTCTTCGATCCAGTCCGTAGAGCAGGTTGGATTGAGATACAAGCTCTGGCGGAAGAAGTTGTTCCTTTGCTTAAAACACAACAGACCGCCCGGGAGCAGCCTGTTGCTTGATTTCTACTAGGTTTATATGAACAACATTGGCAGGAATGTAGAGACGTTCCTCATTAATCCCCAAAAACCAAGACCTAACCCAACGAGCGGCAGGAGGATGCAAATACAAAGCACAAGCAACACAATCAAGATGATTGCCCAGACAGGGAATTTATCTTTCTTCACTGGTTGCGCAGGAGGCGTTGCGACGTAATCAACCACCTTAGGGGCTTCTTCGGCTTTTGGAGCAGCAGCTGGTGTGGGTTCCTCTGTGCCGGGGGTGTAGAGATTATCATTCCAGCGACCAGGATCATCAGCAGCTTCGGTTACAGGCGCGCCCCAGCGGTCTGCTTCGGGTTGCGGGGGAATGGGTGTTTGAGGAGTCTCAGGTGAACTCCATGTTTCGGCAGAAGCCTGTTGAAAGTCATCTTTTGCTTCGCTCCATCCACCCTCAACACTCTCAGCTGCTTCCGCAACTTGCTCCTGCGCAGCCTCGTGGGCTTCTTCGATGTGGGTTTCTGCTTGTTCGGCAGCTTCTTCCACAGGTTTCCATGCGTTTTCTGCAGCGTTGTTCAAATCGCGTTCGAACTCCTGGGCTGCATTTTCAAGGTTTTCGTCCATTTTTATCCTTTCACAACAGGTCCAATGAAAACTTTCTCAGATAATTATACAACATAGAATGATGCTGAATAAGAACAACCTTGTTTACAGAGACCAGTTTATCCAAGCCATAGGGGACATTTTTCAGTTATAATTGCGACATAGAAAGAGAGGTATATATGAAGAAATTTTTTGGAGAATTTAAGGAATTTATTACTAAAGGCAACGCGCTGGATTTGGCCATTGGTGTTGTCATCGGTGCCGCATTCGGTGCCATCGTCAAATCGTTGGTTGAAGACTTGATCATGCCCGTAATTGGATTACTTTTGGGGAATGTTAATATTGCAGACCTCTTCATCCAGTTGAATAAAGCAAAAGTAGCAATTCCTGCTGGTACCACTCTGGCTGCTGCCAGGGAAGCTGGCGCTGTGGTCTTTGCCTACGGAAATTTCTTGATGGCAATTGTTAACTTCATTATCATTGCTCTCGTCATTTTCTTGCTTGTCAGAGCAATCAACAAAGCCCGCAAACCAGCAGAAGAACCTGCCGCGGCTCCAACCACCAAGGCTTGCCCCTTCTGCAAGACTGAGATCCCGCTGGAAGCAACCCGCTGCCCTCACTGCACATCCCAGCTGTAGTAGGCAAACCGGAAATCAAAAAAGCTGTCCAACGGACAGCTTTTTTGATTCAGGCATGCTACAATTTGCGAATGCAAAATCAAATCCACTATGGTGATAACCTGCCATTCTTACAAAGCTTGCCTGACGGCATGGTTGATCTGATCTACATCGATCCCCCGTTCAATACCGGCAAGTTGCAATCGCGCAGACAACTCAAGACAACCCGCTCAGAATCGGGTGATCGGATTGGTTTTGGCGACCAAAGCTACACGACCGAAGTCGTCGCCCGGCGTGATTACCGCGATAATTTCACGGATTATCGGTCCTTTCTCGAGCCCAGGCTGCTGCAAGCATACCGTGTGCTCAAGCCGTCTGGCAGCCTGTATTTCCACATCGATTTCCGGGAGGCACATTACTGCAAAGTGCTGCTGGATGAAATATTCGGGCGCGAAAACTTCCTGAACGAGATCATCTGGGCTTATGATTTTGGCGGGAGAGCGAAGGACCGCTGGCCAGCCAAACACGACAATATCTTTTTTTACGCAAAAGATGCCCAGAATTACACCTTCAACAGGGAGGATATCGACCGCATTCCTTATATGGCTCCAGGGTTGGTGGGGGAAGAGAAGGCTAAGAAGGGCAAACTCCCGACGGACACCTGGTGGCACACGATCGTAGGAACTAACAGCAAGGAAAAAACCGGTTATCCGACGCAAAAGCCGTTGGGTGTGCTTGAACGCATCATCCGCGCGTCCTCAAACCCGGGCGACCTGGTGTTGGATTTCTTTGCCGGCAGCGGCACAACTGGCGCGGCTTGCCTCAAGCTTGGTCGGTATTTCGCATTGGTGGACAACAACCCGCAGGCGATCGAGGTCATGCAAAAGCGGTTTGTGAATGAAGATATCAAGTGGACACGAGATGACTGACGAAAAACTGTATCCAATCATAGATTTTGACCCCGATAGAGAAGCGATCATCAGACCGTTTATGACCGAAACTCCCCCTGACTTCCCGGAGTTGGTGGTGATGTGTTTTTTCAAGGAAGTGGTCGAAAAGGTCGCCGAGCAATACTCAGCTAAAACGGTATATGTCGGCAAATCAGAGGTGGGTCCGGTTCCCTATTATGAGATTGACTACGAAGGCGAACGGTTAGGCTTCTTCCAGGCATTGGTTGGGGCACCGCTGGCAGTAGGATTCATGGAAAAAGCCATCGCGATGGGCGGCAAGAAGTTTATCGCCTGCGGTGGATCAGGTGTGTTAAATCCGGAATTAGCGGTTGGTCATTTGCTGATCCCTACCGCTGCCGTTCGGGATGAAGGAACTTCTTACCATTACCTGCCGCCTGCCTTCGAGATCCAGTTGAACCCAAGAGTGGTAGAGCGAATTGAGAGCGTTGTGAAGGGGGAAGGTCTGGATTATCTCCTGACAAAAACCTGGACAACAGATGCGTTTTATCGTGAGACCAAAGCGCGTGTCGCCCGCTACAAGCAGGCAGGCTGTGATGGCGTGGAGATGGAAGCTTCTGCCCTGGCGGCGGTGGCTGAGTTCCATGGTGTCGAGTTTGGTGCGGTGTTCTACGGAGGCGATTTGGTTCAAGCCGATGGTTGGGACCATCGCGGATGGAACAATCGAACAGAGATCCGTGAGAATTTGTTCTGGCTGGCTATAAAAGCTTGCCTGAGTCTGAAGGAGTAGAGGGAAAATGCCGATTTTTAATTCACATCTAAACCTTTTACAGGAACGCCAATATTTGCCTGGTCTGGCAGGTTCCCCGGATATTCTTTTGCCCGACTATGATGGATTTGGTCTGGCTAATCTGACCCCCAGCATCAGCCGATGGCTCGGAGGACCAGATCTGCCTGCGCCAGTCTTTTCAAATGCTATCCTGGAACAGTTTGCGCCGAAATACAAGCGGGTCGTACTGCTTTTGGTGGACGCGCTTGGTTACAACCAGTTGATCCGATTGATGGAGCGAGGTCAGGCAGATTTCTGGCAGCGTAACCTTGAAAGAGGTAAGTTATTCCCCATCACCAGCATCTCTCCCAGCACAACTTCCACGGCTCTGACCACCCTTTGGACCGGAAGTACCCCGCTGGAGCACGGCATTATTGGTTATGAGATGTGGGTCAAATCGCTCAGCATGGTCGTCAACACCATTTTGCACTCACCGATCACCTTCACGGGAGACATAGGCGGCTTGGCAAGGGCAGGTTTTGATCCAGTGAGTTTTCTGAATATCCCGCCATTGGGCGAGCTTTTTGCTGCGAGGGGAATTGATTCACACGCCTTTGTTCCTGCTACTATTGCCAATTCCGGGCTGTCAAAAATGCACCACGTTGGCACCCAACTGCATGGCTACACTGCTGAAAGCGATTTTTTTGCGAACCTGCGCGATCTGCTAAATTCGCGTCCAAATAACCGTAAGTTTGTTTATGCCTACTGGAGTCATGTGGATAGCCTGATGCATCGTTATGGCACTTACAACGAGCGCGTGACAGAGCAATTTACAAGTTTTAGCGATGCGTTTGAACGTATTCTCCTAAACAAGCTCGAACCCTGGGCACGTGAAGATACACTTTTTTTGTTGACAGCGGATCACGGTTCGGTTGAGACGCCTTTCAATCCCTCCTACGAATTGACTTCGCACCCGGAGCTGGCTAATATGTTTGTAATGCAGCCTACCTGCGAGGGTAGATTGCCTTACCTCTACTTGAAACCGGGGCAGGAGCTGGCCGTGAGGCAGTATTTTGAGCATGCCTGGCCTGGTCAATTTGATTTGCTAACACGCCAGCAGGTGCTGGATTCAGGCTTGCTCGGTCGCGGAACTCCTAATAGTGACATTGCCAATCGTATTGGCGATCTCGTTGCCATCCCGCACGGAAATACCTATCTCTGGTGGGTGAATAAAACCAACGTGATGCTGGGACGCCACGGCGGTCTTCATCCGGATGAGATGCTGGTGCCGCTTTATGCCCTGCCGCTCGATTGAGAGAGATCCAAGCTGACTTCGCGGTGACCGTAGCAGTTGATCACGCGGGTTTCACCAAGCATTGTTTCACGTGCCTTTAATGGATTGTAGAGGTGAACGTGCCCGTGCAAGTGCAACGAGGGCTTGAAAAGTTTGATTAGCCAGCGGAAAGCGTCTACTCCCCTGTGAGCTTGATCATCCTCATCGTGAACTCCGGTTGGCGCTGCATGGGTAACAAAAACATCCAGGTAACGCCCGTATCGAACTTTGTTGAACATTAGCCGGGGCACCAGTCCAAAGACCATTTGCCACATTTGCAGTTGGGTGTATTGATAGCCGCGTCGGTTATAGCGGAGGCTGCCTTCAATGCCCGCCAGGATTAAGTCCAACTCGGGATCGTAGATCACCTGGTGGTGGAGATTGATGGCACCTTGAGGATGATGGCGCACTTCTCCTTCACCATCTTCAATGTCGAAGACATGGTTGCCCTGGACGTAATAGAGGGGCAAATCGAGCATACTAACCACGAATTCCAGATAATGCCAGGGCAGATCGCCGCAACTGATGACTGCATCCAGACCGGGAAACCGATCGCGGATGTGGGGGCTGTATACGGCAGGTACCTCCACGTCGCTAAGGCAAAGCAGCTTCCTCTGGCTCACGTGCTTTGAGCTACAGCAACTGCTGCAGCCATTCCACCTTCATGTGTGATTGAGACTGCCCACTCAGTCAGCCCTTTGGCTTGCGCAACTTCCAGGGCTACTCCGTGCAGCAGGACGCCAGGCTCGCCACTTGAGGCGTGCAGAATTTCGATCTCCTGCCAGGCAACCTTGCCAATCCCAGTGCCAAGCGCTTTGGAAACGGCTTCCTTGGCAGCGAAAATCCCTGAGAGTGTTTCATTGTTCTCCTGCGCCTGAGCGATTTCCGCTTGGGTATAAACCCGGAGGATGAAGCGCGCTCGGATGGCAGGATTTACGTTTGCCAGGCGGGAAGTTCGCAGAAGGTCGATGCCGCATTTGATCATGTGAGTGCCTTTCCGGCAGAGGTGATAATTAACTTATCCAGGTCCTAGTAACGCTGAGCAGTAGTCAGGATTTCCTCAGTAGTGATGCTCTCAATGATTGCAGGCAACTGACGCAGGTGATCCAGTCCGTAACCGAAGCGTTCGATGCTGACCAGAATGGAAGCAATGCCAGCATTGCTTTCGAGCGAGAGAGGAAGCCTGCCCAGAGCCTGGGTTTTGACATCCTGCAGCTCTTGCTGGGTGACAGGTTCAGTGGTAAACCGCAAGAGTTCCTGCCTAAGCAGCGCGATGGTTTTTTCGAGGTTTTCGGGGTTCACGCCTGCCGAGATCGTCCAGGCAGTCGGTCCTATTCCGGCACCCAGATGACTTGAAACCTCATACGCCAAACCGGCTTTTTCGCGCACAGCCTTGCCGATGCGCCCCATCATGCCGTATTTGCCGAGGATCGAGTTGCCGATGGAACAAACATGGAAGTCACGGCTGACGGTCTTTGGGGCTGGAACGCCGATGATCAGATCGCTCTGATTCTTCTCTTCGAGCGCCACATGGCTTCGGATGGAGGCGGTGGGAGGGATAAAGGGCGGGAGCTCCTCAGGAGGGGATTGAGCATCGTATTGCCAGGCTCCCAGAGATCTTGAGAAGATTTCCTGAGCCATTTCGGGTTCAATCCCACCGCAGACAGCTATTACCAATCCGTCAGGTCCATAATGGGTTTCGTGGAACAATTTCAAGCGATCTAATTTAAAAATTGACACGCTCTGCGCATAGCCGATATCAGGATGGGCGTAGGGGTGGGATCCGTAAAGGGCTCGATTGAAAGCCTGCGAAGCCATTTCTGCCGTGTCCTGGTTTTGGATTGCAATGCCGGTCAAAATTTGATTGCGGACTCGCTTGAATTGCTTTTCCGCGAAAGCAGGCTCCTGGATGACCTCCACAAGTAAATTCCAGACCGTCTCCAGGTCTTCCCTGAGACACTGACCGAAAAAGGTGGTTGAAAGATGTCCTGTGCCCAGTGAGAGCGATGCGCCAATGCTTTCTATCTTGTCGTGAAGGCGTTGGAAGTTCAACTGCTTTGTCCCGGTCATCAACATATCGGTTGTAAAGGATGCCAGACCGAACATTTCTTCAGGATCAGCAATCGCGCCAGGCTGCATGTAGCCAGTAAAATAAACTGCTGGACTGGTCAGATTGGGGTAGGCGAGCAAGGTTGTGCCATTTTTCCAGGTTTCACGCAGAATGGTTTTGGAATCGGGCATTGAGGTGTTCACAAATCCCCCTGCGTTTTGGTCGCCCGGTAGATTCCAACAACCCGCTGGTCTTCCCGCAAATAATTTTGGGCAGTCCTGAGAACCTGGCTGGGGGACACTGACCTAAGGCGGGTGAGGTACTCGGCAACCCATTGGTAGTCTGCAAAAGAGCTGGAATAGCCCATCCAGAAACCTTGGTTGGTAATATTGTCGCTACCATACGCGAAAAGTGCGCTGGCTTGCTTAATTGCCCGGTCAATCTCTCTCTGACTCAACTCATGTGCGGTTATCTGGCGTATCTGTTCATTGATAATCTTGAGCGCTGCCCAAGGGTCGCCGTCGGGTCGGATGGTGGCAAATATTTTGTAAACACCCGGGTCGATATTGGCGGAAAGGTCACCAAACACGGAGGCAGCAAAATCCTCTTCAACCAGGGCTTGATAAAGCCTAGAAGTGCGGTTATTGATATCTCCGCTGCCAAACATATTCAAGGATGAAGGTCCACTTAGGAGGCTTTCGATGATGGTGTAGGCAAAGAAATCCGGGTCCCTCGCAGCTGGGCAGCGCCAGGCAATTTCCAAGTAGTGTGCCTCTCCAGGACCCTCCAGTTCGAGCTGATTCCCGGGATTGAGCGATTTTTCAGGGGTTGGAATACTCTTGGAAAGAGGAGATGAAGGGATACCGCCAAACAGATTTTCAACCTCTTCCAGGACTGAATTAGGTGAAATATCGCCAGCGATGCACAATATCGCGTTCGAAGGTTGATAATGTTTACGGTAGTGCTTGTAGAGATCATCCCGGGTGATGCCGAGCAGATCCTCTTTGGAGCCCAGGACCTCATTGCGGTAGGGATGCTGCTGGAAGGCATGCATTTGCACGGCTTCATCCAGTCGAAATTCAGGGTAATTCTCGGAGCCTTCGCGTTCGGAGATAATGACAGTGCGTTCCGTCTCCACGTCCTCAGGGTCGAACAGGCTGTTGATCATGCGGTCGGCTTCAAGCTCGAGGGTGGCATGCAGATGGGCTGACGGCATTGTCTCAAAATAGGTTGTCCAATCTGGGCTGGTAAAGGCGTTGGCATAACCTCCAACACGTGCTACCAGGCTGTCGATATCATCACCTGTGAACTTGTGAGTGCCTTTGAACTGCATGTGTTCCACCCAATGGCTCAATCCAGTCTTTTCCGGGAGTTCATTCCTGGAGCCAATTCCATACCAAAGCCAGGTGCTCGTCACCGGGACGGTGTGGATTTCCTTGAGCATCACCCGCAATCCGTTTTTAAGCTGTATTTGTTGAAGATTTTGATTTAGATCAATGGGCATGGGGATCAGGATCTGTGGTGTTTACGCACACTTTGTACTTTGGAAAGATACTTTTTGGGTCGAATGATCAATAAAAGTCCTACACAGATCACAAATATGCCAATCATCACACCACGTGACTGCAGTGTGCCAAGCAGCACATAAGGCAGTGGGTTTGTGCCAAAGCCGAAGGCATCCGCCAGCGCGGTAAAGG
>Ga0116172_10001869_pt1 | contig 18873 bp, 7 predicted proteins | sample AD_UKC083_MetaG_FD_89799 | JGI IMG/M metagenome (GOLD analysis project Ga0116172, IMG submission 89799) | Active sludge microbial communities of municipal wastewater-treating anaerobic digesters from USA - AD_UKC083_MetaG | ecosystem: Engineered > Bioreactor > Anaerobic > Digestate | place: USA... | reverse complement strand
TTATTCTGTCACAGTGAATTTAGCTGATCTCACTGCGCCATCGCCGCAAATGACCTGAATGCTGTAAACGCCCGGTGAGAGCGCAACTCCGCGTACTTCAAACACGGCATTATTCAATTCATTCTGCGCAGCAACAACCTGTCCGAGAGAATTCAATATCCTCCACGACCGCGCCTGATCGTTTGAAGAAAGCATTACGGTAAATTCACCATTGGAAGGATTTGGATACAACAGCAATTGCGATACGCCATATTCATCCATGCCGACACCATAATCAAACTCTTCGGAGAAGCCGGAGCATCCATTGGCAAAAGTAACGACAACATAATATGTTCCGAATGCTGCGATGGTCACTGATGTACCGGTAGCACCCGGAATCGCACTGCCATTGTAATACCACTGATATGATACGCCGATTGTGGTGGTTGACAGGATAAGACCGTTCAGAGCAATATCAACAACAGGAACAGTGTCCATTGTAAGTGTTATACCTGAAGGAGAGCAGGACTGATCATGAACAGGTATTACAGCCAGATGTCTGTCGCCCGCATCAAATGAACCGACTCCGAAGGTCTGGTCAATTACCTGCGCTGTGAACACATTGGCTGTTCCACCGAGTCCGAGCTGGCCGGCCTGATTCTGTCCCCAGCTTACAAGATTGCTGTCAACCCTGAGTGCATAGGAAGAATATTTTCCTGCCTTCACATCTACAATGCCGCCGCTGACATCGGAACACAGCGGATAAAGAGATTCGGCCACTGATGATATTCCAAGCTGTCCGTAGGTATTATCACCCCAGGCATACACCATTCCCATCGTGTCGCAGGCCAGCGAATGAGCGAATCCGCCGTCGAATGCAGAAATGCCATTGTACAGATTTACTTTTTCGGGAGTCCAGGCAGAATTATGGTCGCCTGTTCCGAGCTGGCCGCTGGCGTTGTTTCCCCATACCCACAAAGTACCATCCGATTTGAGTGCCATGCTGTGATTGGCTCCTGCAGCGACTGCAACGACATTGTCGAGATGTTTCACCATCACAGGAGTATTACGGTTGATTTGTGTACTGTCGCCCAGCTGTCCCGCCTGATTGCGTCCCCAGGCCCATACATGGCCGTTTTCGGTCAGTGCCAGCGCATGATTTTCGCCGGCAGCAACATCAATTACACTGTCGATATTCAGAACGGCAAACGGGAAATTGCTGGTGGAATAATTGCCGTAGCCAAGTTGTCCGTAAGTGTTTTCGCCCCACGACACCAGTGTACCATCGGATTTCAGCGCAAGGCCAAAACGATTTCCTGCAGCAATTTTCTGAATACCTGTCAGACTGCCGACATTAACAGGAATATTTGAATCAGTAAAGTTTCCGTTTCCAAGTGCTCCGAATTCGTTGCGGCCCCAGGCACTGACGGTTCCATCATCGTTGAGCACCAGAGTGAATTCGGCTCCACAAGCCACTTCCATTGCAACGCTGCTTAATTGCGAAGCCTGCAATTGAATATTATTTAATGTTGTGCCATCGCCAAACTGGCCAAGACTGTTTTCGCCGCACGACCACACCTTGCCTTCACTTCCTGCTGAAACAACAGAGTAATAATAACCTCCTTCGTAGGCCCAGATGGTTGAATCAGTCACGCCGGTTACAGGAGTGCCTTCAAAGAACCAGTGATTGTTTTCATTCACACTGCTTGTAAGCAGCACTGAATCGCCTTCACAGAATACATCATCCGGCGAAGCGGTGACAACAGGAATTGTGATTGTGTGAACATAAATATCATTGTATGCCGTTTGAGTACATCCCGATGAATTCGATGTTCCATTCACAGAAACAACCTGTCCGTTACTCAACGAAGATGCGGTAAACACATTGGTTGCCGAAGGGCTGCCCTGCGAAATACCATCGATGAAGAACTCATACAGGTCTGCTCCGGTTGCGGTAAACTCAACAGGTGTATCGTCACATACAGCTGATGAAAGCATGTCTGATGCAAGTGATACATCAACATAATTGACATAAACCGTCATTGTGGTATCGGCCCACAAACCACAAACGCCGTTGTATCCGTACAATGTCACTTCCTGTCCGTTCTGCATCTCAGCAGAAACAAATAATGAATCATCCGAAACGGGCATTCCTTCGAGATAGAAGGTGTAATTCTGTGCTCCGTTTCCTTCGAAGGTAACGGTGTCGCCGTAGCAGATGGAGCCGGACGGGATATCATTTACAAATGACAGAGACGGATAATTGTTGACTGTAACAGAATAAGTCTGTGTTGAAATTCCTGTACATCCGACCAGCGTTCCTTCAACCGAAACAACCTGACCGGTTGTAAGAGTGTCGCATTCAAACAAAGAATTGCCGGAGGCCACACCCCATGGCAATCCATCAACATAAAACTGATATGTCGATGCGCCACCTGCAAGAAGCTGAACCGTGTCGCCGGTGCAAACCGAAATGCCGGACACCGGACTGAATGATACATTCGGAATGGCATTCACAGTGTACTGATAAACATCGGCCGAAGTGGTGGTGCAATAGCCGCTTGTACCCTGAACTGTAACAATATCGCCGTTGGAGAGATTGCTCAGTGTAAGGGTGGAAACCGCTGATGGAGCGCCTTGCGAAGCACCCGTCACAAAATATTCATAGGTTGTTGCTCCTGAAGCGCTGAAATCAACTGTGTCTCCGTAGCAAATGGTCAGATCGGGATCGGATTGTAGTACATTGACAACCGGATTGGGAGCCACTTCTACAACGAATGTATCTTCGGCTATTGAAAGACATCCATCGGCCGAATATGCCTGAACGCTGATTTCGTCGCCATTGTTAAGAGTCGTAGTTGAGTACACATTGACCGTTGAATATGGTCCGGTTGCTGTGCCGTTAACGTAGAAGCCGTATGTATCAGAACCAGACGCAGTGAAAGCGATGTTGGTTCCCTGGCAGATTGCAGTGTCAGGATCAGAGCAAGCGACTGTAACCACAGGAACCGGATGAACAGTTACAACCAATGGCGACGGGGTGCATGCGTACTGTGTTCCGCTGACCGTTATCACCTGCCCGTCTGTCAGGCCGGATGCATGATACAGCGAGTCATACTGCAAGGGAGTGACAGCAACATAATCGATGAAATACTGATAGACCGTATCGCCGTCTGCTTCAAGATCGATGAACTCGTTTGCGCAGATCACACTGTCGGAATAAGTCCATGTGATGTTCGGACGAACATCAATGGTGAAAATGGAATCTGCATAGGAATAACAATTTCCAAGACGTCCCTGAACAGCGACTGTCTGTCCGTTTGTGAATGTCGATGTGAGTGAATTATTGGTGTTAAATGCACCGGTAGGTGTACCGTTAATATAGAACTGATATTCGGTAGCACCGCCTGCCTGGAAAGTGACGGATTCACCTTCACAAATGCGGCTGTCGACGTCATCGCTGATGAATGAAAGCAGCGGAGTAATCTCTACATGGAATTCGAGTGAGCCCGGTGAAAAATTGCGGCAGCCCGAAACGGAAATTCCCTCTACGCTGACAATATCATTGTTGGACAATGTTGAAATGACGACACTGTCAACCGTTGTCTGCGGGCCCATCGGCACACCATTGAGATAGAAAACATATTCGCTTGCACCCGAAGCATGGATGGTTACCGTATCTCCGGCGCAAAGAGTGGTGTCGCTTTCGGATGAAGTGAGGCCCACCACAGGCAAAGGAATCACTGTGAACTGCAATGAGTCATCGCTGTAGGACTCGCATCCCGTTGAAATGTTTCTTCCATAAAGCGTGAATTCATCGGCTGTTTCAATGGTATCGGTTGTCCAGCTTGCTGTTGCACCAACATTATTGTAAGCAGTACCATTAAGAAAAATCTGGTACTGATCGGCACCGGCAGCAGTCAATGTCACAGAGTCTCCGAGACAAATGGACAAATCGGCATCACTGCTGTTCAGCAGTACAACGGGTAATGTATCAACTGCAAAAGTGAAAATTCCGCTGGAGTCAAGACATCCCATATAATTGACGACAGCAAAAATGTTTTCACCGTTTGTTATGGAATCAGTGCGGTATTTTGCAGAATCCGGCGACTGGATCACAGGTACTCCATTTGAGAAGAAATAAAAATCAGGCGAGGGATTGGGCGAAATGGCAGTCATGGTCACAGATGAGCCTGCACATATTGTTGTATCGGCATCGCTCGAGCTGAGACTGATCACCGGTTTGTAAATGGTAATGGAGTCCGAATATGTATCGGAGCAGCCGTTTGTATAGGTGGAAACCAGTGTGACACCATATGTCTGATTGTTGTCAAACAGATAGGGCGGTGATACGGCTGTCGTGGTCATTGTTGTATCCTTCATGTACCACTTGAAGGTCAGATCGGTCTGATTGCCGCTGTAAGCCGTAGAAGTATTCACAAAATGCACACTGTCGCCGTAGCATGTGGTTCCCGATACGGTGAATGAAGCTGTTGTTGCCGGCACTGCATCGAAGCGCCAGTGGGTGTTATTGCCCGAATCAGTGCTGAACACTGCAACTGCACCGTTTGTGGCATTGATGTTTTTCACTTTGACACACTGGGTTCTGATACTGTCACTTGCATTACTGGTCAGATAAACAGTTGAAACCGTATCGGTGGAATTAAGGTAAATGGGTTTCTGACAGGTTCCGTTTGCAACAAAGGCGCTGTCGAAAGTCTGTTCCTTACCTGCTTCGAAATAAAGATGCATATCGGGATGTACCTTGAAAATACGGAATGTATCGGCCCCGAAAATTTGTCCGTTATACACAGCTGCAAAAGAATCTGACTGCAAAGTGATCATCTCGAAATCGAAAAAGCGCTGACTGCCGCCATCGAAATAGCTTAGGAAAGATTTGTTGCCCGGCATGGTGATATCTGTAGAGTCGGCATCAAGAGCCAGTTTCGACATATCCTGAAATACCGCTGTGTATTTGATTGAAATGCTTGAGTTTTTCAGAATCACATTTTTGGACGACGCAGTTTCCGTTTTCAGAATACCCACCCGCATGGGCCATTCCTGCGATGTGAAGGTTCCTGAATTGACAACAAAAGAAACAGTGGAATCGGTCACCAGCGAATCGGTCATGAACAGTGTGTCGGACAATGAAAGGCCGGCTACAACAGTGTTTATACCATACCGCGTGCAAAGCGGATCAAAGTCGGCCTGACCAAATGCCGGAGCCAGAATCAATGAAGGCGGATTTGCATCATTGGGCGAAAAACCTCCACAATAGCCAAGTTCAAGATTCTGATCCAGAATTATATCATCTGAAACCTGCAGATTAGCTTCGCTCAGCAGCGATGGAGTTCTCAACACAATGCCGCTCCAATCCATTACACGGCAAATGGCGTTTCGGTGAATTTCGACCGTATCGTTCAATGTTGCCGCAAAATGGACATCGTCGAAAATAACAGTATCAGCAGGACCCGGCACGCATGCAGAAGCAATGAACGGAATGATGGCCGATTGTGTCCAGTTGCCGGCTATGTGCCAGTTTTTGTCAACCGCACCCGTCCAGTAATAGGTTTGTCCGGGAGCAGTGCCGCTGAAAATCCAGCCGGTTGTAACACCAATACCATACGAAGATGCAGCATTGTATTCGCGGCCACCAACAGAATCAGCAATCAGGTTTTGAATTATTACATTTGAAATATTCAGTGTGTCGTAGCCAGTTTTATTCAGTGTTGCAGTGCCGCTTTCACCAATAAATGAAGAAAGCGAAACCGGTGTTGTGCATGAACCATTCACAATCAGACTGTCGAATGACCAGGTGGTGGTTGGTTCAAATTCGAGCGATACACCGGCGTCAACGGAAAGCAAAACCGAAGTACCACCGCCATAGATGCGGGCTCTGGGCGACTCCACCATTACTGTGTCAAATACACTGTTGTTTGATTTTACTATCACCAGGTCAGTGCCCGGATTTGCAAGTATCACAGTACCGGAATCCGAAGTCAGGGTCAGACCTGTTCCATTGGAATTCCAGACAGTGTCATGTCCTGTCAGAACAACAAGCGATTTCTCATAATCAAATGCTCTGGTCTGCGTTCCTGACATTTCAAGGTGCATGCAATGCAGACCTTTTTTATTGACCGACAAGTCACCTTTCTGCAAAATGATATCGGCCTGCGAAATCAATGTGTCAGCCAGATTATATGACCTTGAAGTGTTTAATATTATGTCGGAAAGAATTTCCGCATGGTCTGAAGTGATGGTTCTCAGACCCGGGTTTGTTGATTGCAGCTCAATGCCCGCACCAACGTTCACAGTAAGACTATCATGAAAAACAATCGAACTGGCTGCAAAGACTTTTCCATCTCCTGACAAAAGAGCGATTTCATCTATATCTGCCCAGCTCATCTGATTACAGAAAGCAGGTTCATCAACAAATACGGTATCTGTGGAATTGAAGGACAATTCATCGAAAACAACATTGTTCCCACGAACAGGAATGCAACCGCCGGAAGCTCCACCAGAAGTGTTTGACCAGTGTGTGGCGTCGTTCCAGTGACCGGTACCGCCAATCCAGTACAAAGTACCGACATCGGTCGGTTCTGTCACATCCCAGCCGCTGACACCATCGAATTTAAATGAATTGATGGCATGAATCACTGCACCTGACAATCCGCTGTAGGAAATTTTGAAATACGATACTGTAATTGGTCCATCAACAGCATTAATGAGCGGGATATCCGAAGGGCAGTTGCTTACCTGGCCACAGGTAGGACATTCCGAGCAGAAAGAAGACAGATAAATATACTGACCGCAGGCGCCGTCAGCATTGATTGTATCGACCGTCAGTTCAGTACCGTGAGCCAGAAGGACAGTTGACCCTGCATTGATTATAAGATTTGCGGTTGCAAATGAAGAATAAACCCGTGAATACGTAACCGGAAGTTCAACCTGGCCAAGCATAAAAACGGAATCCTTGCCAAGATAAATATCCACCGTGTCAGGGCCTGAATGCGTAAACTCAAAATCTGCCTGTGAAGCATCCAGATTTAGTCTTGTGTCAACCAGGTAAAGTGCATCTTCCGTTCCTGAAATCTGAATCAGCGATGTCCCGAGACTTACCGTTTTGGTGAGGGTTGTCGAATTCCGCATGGAACCAACATACATCGGCCTGTTCTGTGAATAGAACTTTCCACCGCCCTTGAATTCAAGCTTTCCGGCGGTTTTAAACTGACTCAGCAGATACATTTTTTTACTACCGGTCATGTACACATCGCATACCATCTCATTTGCGTACATGTTGATGTAGTTTGTATCGATGGTTGAATTCTGAAAAAACAATGGTCCGGTCTGAGCAAAAAAGGCAGCATTGGGTAGTGCAAACGAACCGCTGACAGTCAGCGAATCAGCGCTGAACCATTTCGGTGCAGCAACAGGCACCGATGCCATCCTGGTCGCATCGGTATTGAAATGGCGGCAAGCCACCCGATGTCCATTGGAATTGAAAACACCGTCGGTGTGCAGCAGGCGGTTGTAAGGCAGTTGAAGCAATCCTTGCAGCAAAAGCGTATCAGCAGCCATTTCCAGATCGCATTTGAATATTTTATTCTTCGTATCGAAATAGGTTGCTGCTCCTGAAACGCCATATATCCGGAGCAATCCGGCAAAATTGAAAGTGACCTTATCAGACAGATAAATATGTCCAAAAACATTCAGTGTATCCGTGGTGCCGGAATTGAACTCAACATTGTAAGCCGCTCCTGTCCAGTCCATCATGGCACAGTTGGCCATCGAGGTATCAACTGTAATGATTTTGCCGTTGGCATTGAACGACAATGCATCGAAAAAAACCGTGTCGGCCGGGCCCGGAAGAGCTGAATGAAATGTTGAACCACCTGATGTGGTGGCCCAGTGACTGGTGTCGGACCAGTATCCGCTTCCGTTCACCCAATAGTATTTGTCAGCATAGACAAAAACCGCTGTACACAGTATCAGCATTAAAGAAAATAGCAGTTTTACCATAGACCGGTTTGTTAATGAAAGAATAATTCAAGCGACTAAAATAAAGAATATATTCGTTTGTCAGCAAAAAATGAATATATTTTTTATGTTTTAGCCCTGCATATGTTTTTTTGCTGTATCTTGCACTCCAAATTGAAATTTCATCCGATGAAACAATTCTTACTGTATATCAGTCTGTTTCTGGTCGCGTTTAGTGCGGCTCTGGGACAGAATTACACGGATTCGTTGAAGTCAAAGCTCTATATTGAAAAAGATCTTGACACAGCGTATTCCGAAATCGTCAATACGGGCGCAAAACTGCGGCTTCCTCTCTATTTCACTCCTTTTTCACAGGAAGACCACTATGGATATGTACATATCGGAACAGCTTCAACCATCCTTGGGCAAAAGATGGATTCAACTGCCTTTTTTTCCGTTACGACCAATCTGAACAAGGAAGTTTTTCTTAAACAGGGAGCCGAATTGATTGAGGAGCTGGATATGAAAACACTGGAAGGGCGGCCGGCAAAAATGTATCTTCTACGCTTTACGGCTGACAAAACCAAAATCAACCGAATCATGTTCTTTACAGGAGATCTCAACAGCACCCTCTTGCTGACCGCCAACTATCCGGAGCTTTTCTCCGAATTGCTTAAAGATGTCATTCTGTCCAGTTTTATAACGGTTCAGTATTAATACACGAGCCTATGAAAAGAAAATTACTGCTGATCTGCTTACTGATTACAGCTGCCTTATCCTCCACAGGACAGACAACCACGGTAACCCAACCTGCCGACTTCTACACTACCGACCAAAGTCTGTGGATGCAGGGGAACAGCGGACTTGTGGATATTGATATTCCATTTTTCGATGTATCGTGGAATGAAAGCGGCTCCATTGGCGGAATAACAACCATAGCCGGTTTTCCGTTCGGTGCTGTTGTCAATGCCGGAACATGGGGACAGATCGGATCCGGTCTGCGCATCGAATTCGGCAATGAGCGCGTTGATGTGGATTATATTTCCGACATCAATCTGACCATGCCGGCCGACGGCACTTTTGAGAAAGGTGACGAAATAACCATTTCAACGGCTCTCGATCCTGATGAAGCCAACAGCTCCATTACACGCGACGAATACAATGTGCTTTTTCAGATATGGATGGCCATCGGATTCGGATTTGATATCGGAGGTCAGTTCTGCTTTTTTGATTGCGCCAACGGAACCATCGTTGACATTGATATGCCGGTTGATACCCTTGATCTTGTTTATATAAGCAACTCAACGGGAGTATCTGTGCTTGAAGGTCTCTGGGAATGGCCCATTTCAAATCTGCCCATCAGCTTTTCCGACGATGATGGTATTGTCACTCTCACCCTTGATTTGCCCAGCAATGCCGGAGAAACCACCTGGTTTTCCGGAAACAATATGATTTCGGCCAGCACCCCATATGAATATGCCAGTCTTGAATTCAATGTGTGTAAATTCATTGGAGCTCTGAATATTCCTTATGTCAGTGCCGTTTTTGCCAATCTTGAAAATGAATGGGAGCTTGGCCCTGTGACCGTCGGGTACACGCTGATGGACATGGTTTTTAAACTCGGGCTGTATCACAATCAGCGGCTCACTTTCAAGCCAACCGTGAAAGCCACCATGACCTTTCCGGGAAATGTAGATTATAAGGTTCTCACACCTGCCAATTCAGTGGTTACTACAGGCACAGCTTCGGCAGTGACGCTCGATGTCGGAAACAAGCTCCGGTTCCGCTATCCCTGCAACTATGACTTTATGGAGATTGATCCCTACTATGTCATGCGAAATGATTTCAACAATCACACATATGATTCCATAGCATTCGACTTTATTTTTGACATGCTTGAGTTTCATATTTCAATGGATGATATAGAGGTCATACCACAAATCTGCATTCCCATTTATGAGCCCTGCGGGCCATGGTATTGCTACATTTGCGACTGGTGCTTTGCCTATAACTGGTGTACTCCCGCAGTTGTTTTCCCTGGCTTCACCTGGGGATTCGGACCGCTGGTGCATCTGCAGCCCAATATTTTCAATGTCAAATACGACTGGGTAAACAGTCACTGGGAAATGCTCGGATTCAACGATGTTGACGGAGCAAAATTCAGAATCGAACCGGCAAAATTCGTTGTAACGGTTGCACCCACCGATGCGCCCTGCTTTGGTGTAAACGGAGGTGCGGCTACAGCCAATGTGGTTCATGGCAAACCACCTTACCGATATGAATGGTCAAACGGAACCGTTCACAACATCTCCGCAACAACCGATGCTGTCAGCGGGCTTTCAGCAGGCACCCATTATGTAATTGTCACCGATGCCAACGGCTGTGTCACTTTCTGCTCTTTCGTCATCGGACAGCCCGCAGCTGCACTTGCTGTAGAAAGCGTACTGACCAATGTTTCCTGCAACGGAACTCCGACAGGATCTGTCAATATTACCACCACCGGCGGAACAGCACCTTATGGATACAACTGGAGCAATACTGCCACTTCCGAAGACTTGCTGAATGTTGTTGCCGGAACATATACGCTGACTGTTACTGACAGTCATGGCTGCACCAATGTTTCATCATACACGCTTACTCAGCCCTACGCCCTGATTTCGACACCCTCGTCAACCAATGTTGAATGTTATGGATCGTCAACAGGTACCGCTTCGGTTTCCACAACCGGGGGAACGCCTCCTTATGAATATCAGTGGTCTACGACCGACACAACCGCCGCAATCATCAATATTCCGGCAGGCGCCTACAGTGTGACCGTAACAGATTTCAACGGATGTCAGAATGTTTTGAATTACAACATCACTCAACCATCAGCACCCATTGCAATTTCTGTGACAACGCAGGATGTTTTCTGCAACGGAGAATCTACCGGATCAGTCACTGTGGCTGCCTCGGGTGGAACTGCACCTTATTCATATGAATGGTTCCGCAACGGACAATCACTCAACCATTCCGCATCCAATCTCGGAAGCATTGCGGTTGGTGATTATAAAGTCATCATAACGGATGCGAATGGATGCACCAGGGATACAACGGTTCACATTGCAGAACCTCCCGCCATTGCATTCAATCTTTCGGTAATTGACAACCTCTGTTTCGGTGAAACCAACGGCAGCATAACACTGAGTGTGAACGGCGGCACAGGAACCTACACCTACAACTGGTCAAACGGAGCTTCCACGGCCAATATCGGTTCACTTGCGGCAGGCACCTACGATGTCACCATTACAGATAACAACGGCTGCCATCAATATGCACAAACTGTGATTGCGCAACCCGGCGCACCGCTGACCGCAGCAGCATCGCCGACACATGTTCTCTGCAAAGGCAATCCGGCAGGATCTGTCAATCTCATCGTACAAGGCGGAACAGCTCCCTATTTCTTCCTCTGGTCAAACGGCTCTGCCGTTCAGAATCCGGACGGACTTACAGCGGGAACATACACGGTCACCATCACTGACAACAATGGTTGTGTGGCTTACAGCGGAACGGTGATCAACGAACCCGCCGATTCGCTTTCTGCATCATATAACATTGACGACGCACTTTGCTTCGGCTCATCCGACGGACAGATTACAGCGCTGGTTTCAGGCGGTACAACACCTTATTACATCCGCTGGGACGATACGGATTATCTGATGCAGAACAACGGACATAAATTAGAGAACCTTATCAGCGGCTATTATCAGATCATCGTTACCGATGCTAATGGCTGTAAGTCGCTTCAGACGCTGTTTGTAGGTCAGCCCGACAGCATCCATACATCGGCCGTTGAAGGCATCACCAGCTGTTGGGGCGGCAACGACGGAACCATTGATCTATCGGTTTCAGGCGGCACTGCTCCGTATCTCTATGCATGGTCTTCTGGCGAAACCGGCCAGGATGTTTCGAATGCTGAAACCGGTTTATATACGGTAACTGTAACGGATGATCATGGATGTAAAAAAGTGTCGGTGTATCATGTTGGCACCATGTCCGAAGTGGTAATCAACTCAACTGTCATTCAGGTCAGCTGCTCCGACAACTCTGATGGTCAGATTGCGCTGACTGTTGCAGGCGGAGCCGGAGACTACGATTATCTCTGGTCAAATGCCGCCACAAACTATCAGATCAGCAATCTTGAACCAGGGACCTACTCAGTCACAGTAACCGATCTCAACGGCTGTTCAAAGATGATGGAATACACACTGCCTGAAAGTGAAACTGCCTGCATCAATATTCCTTCGAGTTTCACCCCGAACAGCGATGGCAAGAACGATGACTGGGTCATCAACAACATTGAGTTGTATTCCTGGCATCGCGTTCAGATTTTCAACCGCTGGGGCAATCTGCTGTACGAGCAATCGCCCTATACAACGCCATGGGATGGAAAATTCAACGGCAATCCGCTTCCAGCCGAGACGTATTATTACATCATTGACCTCAACAATGGACAGGAAGCATTTACAGGTACAGTAACCATAATCCGCTAATCAATGAAGATGAGATTAATATTGAGCATTTCAGTTTTTCTGTGGTTTACCGCGGCTTTTGCCGATAACGGTAATCCCACCACTGCAGAAGGTAATTCCCCGGCACCCTGTTTTTCCGTTTCGCTTAGCGGGACCAACAACAACTGTTACGGACAGAGCATCGGCACTGTTCATCTGACCATCACCGGTGGATCAGGGACATACACCATCACATGGTCATCAGGTGAAACCGGCGTCTATGATATCTCCGGAAAACCGGCAGGGTACTACGATGTGCAGGTAATTGACCTGGGCACAGGTTGTGTGGCATTTGACATATACAATGTGACAGAGCCGCCACAACTCACTTCTTCGCTGACACAGATTGATGTGAAATGCTACGGACAAAGTACCGGCAGCATCGACCTCAGTGTAGCAGGAGGTTCACCCGGATATACCTACAACTGGGGAGGCGTTTCAACGCAGGATCGCATGAACATTCCGGCCGGCACATATGCTGTTACTGTCACCGACAGCAAAGGCTGCACAACCACCAATGGAACGACCATCCTGCAGCCCGCTCAGGCACTCAACCGCTCTACAACATTTGAAAATCCGCTCTGCTTCGGCGATCTGAACGGATCGGCCGATCTTACTGTCTGGGGCGGCACGACACCTTATGTGTACAACTGGAATGCAGGCGCCTGGGCTTCACAGGATCTCTCGGGAATCGGTGCAGGGACCTACAATGTAGTTATCACCGATGCCAACAACTGCACATCCAGCACTTCGGTAACACTCACCAATCCACCGCAGATAACATTGTCCGTTTCATCAACAGACAACAATTGTTTCGGGGAACTGACCGGAACCGTTGATGTGACAGCAGGTGGCGGAACACTGCCCTACACCTACACCTGGGCGAATCAGACCTATGTATTGTCCTGGACTGAAGAAGATCAGGATTCACTTGGCAACGACATATATTATGTCACTGTTACCGATGCAAACGGTTGTCATCTGAACAGTTCGGCAACAGTAAGCTCGCCAACCCAGCTACAGCTTTCACTCACCTCAGCCAATGTGACTTCCTTCGGCGGATCAAACGGATCGGTCAACAGCACGGTTGGCGGAGGAGTTTCCCCTTATATCTTTTCATGGTCCAATGGTGCCACAACACAGAATCTGACCAATATTCCGTCAGGTTGGTATGTGCTGACCGTCACCGATGACCATGGCTGCACCATTACCGACAGCGTGTACATCAGCGAACCATCCGATCCGCTTACCGTATCGCTCAGCGGAACACTCATTACCTGTTTTGGAGGCAGTGACGGAACTTCCGAAGCTGAAGCATCTGGTGGAACTGCGCCATACACCTATCTCTGGTCAACCGGAAGCACTGATACACGTGTGACCGGTCTACAGGCAGGATTTTATTCGATAACGATTACTGACAGCTTTGGTAATAATGCTTCGGATACCATTGAAATTTTGCAACCTGACAACTTCGTGTTTACACAGACCATCACGGATGTGAGCTGTTTCGGGCTCGGCAATGGTGGTATTGATGTCAACATCACCGGCGGTACGGCACCATACACCTACGAATGGCTGAATTCACAATACGTTCTGGCGGCCATTACAGAAGATATTTCAGGAATACCTGCGGGCCAATATATGCTGCAACTCACTGATACACTCGGTTGCACCGGAAGCCATACTGTAGTAATTTCACAGCCCGACCTGCTGACTGCCGAGCTTTCATACACGGATGCATATTGCGCATTCAGTAGCACCGGAACCGCATCAGCAGTGATTTCAGGCGGAACGGCCCCATATGCATACCTGTGGTCCAACAGTGCAACAACTCCAGATATTACGGCACTGCCAGCGGGAACCTATGTGCTTACAGTGACCGACAATCACAACTGCCTGACAGTCGACAGCGTGACCATTTCACAGCCCGACAGCATTGCCATTGTGTATTCAACAACGCCTGTCACCTGCCGCGATCAGCACGACGGAACTATTTCAGCCTATGCAACCGGCGGCAACGGGAATTATGATTACCTGTGGAATACAGGAGATGTTTCAGCTTCACTGGACGAACTCCTCGCCGGGACATATTCACTGACCGTAACGGATATGATGGGTTGCACAGGGCATGCTGATATCGAAGTAGCACTCATTGAAATCGATTGCATAAATATTCCCACTTCGTTTACGCCCAATGGAGATGGTGTGAACGACGATTGGGTAATCAACAACAGCGAGCTTTATTCCGAAGCATCGTATCAGATTTTCAACCGCTGGGGACAGGAAGTTTACACTGTAAATGGCACCTGGACTCCCTGGGACGGAACATGGAATGGAAATCCGATTCCGGCCGAAACCTATTATTATTTCATACGGCTGACCCCTGACAGCCAGACGTTACAGGGAACAATCACCATCGTACGCTAAGAATATAATTGTTATGAAAAAAATATTTCTACCGCTGGTTTTAATGCTGTTTGCACAAGCCACTTTTGCACAGCAGTTGTCACTGAACAGTCAGTACATGATGAACCGATTTGTGTTGAATCCTGCCATTGCCGGGAATTACAATTACGTTCCGATTAATTTCAACATCCGCAAGCAATGGGATGGGATCAACGGAGCACCGGTTACACAGTCACTGTCGGCACACTCCTATCTCGGCAGCAATGTGGGATTAGGTGGTTATTTCTTCAATGATGTAACCGGCCCGACAAGGCGCACGGGGATGAACGTATCGGTTTCCTATCAGCTGAAACTGAACAGCGACTTTTCGCGCAAACTCAGCTTTGGCCTATCGGGTGTCTTCTTTCAACATTTCGTTGACAAGGACAAACTCACAACCAACGAGCCGGACGATATTGCCATCACCAATGGCTTCAACAATCAGTTTTGTCCCGATGCCAATTTTGGTGTTTACCTCTCACAAACCAACAAATACTATCTTGGGTTCTCCATTCAGAATCTGCTCGAAGTAAAGAAGGATTTGTTTGATATGAACCGGCTGGTTGACAACCCTGTGGAAAGAACCTATTTCGCCAATGGCGGATATACATTCAAACTTAATGATGATTTTGTTTTCGAGCCTTCGTTTCTACTGCAGTTTCAGGAAACAACACCAGTTCAGATGGACTTTAACGGAAGATTCGGTTACCGGAATAAATTCTGGTTGGGCGGCTCCTATCGTATGAATGACGCAGCCGTTGTTATGGTAGGCCTTGATTTTGACGATTTCTGCATTGGTTATTCATACGATATAACCATGAGCGATATCAAAAATTATTCAAGTGGCAGCCACGAAATCAATCTGACTTATCGTATTTACAAAAAAGGTGCATTAAGGCAGAATTGCAAGAGCACACCACTATTCAACTAAGTTTTTCCTGATTATATGATGCGTTTATTTTTTTCTTCAGTACTGATTTTATTGATGTCAGCACGCCTTTCAGCTCAATCGGCCAATGCGTCCGAACTCATGAATAAAGGCTGCTATGCAGAAGCTTCTGTTTTGTTTGAAAAAACAGTGACGGGAAATAATCCTGAATATTCTGACCTGACCAATCTTGCCTATTGTTACATCATGATGCATGATTTTGTCAAGGCCGAAGCTGTCTATGAAAGAATTCTGCAACATCCGAAAAAAGAAAATATCCAGCATTTTTATTACGGCGAAGTACTGCGGATAAACGGAAAATATGACAAGGCAAAAGAACAGTACAACATCTACAAAACCGCATTCCCGGATGATTTCAAGGCCGATCAGCGGATTCGCTCCTGCGACAGCATTGCATTATGGAACAAAAACAAAACGAAATATTCAACCGGAAAAATTTCCGATTTGAATACCGACAGTGATGAAATGTTTCCATGGATATCGGATGGTGTTCTGCATTTCAGCAGCAACAGCCGTTTTCTGCTTGAAAAAAACGGAGTGACGAGCAATTATAAAGATCCGCAGATTTTCAATATTTTCATTTATAAAAACAATTCCGTTGCTCTGAAAAAAATTGCAGCAAAGGATTCAAGCAGCTTCACGGCCTATGTTCCGGCCTATGGAAAAGAAGTATTGCTGACAAAAAAAATCAAAGTCACACCAACAGGAGAAGAGCTGAGTCCTTCAGAAATTTCCGTGGATAAAAAAACATTCATTCCCTCCGGCGCTCCGCAGGGATACACCTTTTCGCATCCATGTCTGGCCGGCAATGGCAAACGAATGTATTTCGTTTCAGATATGCCCGGTGGCTTTGGCGGTACCGATATTTATTACTCCGATTTTGATGGCACTTCATGGAGTGCCGCAGTAAATGCCGGAAACAACATCAACACACCCGGCGATGAAATGTTTCCTTACATCACTGCTCACGATTCATTGTTGTATTTTTCTTCCGATGGTCATCCGGGATACGGAAACATGGACATCTTCGTATCGCGCATCAACAGCGGCAAATGGAGCTCACCTGTGAATATGAAAGCCCCCGTCAACAGCATCGGAAACGACTTTTCATTGGTGTATAAAAATTATCCGTGGGACGGTTATCTTGTGTCGAACCGGTATCCGGACTCGAAAGGCGGCAATGATATTTTCAGTTTCAATCTCGAGAAACCAACCATTATTAAACCGGTCGATACAACAAAACCATTTGTTTACAATGCCGATCCGAATCTTTTGTATGCCTTTTTTGAAACCGGCTCAAGCGAAATCGCACCGGAATACAAAGGCATCATGGACAGTCTGATCGGACTGATGAAAAAGTATGATTACCTGAATCTTTCTGTCACTTCGTTTGCTGATGTCCGCGGAACAGAAAAGCTCAACGCTCAGCTTGTTCAGGATCGCGTAAATGCTGTTTCAAATTATTTTTCCGCTGCCGGAATCAGCTCTTCACGAATCATTGGCACCCCCGGCAAAACCGTATCGGACCGCGAAATACCAAACCTGACCTTTCACGTGCAGATTGGTTTCGTAGTCAAAGAAAATCAGGAAGCGTATTTCGAATGGAGAACCTACAACAAGTACAAAATTTCTTCATTCAAAAAGAAAAACGGCTACACCTATTTCACCGGAAACGGCAGTCTGAGCGATATGCAGGCGCTTGCAAGAGACATCAACACCCGATTCAATCTGGGTGCATATGTAATTGTTTCCTATCGCGGAATCGTTTTCGACGACACCTTTTATGCGCCCAACCGACGCGTAGAAATGAAATTATTCAACAAATAAACTCTACAAAAGAGCCCGCAGTTTCTTGTATCCTTCGCGGCTGGCACGAAGCTTCTCGCCTGTTTTCAGCGTGACAAGGTGTGTGTCTTTTTCATACAATTCAACCTTGTCAATGCATTGAATATTTACAATGTAACTGCGGTGAATGCGCAGAAATTCTTCCGGCAGATTCTTCTCAAAATAGTTCATGGTTTTTTCCTTCAGGAAATCGCCTTTGCTGCAATGAATCAGCACATAATCATCCTGCGATTCAACGAAGCGGATATCGCTGACCTGAATGACATGCAGATTGCTTCCAAGGCGTGCAACCACTCTCGAAACCTTTTCGCCCGACTCTTCGCGCAAAGAATCCGTTTCGGAAATCACTTTTTCCTGTGCAGATCCGCTTTGTTTTTTCTGTAAAATAAGCTTGTCTACCGCCTCGTTGAAACGCGCTTCTGAAAACGGTTTCAGAAGATAATCGACGGCGCTTTTTTCAAATGCCTTTACGGCGAAATGATCATAGGCTGTGCAGAAAATAACAGCAGGCCTGTATTCCAGCACTTCGAGCAATTCGAAGCCATCGACTTTCGGCATTTGTATGTCGAGAAAAATCAGATCGGGTTTCAGCTCATTGATCATCTTGATGGCTTCGAAACCATTCTGACATTCGCCTGCCATTTCAAGATCGGCCCGCTGTGCGGCGTACGAAGCAATGATATCGCGTGCCGGTTTTTCATCGTCAACTATAATTACACTGAGTTTCATCGTTGAGGAATTTTTAATGTCACTTTAAAAACATTTCCGGAATCACTTGTTCTGAACAATGAATCATCGTTATACATCAGCCGGATGCGGCCGGCAGTATTACTGAGGCCAGTACCGGTACCAGTCCTGGTGCGGCCTTCAGGATCATAACTGTTTTCAATTGTAATAACCAGAAAAGGATCGCTGCATTCACAGATCACCTGAATGGTGCTTTGCTGCTCGGTGCTGTACACACCATGCTTCACGGCATTTTCAATCAAGGGCTGCAAAATCAGGAAAGGCATTTTCATGCTGAGGCATTTGTCAGGCGCATGAATGGCCACGTTCAGCCGTTCGCCGAAACGCACTTTTTCAATATCGGTATAAATGCGGATATGATTTATTTCCTGTTCCAGCGTT